>CWGO01000064.1_pt3 | contig 46407 bp, 38 predicted proteins | sample 682281 | NCBI WGS metagenome assembly CWGO01 (sample SAMEA3735799, study PRJEB9488) | human gut metagenome | biome: ENVO:mammalia-associated habitat; material: ENVO:feces | place: Malawi | collected 2009-02-27 | reverse complement strand
GTTGATATTGGTGGTGTTGGTGGCAATATCGGTGGTGTTCTGATTAATGCTGTCGGTATTGGCGGCGATATCAGTAGTGTTCTGCGTTACATTGGCGTTGGTTGCAAATAGCTGAGAGCCGTTAACGGCATCGGTGCTGCTTTCTGATATGGCTCCGTTACCAACGTTGACAATTTTGCGCTTTAGGGCATCGCTCCCTACAGAAACTACGTTTTCTTCGGTCGCTGTAGAATTGCTCCCTATCGCGACGGAATTTTTTGCAGAGGTTACCGCCCCACTACCGAAGGCAATGCCATTTGCCGCATCTGACGTTACGGATGTATTGTAACCGAAAGCCATGCTATCCAGAGATGCGGCATTCGCCCCTAATCCTACCGTCAGGCTTCTTTCGGCTGATGATACGGTATCGCGGCCAAGCGCTATTGAATTTTTCCCTGAGGCATTTGCATTTGTTCCCAGTGCGATGGCGTAAAGATTTGAGGCAACTGCGTTTGTACCTACTGCCATAGAGTATTTAGCCGTAGAAGTGGTATGTGCGCCTGCCCCTAGCGCCACTGAGCCTATACTCTCAGCAAGGCTATATCCGCCCAACGCAGTGCTGGAAGCCCCAGATGCCTTGCTATAGTAACCTATTGCAATACCGGCACCCGCTACATATCCTTTGGACGGATCTTCTGCGACCTTTTCTTTAGTTGTTATTGTTGAATCAGCTTCGGCGCCTTCGCCAATGGCTATCCATCCATTCTCAGTGCCGATTCCTTTCCCTGTATCGTTCCCTGCATTGGCCAGCGCATCTGCAGAGACCATAATACTGCTAAGACCGACGAGTGCGGAAACCGCCAGCTTTCTGCGGCCGCTTTTTTTTCCGCGGCTTTTTGCCGTCTCGCTGGTGACAATAAATGTTCCCGTAGCGGCATTCCAGAGGACTTTAAATATTCTGTTCATGAATAAGTGCTTTCCTTTTCTAAAATAGTTGTATCAATGGCTATTATTTTTTTGGCTTCTTTTTCGTATCATTAATAGGTTGTATGCTGTCGAATATGACATTCTCCATGTCAATACCTATTTTTAGATACTTAAGATTATTGGGCGATACGCCTTTTAATGTTAGCGTGACGTTTGTCCATGCTCCCGGTAAGAGTTCGATTGTCGAATCCATTTTCGTGTTGAGCAGGAGTTGTTTCCAGCGAGGCAGATCTTTTGCCTCGGAAGGTTTTTTCGTACCCCATGTCATATTAAACGCAAGGTTTGATACGGGAATGCTGAGTAAGTTAACTAAATCAAGATGAATAACACTTCCATTATCTATTGGCTCAATAGATAGAATACGCCCGGCTAATCCGATATTGCCGTTGTTAATAATAAAATAGTGCGTTTGTGATGGGTCCAGTTCTGTATAGTCGAATAGCCGTTGTTTGCGTTCAACGCGGCCAACGACTTCGGCGATCTTTTGAGTCGTGTTGATAACCGTAGTTTGTTGTTTTTCTAGCAAATTTATCTTTACTTTTTGTTCTTTTTGTTGTTTTTCTAACAGGTTTATCTTTGCTTCTTGTTCTTTTTGTTGTTTTTTCAGTTCTTCAACAAGGTGCTTATCTGCGAAGTAATCACAACCAGACAAAAAAAATGTGAATCCCAAAGCAAGCAGGGGGATAAATTTTCCATTTTTGAACATATAAAATATCCTTGTTAATAATTTATATAATATAAATAGTTAACCTATTATTTATACAGCCAACTCATCATTTTGCGAGCATTGCCAATAGCCATTAACGTATGGTTATAATGAAAACATTCATTGCTTCTATAGGAGTGTGCAAATACCCGACGTTGTTTATCAATTACTCATAACAATGCTTTATAAAAATATAATTATAATATTTATGTATGAGCATTTTTTTTCATGGATGATAATGTTATTTAATTTCGCGGGTCAATTATATTCTGCGGGTTATGAGAAAAGAGGATGAAAAAATTCATTGTATAAATACAAACAGGCACGATAGTGGAATTTTTTATCCTGAAAAAGCAGGGATTGCCGTTAAAAATGAACTTGTATATAAACTATGTAAATACTTCTATGAAAAATTCGGAATATAGCCCGATGCATTCAAGACACCCTCCGTACAACGGGTGTCCTGAGAGCCTGGGATGCGGAAGGTTTAGAACTCGCTCTTCGCGAAACCTGTCATCTCTTTGAGCCCCATTTCCCGGCCCAGCGCCGTCATCGGGTGGACAACAATCAGGCCACGCACGCTTTTCTTCAACTTACCCATGTCGGCCTGCTCTTTTTTAGTGATCGCGCGGCGAAACGGCAGGTTCATCAGCTTCTGCGCTTCTTTACTCAGTTTCTGGCTGTGTACTTCGCGCAGACGGATAATTTCTGCTTCCAGCGTCTCTTTTTCTTTTTCCAGCTCCGCGTATTTATCGGCGGATTCAACCAGCGAGAGACCTGCCTGCTGGTGGCGAATAGCGTCAAGACGATCGCTCAGGCGTTTAATTTCGTTTTTTTCGACTTCTTTCATGGGATAGCTTCTGATAGAAATGGGATAGATATCCTATAGTATGCGCGCAGTGAGTGATTCTTCACAACTCATGACGTAAAGATAATCAATTACGGCAAGTATTACATCGCTAATTATTTATTTATCTCATTGATAATAAAATATTTTTTTCGAGATAAAAGATGAAGCGCCTTTTTGCCGGCAAGAAAAGCGATTAAGCACATTTTCCTCAATGACAACGCTAAATTGATCCTAAACTCAAATAAGCGACCGCGGGAGTCAGACGCGGGTCCCACATGGAGGATCTATCATGGCAAAAATAGGTGAGAACGTACCACTTCTTATTGATAAAGCCGTCGATTTTATGGCGTCCAGCCAGGCGTTCCGTGAGTACTTGAATAAAACGCCGCCGCGTGATTATGTTCCTTCCGAAGTGCCGTCGGAGAGCGCGCCCATTTATTTGCAGCGTCTGGAATATTACCGGCGGCTGTACCGACCAAAAGAAGAAGAAAGAGGTTAACGGCGGGATTTACTTTTGAAAGGCCTTTTTTAAGCTGATTTTAGAAATCAGCTCGGTCAGAGAGAGGACCATCGTCGAACGCACCGCCTGCTGGTAGCGCTGAATTTGCATGGCGTATAGCGCCGCGTCGGATGTATCAAAATGCGGCGGCGGCGGCAGCGCCATGACGCAATGCAGTTCGCCAAACGGCCCGAGGATTTCATCGTCGGTAAAGGCGTACTCATTGCCGTCGTGATTCAGCTCTTCGCGCAGCGCCATTAACAGCTCCGCATCTTCATATTCGGTGCGGCTGAGTACGCCCAGGCCATAGATAAGTTTCAGACGTACCGAAAGATCGCCCAGCGGCCCGTCGCCGTCCAGCAACGGTTCCACAGCGTATTTCACGGCATAGTCGTCTTTGCGAAACACCTGAAGCACCAGAATATTCACCGCCTCGGTCAGTAACTCGACGGCGGTAATCAGGAAGCTCCGTACGGTTTTGCCAGCATTCAGACGCTCAAGCACACGATTTTCAAAGGCCTGGGTTTGTTCCATTATTGCCTGCATATCTGACAATCTGTTATTTGGGCGCAGGCTAACCTGCGCCGGGTTCTGCGTCATTTGGTCGCGTTATATGCGTTAACCGCCTCCGCCACCACATCGCTATTGGCATCCAGCCCGGAAATTTGCGCCAGCGCGGCCTGCGGGCCTTTTTCGGTAATCAGCGCCGCCAACTCTTGCGCCTGCGGATCTTCATCGCTACGGAAATGCATCGCCGCCGCGATCCCTTTCACCAGATTCACATGCGGCAGACCATATTCCAGGGTGCCAAGCAGCGGTTTGATCAGACGGTCGCCCGCGCTGAGTTTGCGTAACGGCTGGCGGCCTACGCGTTCGACATCATCTTTCAGATACGGGTTTTCAAAACGACCGAGGATTTTCTGAATGTATGCCGCATGTTTGTCGGCATCAAAACCGTAGCGTTTGATCAGCACCGCGCCGCTTTCTTCCATCGCGCCTTTCACCACCGCGCGAATACTCTCATCGAGAATGGCGTCGCGAATGGTCTGATGACCGGCTAATTTGCCGAGGTACGCGGTTATAGCATGACCCGTGTTCAGCGTGAAGAGTTTACGTTCGACAAATGCCATCAGGTTATCCGTTAACTCCATCCCCGGGATGTTTGGCAACGCGCCTTTAAACTGGGTTTTATCGACGATCCACTCGCTGAAGGTTTCTACCGTCACTTCCAGCGGGTCATGGGTGGCGGAAGCGGAAGGCGGAACAATACGGTCAACGGCGGAATCGACAAAGCCAACGTGCTGTTCAACCCAGGCTTTATCGCCATCCGCCAGCGCGTTCATCACATGACCTTTGAGCTGCGTGGTGCCGCGCACCATATTTTCGCAGGCGATGATATTCAGCGGGGCATCCACGCCCTGCGCCTTACGTTTTACCAGCCCTTTAGCGATAGCCGGAGCGATACGCTCAAGCACCACCGGGCCCACGGCAGTGGTGATTAAATCAACGTGGGCAATCAGGTCGACAACATCATCGCCGATGCTGCTGACAGCGTTGACGCCGGAAACGGTATCCACCTGCTCATTTTCACCCACAACATGAACCTGATAGCTATGACGGGCATTCAGGGCATCGAGTACGACCTGGTTTACATCCGCAAACGTCAGTTGTATCCCCGCGTCAGCCAGCAATTTGCCGATAAAGCCACGACCGATATTACCTGCGCCAAAATGTAATGCTTTCATAGTATTAACCTTCATTAATGTTTTTACCCGAGAGGGCTGGGGTGAGGCTTTTCCCTCAACCTAACCCTCTCCACAAGGGAGAGGATTTTGTAGGCCCGGTAAGCGTGAGCGCCACCGGGCAATAACGCTTACTTACGACCTGCCAGCAGTTCCAGCACTTCATCCACGCTGGTGGTGTGCGCCAGACGTTCGATCACGGATTCATCATCCAGCGCGTTGGTCAGGCTGGTAATCACTTGAATGTGCTCATTGTTACGTGCGGCGATACCAATGACCAGACGGGCAATATCGTCTTCTTCTTCACCGAAGCGTACGCCTTCCGGATACTGGCAGAACACCACGCCGGTTTTCAGCACGCGATCTTTAGCTTCCACCGTGCCGTGCGGAACTGCGATGGATTCACCGAGGTAAGTCGGCGTCAGCTTTTCGCGGTCCAGCATCGCTTCGACGTATTCCGGCTCAACATAGCCGCCTTTCACCAGTTGTTCACCGGCAAAGCGAATCGCCTCTTCTTTGTTAGCGGCTTTACGGCCCAGGAAGATATTCTCCGCACCCAGTTTGAACAGGTTGTTATCACCCTCCTCAAAGCTGTCTTTCAGATGGTCGCGTACTTTCTCTTCATTAGTATTGTGGCGCTGTGCGGCAACCAGACGTTCGGTCAGGCTGGTGTACAGGCCGCTATCCAGGAAGTTGGTCAGCGAAATATGCTGCGCCTGCGGTACCTGACGCATCGCACGTTCGGTCAGGTCGCGGTGAGTAATGACCAGATCCACATCCGGCGGTAGATTGTTAATGGCGCTGTTGGTGACGGAGATCTGGCTCAGGCCCGCATCCTGTACTTTCTTACGCAGTACCCCTGCGCCCATCGCGCTGGAACCCATACCGGCATCGCAAGCCACGATGATTTTACGCACATGGCTCAGGTCGTTGGTGACATCTCCAGCCGCCAGCGGAGAGGCGCCTTTAGATTCCGCTTTCATGTCATGCATACGACGGGTGGCCGCTTCAATGTCATCTTCTTCTTTCACTTTGCTGGTTTTCAGCAGAATTGCAGAAACCACGAAGGAGACCGCCATTGCCGCCACGATGGCAGCGATGTTAGCGAAGTAAGCGCCTTTTGGCGTCATCGCCAGTACCGCCAGAATCGAGCCAGGAGAAGCCGGAGAAACCAGACCGCCGTTCAGGATGGTCAGGGTGAATACGCCAGTCATACCGCCAAGGATAACGGCCAGGATCAGACGTGGGTTCATCAGCACGTACGGGAAGTAAATTTCGTGGATACCGCCCAGGAAGTGGATAATCGCCGCGCCGCCCGCAGACTGTTTAGCGCTGCCGCGACCGAAGAACATGTACGCCAGCAGGACGCCCATCCCCGGACCCGGGTTAGCTTCAATCAGGAAGAAGATGGATTTACCCATCTCATGGGACTGCTGGATACCCAGCGGTGAGAAGATGCCGTGGTTAATCGCGTTATTGAGGAACAGGATTTTCGCCGGTTCAACAAAAATGGACGCCAGCGGCAGCATATCGTGCGCCACCATGAAGTTAACGCCCGCCGCCAGAATTTTGGACAGGACTTCAACCGCCGGACCAATACCGAGGAACGCCAGGATGGCGAGGATCATACCGATGATGCCAGCGGAGAAGTTGTTCACCAGCATCTCAAAACCGGATTTGATCTTACCGTCTACCCAACTGTCGAATTTCTTAATGCAGTAGCCGCCTAATGGACCGGCGATCATCGAGCCGAGGAACATCGGCATATCCGCGCCGACAATAACGCCCATGGTAGTGATAGCGCCCACTACGCCGCCGCGTTCGCCGCCAACCAGACGACCGCCGGTATAACCGATGAGCAGCGGCAGCAGGTAGGTGATCATCGGACCAACCAGTTTCGCCAGCGTTTCGTTAGGCAACCACCCTGTTGGAATAAATAATGCGGTGATAATACCCCACGCGATAAACGCGCCGATATTAGGCATCACCATATTGCTGAGGAATCGACCAAAGCTTTGCACTTTGATCTTAATATCGGATGACATAAAAACACCCCTTCTTATGTTGCTGTCGCGCAGGCTGAAAGCCCGAGGTTTGTTAATGTAGCGGCAGAGGTAGCCGGACCCTGTAGTGTAGATACTGCGCAATCTGGCACTGAATCGTTCAACTGTCCAGACAGGGACAATTTATGTGATTTGCGTCACATAAATATAGGGGGTAGAGAGGTAATTGATGTGATATTGATCACAAAGTTACTGTGTAAAAAAACAACGAATCTCATTTTTAGCCCTTAAAAGGCTATTTTATGTGAGATATTTCACACTTTTATTTTGGTGCTTTGTTGAATTTTTGTGATCCTCTTCACAAGAAATTTTAAGCCCGGGTAACGTCAATACGATCCGGCAAACATTTTGTCGCGAGCCCTCTCACGTTATGTCATTCAGCAACTTCCTTTTGTGTCTCTTTTCGTCTTATTTGAGCCATACTATGATTTTTACTGGTTGGCAAAAAGGACACGGCATGAAACTCATCGGTAGCTACACCAGCCCTTTTGTGCGCAAAATCTCTGTTCTGCTGCTCGAAAAAGGCATCACCTTCGAATTTATTAATGAACTACCCTACGAGGCGGATAACGGCGTGGCGCAATACAACCCTCTGGGTAAGGTGCCAGCGCTGGTGACGGAGAAAGGGGAGTACTGGTTCGATTCGCCGATCATCGCGGAATATATTGAACTGCTGGATATCGCGCCAGCGATGCTCCCGCGTGACCCGATGGCAGCGCTTAAAGTTCGCCAGCTCGAAGCGTTGGCTGACGGCATTATGGATGCAGCGTTGGTTTCTGTACGCGAACAGGCGCGTCCGGCGGCGCAACAATCGGAAACGGAACTGCTGCGCCAGCGGGAAAAAATCAACCGCAGCCTGGATATGCTCGAAAGTTATCTGAGCGACGGGACGCTAAAAACGGATACGGTCAATCTGGCGACTATCGCGATTGCCTGTGCGGTAGGCTATCTCAACTTCCGCAGGGTCGCGCCCGGCTGGTGTGTTAGCCGCCCCCACCTGGTCAAACTGGTCGAAACGCTTTTTCAGCGCGAAAGCTTTGCCCGCACCGAAGCGCCAAAGGCTTGACGCGCATTATGTCCGCCTGAGCAAACTCACGTTACAATCCCCCTTATGTCGATATCCCTCTCCCGCCAGGAGAGGGCCACCAACAGCCAGGCATTTTCATGACAAGCGAAACGCGTACACTCTACAGCCAGCTTCCTGCTATCGATCGCTTATTGCACGATAGCGCTTTTCTTTCTCTGCGTGATCGGTATGGCCATACCCAAGTGGTTGATCTGCTTAGGCGGATGCTTGACGACGCGCGCGACGTCATCCGGAATACGCAAACGCTTCCCGACTGGTACGCAGACTGGGCGCAAGAGGCGAAACTCCGGCTGGAAAATGCGGCGCAAAGCGCGCTGCGCCCGGTGATTAACCTGACGGGGACGGTGTTGCACACCAATCTTGGCCGCGCATTGCAGGCGCAAGAAGCGATTGAGGCGGTAACGCAGGCGATGCGCGCGCCGGTGACGCTGGAATACGATTTAGATGGCGCCGGGCGGGGGCATCGCGACCGGGCGCTGGCGACGCTGTTATGCCGTATCACCGGGGCGGAGGACGCCTGTATCGTCAATAACAATGCGGCGGCGGTATTGCTGATGTTGGCGGCGACAGCCAGCGGCAAAGAGGTGGTGGTTTCGCGTGGCGAGCTGGTCGAAATCGGCGGCGCGTTTCGTATTCCGGATGTTATGCGCCAGGCGGGCTGTACGCTGCATGAAGTGGGCACCACCAACCGGACGCACGCGAAAGATTACCGTCAGGCGGTAAATGAAAATACCGGGCTGTTGATGAAGGTGCATACCAGTAATTACAGCATTGAGGGCTTTACCAAAACGGTAGAGGAAGCGGAACTGGCGGAAATCGGACGAGAGCTGGATATTCCGGTGGTGGCGGATCTGGGCAGCGGTTCGCTGGTGGATTTAAGCCAATATGGCTTACCCAAAGAGCCGATGCCGCAGCAGCTCATTGCCGCAGGCGTCAGCCTGGTAAGCTTCTCCGGCGATAAGTTGTTGGGCGGGCCGCAGGCCGGGATCATCGTCGGCAAAAAAGCGATGATTGCCCAACTGCAAAGCCATCCGCTGAAACGCGCCCTGCGTGCGGATAAAATGACGCTGGCGGCGCTGGAGGCAACGTTACGTCTGTATCTGCACCCGGAAGCGTTGGCGGAGAAATTACCCACCCTGCGTCTGTTAACTCGCAGTGAAGCGTCGATTCGCGAACAAGCGCAGCGGTTACAGGCGCGGCTGGCGGCACGTTACGGCGATGAATTTGCGCTGGAGGTTAAACCCTGCCTGTCGCAAATCGGCAGCGGTTCATTACCAGTAGACCGCCTTCCCAGCGCCGCCATGACCTTTACCCCGCACGACGGGCGCGGTAGCCGGCTGGAGGCACTGGCGGCCCGCTGGCGCATGCTGCCTGTACCGGTCATTGGCCGAATTTATGATGGCCGTTTATGGCTGGATATGCGCTGTCTTGAAGACGAAAGCCGGTTTATGGAGATGATGCTGAAATGATTATTGCAACTGCCGGACACGTAGACCACGGTAAAACGACGTTGCTCCAGGCGATTACCGGAGTCAATGCCGATCGCCTGCCGGAAGAGAAAAAACGCGGGATGACTATCGATCTGGGCTACGCCTATTGGCCGCAGCCGGATGGTCGTGTGCTGGGCTTTATCGATGTGCCTGGGCATGAAAAATTCCTCTCTAACATGCTGGCGGGCGTAGGCGGTATCGATCACACTTTGCTGGTGGTCGCCTGTGATGACGGCGTCATGGCGCAAACGCGCGAGCATTTACAGATCCTGCAACTGACGGGCAATCTCCAGCTCACCGTCGCGCTGACCAAAGCCGATCGCGTGGACGAGGCGCGTATCGGTGAAGTACGTGAAGAGGTACTGGCGGCGCTCGACAACTATGGCTTCGCCGATACCGTTTTATTTGTCACCGCCGCCAATGAAGGACGCGGTATTGCAGAACTTCGCGCTCATTTACAGCAGCTTCCTGCACGTTTGCACGCCGCGCAGCATCGCTTCCGTCTGGCTATCGACCGTGCGTTTACGGTGAAAGGGGCGGGACTGGTGGTGACCGGAACGGCGTTGAGCGGAGAGGTAAACGTGGGCGATACGCTATGGTTGACCGGCGTTAATACGCCGATGCGCGTACGAAGTCTACACGCGCAAAATCAGCCTACCGACCATGCGTATGCCGGGCAACGTATTGCGCTCAATATTGCGGGCGATGCGGAGAAGGAGCAGCTTAACCGCGGCGACTGGCTGCTTTCCGATGCGCCGGTGGGGGAGGCTTTTTCCCGGGTGATCGTTTCTCTGGCGCTTCATGCGCCGCTTTCCCAATGGCAGCCGCTACATATTCACCATGCCGCCAGCCATGTGACCGGTCGCGTCTCTTTGCTGGAAGGCGGGCTGGCCGAGCTGATCTTTGATACGCCGTTGTGGCTGGCCGATAATGACAGACTGGTGCTGCGTGATATTTCCGCACGCGCCACCCTTGCCGGCGCACGCGTGGTGACGCTTAAGGCGCCGCGTCGCGGTAAACGTAAGCCAGATTATTTGCACTGGCTTTCAACGCTTGCCGCCGCGCAGAACGATAGCGCGGCGTTGGCCATTCATCTGGAACGCGGCGCCGTCAACCTGCCGGATTTCGGTTGGGCGCGTCAGCTTAATCCTCTCGGTATGCGTCAGCTTATTGAGCAACATGGTTTTATCCAGGCTGGAGACAATTTGTTAAGCGCGCCCGTCGCCGCCCGCTGGCAGCGTAAGATTCTTGATACGCTGGCGACCTACCACGAACAGCACCGCGATGAACCGGGGCCGGGACGCGAGCGTTTACGCCGCATGGCCCTGCCGATGGAGGATGAAGCGCTGGTTCTGATGCTGATCGAGCGGATGCGCGACGACGGCCTGATTCATAGCCATCACGGTTGGTTGCATCTGCCGGATCATAAAGCGGGATTTAGCGATGAGCAGCAGGCCGTCTGGCAAAAAGTTGAACCGCTATTTGGCGATGAGCCCTGGTGGGTACGCGATCTGGCGAAAGAGACCGGAACGGAAGAACAATTGATGCGGCTGGTGCTGCGGCAGGCGGCGCAGCAAGGCATCATTACCGCGATCGTAAAAGATCGGTACTATCGTAACGATCGGATTGTCGCTTTCGCCAATATGATCCGCGAGCTGGATCAAGAGAGAGGATCAACGTGTGCGGCGGATTTTCGCGACAGGCTGAATGTAGGGCGGAAACTGGCCATTCAGATCCTTGAATATTTTGACCGGATTGGATTTACACGACGTCGTGGGAATGATCATTTATTACGTGATGCGTTATTATTTCCGCAAAAAGAATGAAATGGTTAAATTAAATAACAAATGAAGCAATACAATTATTGCGTTGCTTTTTATTTTTCTGGCTTCTTAAAATAGCCAGCGTGAACCTGTTATCAGAATAATTTTGCCCGTATTCTTTGCGCCTTATTCAGGCGACTCACGATGAGATTGTGGAACTTTATCGCACGGCGATGTAACGCCTTTGCCCGGTGGCGCGGACGCTTACCGGGCCTGCGTAGACGATGCAGGCCGGATAAGGCGTAACTCGTTAGCTTCGGGCGAGCTTTTGCTGCGCCAGCCAGACGGCGCCCAGCCTGCCCGCCTGATTTCCCAGTTGGCAGGGCTGAATCGGCACCTGGAGCGCCTCCCACATTTCAAACGTTTCAAGATGCCGCGTCAGGAGCGGGTAGAGCTTTTCCTGTTCGCTTATTCCTCCGCCGATCAGCACCACGCCCGGATCAAACATAGAGATCACGCTGTAAACGCCGCGTGACAGATAACGCGCCCAGTCATTGACCGCCTCACGCAGATGAACATCGGTCGCCATTCGTTCGAAGATCACATCCGCAGGCGGCATCTCTTCGGCAGGCAGCGCCAGCGCCTGGCGGCACGACGCTATTAATCCGCTGGTTGACGCGATTTTATGCATACTTTCGCCATTATTCCCGACCGGCATGACGCCGAATTCACCGGCATGGAAATGTGTGCCGCGATACAGTTCCCGTCCGACGATAATACCGCCGCCAATGCCGGTTCCAATGGTAATACAGACCAGATTGTCATAATGCTGCCCGGCACCTCGCCACATTTCGCCCAGCGCCGCACAGTTCGCGTCGTTCTCCACGACCAGCGGCAGATCGGTCAGCCCGCTGAACAACTCCATCAGGTTGACGTCATCCAGGTAAGCCAGCGCGCCCGCTTTTGCCGCATGACCGTTATGGGGATTAATATGGCCGGGGAAACTAACCCCGATTGCCGCAATGTCATAGTCCTGTTGGCAACGCGCCACCACATCCTGCCATTTGCGGGTAAACGTGGAGGCGTCCTCTGGCGTATCGAATTGATGATGGGTTAATTCTTCGCCGTCACTGTTAATCACGCCATATTTGACGTGAGTTCCTCCCACATCAATACCGATATATTGCTGCATAGTGTTCTCCGTACGTTAAACAGGCACCTGTTTAGTATGGCTAAAACCAGACGGAGAAACGTAAAGGAAAGTAATTCGTGATTGCTGTCGTAAAGCGGGAAATCATTGGCGAAAAATTCACCAGCACCGTCTACCCTTGTGGAGTACCTTTACAATAAGGAGTTGGTCATGACGAACAATCCCCCTTCAACACGTATTCAGCCAGGTGAATACGGGTACCCACTGAAGTTAAAAGCCCGCTATGACAATTTTATTGGTGGTGACTGGGTTGCGCCCGCCGACGGCGAATATTATCAAAACCTGACGCCAGTGACCGGCCAGCCGCTATGTGAAGTCGCCTCCTCCGGTAAAAAAGATATCGATTTAGCGCTCGACGCCGCGCATAAGGCGAAAGATAAGTGGGCGCATACGTCAGTACAAGACCGTGCCGCTATCTTGTTTAAGATCGCCGATCGGATGGAACAAAACCTCGAACTGTTGGCGACAGCGGAAACCTGGGATAACGGTAAACCGATTCGTGAAACCAGCGCCGCCGACGTACCGCTGGCGATCGATCATTTCCGCTATTTCGCCTCCTGTATACGTGCGCAGGAGGGCGGGATCAGCGAAGTTGATAGCGAAACCGTGGCCTACCATTTTCACGAACCGCTTGGCGTCGTGGGGCAGATAATCCCGTGGAACTTTCCGTTGTTGATGGCAAGCTGGAAAATGGCGCCAGCGCTGGCGGCGGGTAACTGCGTGGTGCTTAAACCGGCACGCCTGACGCCGCTTTCCGTTCTGCTGTTAATGGAAGTCATTGGCGATCTGTTACCGCCGGGCGTCGTCAACGTCGTGAACGGCGCGGGCGGCGAGATCGGCGAATATCTGGCGACCTCGAAACGTATCGCGAAGGTGGCGTTTACCGGTTCGACGGAAGTGGGTCAACAGATCATGCAGTACGCCACGCAGAATATTATTCCAGTGACGCTGGAGTTAGGCGGCAAGTCGCCCAATATCTTCTTCGCCGACGTGATGGATGAGGAAGATGCGTTCTTTGATAAAGCGCTGGAGGGATTTGCCCTGTTTGCCTTTAACCAGGGCGAGGTGTGTACCTGTCCAAGCCGTGCGCTGGTCCAGGAGTCCATCTATGAGCGCTTTATGGAGCGCGCTATTCGCCGGGTGGAGAGCATTCGCAGCGGGAACCCGCTAGATAGCGGTACACAGATGGGGGCGCAGGTCTCTCACGGCCAGCTTGAGACTATCCTCAATTATATCGATATCGGTAAAAAAGAGGGGGCCGATATTCTGACCGGTGGGCGACGCAAGGAGCTGGATGGCGAACTTAAAGAGGGCTATTACCTTGAGCCTACTATCCTGTTTGGTAAGAATAATATGCGCGTCTTTCAGGAGGAGATCTTTGGCCCGGTGCTGGCGGTAACCACCTTTAAAACCATGGAGGAGGCGCTGGAAATCGCTAACGATACGCAGTATGGCCTCGGCGCCGGCGTCTGGAGCCGCAACGGCAATCTGGCCTATAAGATGGGGCGCGGCATTCAGGCCGGGCGCGTATGGACCAACTGCTATCACGCCTATCCGGCACATGCGGCGTTTGGCGGCTATAAGCAGTCGGGCATCGGGCGCGAAACGCATAAGATGATGCTGGAACACTACCAGCAAACCAAGTGCCTGCTGGTGAGCTATTCCGATAAGCCGCTGGGGCTGTTCTGACGCAAGAGGTAATGCCCGATGGCGCTGCGCTTATCGGGCCTACAGCGTTGATATTAGCCTGGTGGTAATGTCTGATGGCGCTTCGCTTATCGGGCCTACAAAAATTCATCGCAATGTACTGATATTGCAAATCTTGTAGGCCGGATAAGGCGCAGCCGCCATCCGGCACAGTATTACCGCTCGTTAACCCAAATCCGCATTTCGCCCTCGCCACGGTTGGCCCAGCTAAACCATGGAATGAACGTTAGCGTCTGCGGCTGGCGCGATGACGGTGCGTTATCGTAGTGCCACAACGCCTGATGCTGCGCATCTGGGGCGCTTTGCTTCTCGCCTTCAGCCTGAATCAGCATCTTATGCGCAAAAAGCCCTTTGCCCTCAAAGACCCGGAATTCACTCTCTTTTGGTAGCCACAGATTATGCAGTTCTTCGCCGTTATCGGCCTGCTCAAGGCAATAGACCAGCGGCCCGCGCTGAATGGCGACCTTACCGGCGACGTGACGCGCCAGCGGATTGCCATACACGCGGCGAACCGGCATCGGCAGCGTCAGGGTTATCGTATCGCCCTCCTGCCAGGTCCGACGGATATGCAGATAACCTTTGCGAATATCCTGCTCCACTTCCAGCCCGTTGAGCGTCACTTTTGCCTCAGGGCACCAGTCCGGCAGACGTAGCGCCAGCGTGTGACGTACCGGCTGCACAGAGTCGATGGCGATCTTCACCTGCTCATGCCACGGGTAGTTCCCGCTGATTCGCAGTTTGAGCGCGCCATTTTCAACGGGTACTTCCAGGCTGTTACCCACGTACATATTGATGTACAGCGCATCCGCACGCGGCGTGTAGATGTAGTGACCGAGAGAGGTGAGCACGCGGGCGATGTTCGGCGGGCAGCAGGCGCAGCCAAACCAGCGCTGGCGGATGGGTTTAACGTGATCGTAGATATGGTTGAATTTTAACGATTTTGGATGCACTTCCAGCGGGTTGACGTAAAAGAAATGCTTGCCATCCAGCGCCATGCCGCCGAGGACGGTGTTGTACAACGCGCGCTCCATCACGTCGGCGTACTGGCTATCGGCTTCCATTTCCAGCATCCGGCGGGCGAACATCATCAGGCCGATTGAAGCGCAGCTTTCCGCATAGACCGAATCATTCGGTAAATCGTAATCGCTGCTAAAGGCTTCGCCGCTGCTTTGTGAACCGATGCCTCCGGTGATATACAGCTGACGCTGCGCCATATTTTTCCACAGGCGCAGGCAGTCCTGGCGTTTGCCTTCATCGTTGCTCAGGCGAGCGAGATGCGCCACGCCAGTCATCAGATAGACAAAACGTACCGCGTGGCCGATTGCCGTCTGCTGCTGCGAAATTGGCAGATGCGCCTGGCTGTAGGCTTTGTCTTTGACCATCCACGCCGGGCCGTAGGTATGCCAGTAAGAGGTTTGGCCGCGTTTTTCGTACTCTTCGTCGTAGAAGTGCGGTTGGGCGCCGCGCTGCCCGATAAAGTAGCTTGCCAGCGCCATATAGCGCGGCTGCTCTGTTACCTCATACAGACGCATCAGCGCCAGCTCAATTTCCGGGTGGCCCGGATAGCCGTGCAGCTGATTTTCGCCAGGGCCGAAAGTGCTGTCGATATGATCGGCCAGGCGACAAACGACGTCTAGCAGCCGACGTTTGCCGGTGGCCTGAAAGAAGGCGACGCCCGCTTCAATCAGATGCCCGGCGCAATAAAGCTCATGGCACTCCGCCAGGTTGCTCCAGCGTTCTTGCGGGGCTTTTGCCGTAAAGTACGTATTGAGATAGCCATCGTCACACTGCGCGGCGGCCACCAGTTCAATCACCTCATCGGCGGTTTTCTCAAGCGCGGGATCGGGCTTCTGGCACAGTGACCAGGCAACCGCTTCCAGCCATTTCGCCACGTCGCTGTCCTGAAAGACCATGCCGTAAAAGTCGCCCGTCTGCTGGCCTGCGGCAATGCGGAAATTTTCAATGGCATGGCTGGGTTCAGCCTCTGGAATACGATCGTTTAACGCATCCCACTGGTAAGGAATAACCACATCGCGAACCAGTTGTTGATACTGTCCGAGGAACGGATCGCTGACCGTCAGTTTATGCAGATCGACTTCCAGTACGTTCATTTCGTGCTCCTTAAGGCTGTAGAGGTCATAGATATTCCTCGCTGACGGGGTATTTTATGGCAGTAATTTTTATTTTCGCGTTATGACCTGATTCATTTTGCCCGGATAGCGGTGAGCGACAAGGCGATAAAAGAGTAAAAAAAGATGACGATTCCGACCCGTATTTAAAAATGTGAGATGGATCGAGTGAAATGACTATTTTTAGTTAATAATCAAAAGGTAATATGAAATACGGTGCTGAATGTGCGGGAAATGACATATTAATGCTCGAACTATCCATGACATTACCGATTAAAGTCCAAAACGGCGGATTATTTATTTCTCGCGGCATTGGGCGTCATCCTGCCAGGCGTCTGCAATCGTGGGAAATTATATTTGTGGAAAAAGGCTGCCTGAAAATTCAGGAAGAAGAATGTGTTTTCTGTGTCGACGCCGGGGAAAGCCTGTTGCTTTGGCCGCATCGCCGCCATATTGGCGTTGAGGAGTTTCCCGCCGATCTTAAATTTTACTGGCTCCATTTTGAGGTCAAAGCGCCGGACAGCGACCCGCGCTGGCTGACGCATCTTTCCGTGCCGCAGCATACCCAGGTTGCCGATCCGCAGGCGCTGATTGCGCTTTTTCGCCAGTTTATGAACGAGCAGGAAAAGCACCAGCGCAGCCCGGCGCTGGAGTTCATCGTGCTGCTGATTTTGCAGCAGCTCACCGTTGACGCCCGGCAGAATGAAAACGCCGAGGCCGCTGGCGTGTCGCTGGCCTGGAAAGCGCAGCAGCTGATTCGAACGCACTATCACCTGCCGCTTTCCAGCTCGGTTCTGGCGAAAGAACTGCATTGCAATGTGGATTATCTGGGACGTGTTTATCGGCGGGTATTTCACCTTACGCTAACGGAAGCCATCCACCGCCAGCGGGTGCGCGAGGCGGAAAAGTTGCTGATTAGCGACGCGCGTTCGTTAAAAGAGGTGGCGGAGCGGTGCGGTTTTAATGACGTTGGTTACTTTCGCCAGATCTTCCGCAAGCACACCGGCCTGACGCCTACCGCCTGGAAGCGGCGCTACAGTAAGGAACACGTTAATTCTTGAGTATAATCTTTGGCCCTCTGACAAAGCGGTTGCAAACTGAATGCCCGATGGCGCTTTGCTTATCGGGCCTACAAGAGTTCATCACAACGTATTGATATTGCAAATCTTGTAGGTCGGATAAGGCGCAGCCGCCATCCGACACAGGCTGTGGCTGCCGGTATTACTGCCCGTAATAGGCATTCGCGCCGTGTTTACGCAGATAGTGTTTATCGAGCAATTCCGGCTGCATATCCGGCAACTGCGGGGCCAGCTGGCGCGAGAACAGCCCCATATAGGCGCACTCCTCAAGCACCACGGCGTTGTGGACGGCATCGGCGGCGTTTTTACCCCAGGCAAACGGGCCGTGTGAATGAACCAATACCGCCGGGATTTGCGCCGGATCCAGACCGCGCTCTTCAAAGGTTTGAATAATCACCTCGCCGGTCTGATACTCGTACTCGCCGTTCGTCGCACCTTGAAGCGCTACATATCGCGACCGGCGAGACCATTAACTTCTCCAGTCGCTGACTCGCAACACCATTACCGGTTTACCCGCAATGTACGATGAGCTGGTGCAAATTCGTGAAACCGCACAGGCTATCTCTAATGAGCTGGGATTTACCGTTCGCGAATAAGACAGCTCGCCAGGTTTTATCAGGCATCTGACAAAATTTGTCCGTTTGCGTAGTGGGATCAAAGCGGCGGGGAATGGCTCTCTGGCATTCTGGCGTTTTAACGCAGGGGGAGAACAATGAACCGGTTTATTATGGCGGATGCGTCGGCGTGTATCGGGTGTCGTACCTGCGAGGTCGCCTGCGTGGTGTCGCACCAGCAACAGCAGAATAGCGCGGCGGTGACGACGGCGGACTTTGTGCCGCGTATCCGGGTGATAAAAGAGGATAGCTTCACCACGGCCACGGTCTGCCATCAGTGTGAGGACGCGCCGTGCGCGAATGTCTGCCCGGTACAGGCGATTCGCCGTGATCGGGGGCATATCTTCGTGACGCCATCGCGCTGCATTGGTTGTAAAAGCTGTATGCTGGCTTGCCCATTTGGTGCGATGACCGTGGTGGCGTCCGCGTCAGGCGCGCAGGCGATTAAATGCGATCTTTGCTGGCATCGTGAAGCGGGGCCGGCGTGCGTGGAAACCTGCCCGACCAGTGCGTTACAGTGCGTTGACGCAGCACACGTGCAGCGCCAGCGCCTCTATTCTCAACCTTTCTGAATGTCGTTCCGGCCTGCATGATGGCCGGAATAACCGTCAGCCTTCACGCCAGGCGCGTTCTATCTCTTCTGCCAGAATTTTTACGCCCGCCTCGATTTTATCCGGTTCAGGCACGTAGTTCATCCGCATACACTGGTGTGTGTGCGGCCAGGGTTTATCCAGTCCGGGAAAGAAATAGTGGCCCGGCACCATCAGCACGCCGCGCGCTTTCAAGCGTTGATAGAGTAGCTCGGTGGTAATCGGCAGATCTTTAAACCACAGCCACAAAAATATTGCGCCTTCTGGTTTATGAATCAGGCAGCGTTCTTCGGATAAATAGCGACGAATGATCGCGATCGTCTGTTGAACGCGCTGATAGTAGAAAGGTTTGATAACCGTTTCCGACAGCCGCAGCAGATCGTTACGCTTAATCATTTCGCACATCATCGCCGGGCCCATGCCCCCGGGCGCAAGGCTGATGATGCCGTTCATGTTGGCAATGGCGGTAATCGTCTTATCATTGGCGATGATAATCCCGCAGCGGGAACCGGGCAGCCCCAGCTTTGAGAGGCTCATGCATAGGATAATATTGGGGTTCCACAGCGGGCGCGCCTCGCTAAAGATAATGCCCGGAAACGGTACACCGTAAGCGTTATCAATCACCAGTGGGATGTTGTGCTGATTCGCCAGTCTGTCCAGCTTCATCAGCTCTTCGTCGGTGATAACGTTACCGGTTGGGTTGGTCGGGCGCGAGACGCAAATCATCCCCGTTTCTTCGCCGATGTGCAGATGCTCAAAATCGACGTGATACTTAAACTGGCCTTCCGGCAGCAGCTCAATATTCGGGCGCGCCGAAACGAAGAGGTCGTCTTCCAGACCGGAATCCGCATAGCCGATGTATTCCGGCGCAAGCGGGAATAGTACCTTTTTCGTACTGCCGTCGGCGCGACGTCCGGCGAAGAGATTAAATAAGTAGAAAAACGCGCTCTGACTGCCATTTGTTAGCGCAATATTCTGTGGTTCGATATCCCATCCCAGCGTTTCACGTAGCAGTACGGCCAGTGCATTCAGTAGCGCCGTTTTTCCCTGGGGACCGTCATAATTACAAAGCGCATCAGCGGCTTTGCCGCTTTCTACCATCTCTGTCAGTAGCGTCTGGAAATAATCCTGCATTGCAGGGATGTGTGCCGGGTTACCGCCGCCAAGCATGATGGCGCCTGGCGTGCGTAAGCCGTCGTTGAGATCCTCCATCAGGCGGGTAATGCCTGAATGGCGGGTAAATTTATCGCCGAAAAGTGAAAATGTCATAACGGGTGATCTATCGAACTGTCTGTCAAAGTGGATAACCATAACGCTACAAATGGCGGGGCGCAAATGGGGGACAGGCGGTGGTATTGATGTTTTATGCTACAAATTTTTATCAGTTTAGTTTTTTATTTTGAAGAGGTTACCGGTACGCGAGGGGACCGGTAGCGCCACGATTAGCGGCGGCCCGCCCAGACGACCATCACCGTATCGTCGCCGTACTGGCGTACAAAACCGTACCCGTGTTTTAGCGTCAGCGTGGTTTGTTGGCCTGCGCCGATGGCGGGATGTCTGGCGCGGAACTGGCTAATACGCTGCCAGTGCGCGACGGCTGCGGCTGACTTTCCGCTCACGTCCGGCCAGTTCATATCTGAACGGGTGCCTTGCAGCGGGTCGGAGCCGGTGGGGCCGAAGGGACGAGCGGATTCATCGCCGTAAAAGATCTGCACCGCGCCCGGTGAAAGCAGCAGCAGTTCCGCCGCCTTATCACCGCCCTCACGGAAAAGGCGCGTATCATGCGAGGAGAGGTAACTTAATACGTTGAAATCCTGCATTTTATCCGCCATCTGCTGCCAGACTGGCCCCATTTCCGCCAGGCAATCGACCGCTTTCGCTGCCTGCTCCTGATAATCAAAATTGATCATCGCGTCGAAACCATAGCGATAATAATCACTTTTCATGACGCCGTGGCCCCACGCTTCGCCAGTCATCCAGAACGGGCTATCATCCAGCGCTTTGTCCGGATTGGCCTGCTTCCATTCATGTAACGCCGCGCTGGCCTGGGTTTTTAGCTGTTGCCAGGCAGGAAGCTCAACATTTTTGGCAGTATCGACCCGGAACCCGTCAATGCCGTAATCATGCACCCACTGGCTTAACCAGTGAGTCAGATAATCCCGTGGCGTATAGCCTTCAATGAACTTTGCTTTAGTACCGGGTTTGTTGGCATAGAACGCGGGTAGGCCGGAAGGCGTGGTAGATTCCGTTTTTATATCCGGCAGGAAGGCTAGCGACAGGGTTAAATCGTCAAATCCCGGACTGTCGTAGTCGCCAATATCGGTACGAATCCACTTTTTCCCCCACCATTTTTCCCAGGCGGCGCTGTCGCTGAAGTTGATGTAGTCGTTAAAGCTGTGCCAGCTTTGTCCGGCGGCGGGTCGCCAGTTTGTCCAGCGATCGCCGAGAATTTTTTGCCGTTCCGCGCCGGATAAATAGAGCGCGCCGAACTGATACTCCTGCATATCCGCCAGCGTGGCGTAACCGGCATGATTCATTACTACGTCAAATAAAATACGGATGCCGCGCTGGTGCGCGCCGTCGACCAGCGCGCGGAGATCGGCTTCGCTGCCCATATTGGCATCCAGCGTCGTCCAGTCCTGAGTGTAATAGCCGTGATAGGCGTAATGAGGAAAATCGCCTTTTGTTCCGCCGCCGACCCAGCCGTGGATCTGTTCAAACGGCGCGCTTATCCACAAGGCGTTCACGCCTAATTGCTGTAGATAGTCCAGTTGACTCGTCAACCCGCGCAAATCGCCGCCGTGGAAAGTGCCAATCTCTTGCATACCATCCTTATGGCGACCATAGCTGTGGTCGTTGGTTGGCTCGCCATTGCGAAAGCGATCCGTAAGCACAAAATAAACGGTGGCGTTGCGCCAGTTAAAAGGCGCCGACGCATGGGTTTCCGCGCGTTCCAGCAATAAAAGCCCGTGGCTGTCGGCAGGTTGCAGCGTGATTTGTCCGTTTTGGACGGTATCGGTTTGACCACTGTAATAATCGCGCACTACCGTCCCTTCCGGAAAGGTTTGGCGAACATCCAGCGTGAGCGGCGAACCATCCCAGACGGGACACTGGTAGGCGAGCTGCGCGGTGCGCTCAGGTTCAGTTTTTATCGATAACAACAGGGTCGGCGTACCGGAGCGGGTATCTACCGTTATCGTATAGTCGCCATCTTTAAACAAACGCCATTGCGGCGGCGCGCCTTCGCAGGGTTTTAACGACAACATCTGGTTGAGTTTTATGGCGCCGGAGGGCTGCCAGCACTGCTGGTCAATATGGAGCGTTAACGCGCGTGTACCTTTTGTTAATGCAGCATGGCTGGTAAAGCGCCCGGTTTCCTGCGTCGAGAACGTCGGAAAACCGGGTGAGGTCCATGATGAGGCGATCGCGATACCGGGTATCAGCGTCAGAGCGAAGGCGGCAAGTTTCATCACGCTATCCTTTGTGGGCAATATTCATCAGCTTGCCTGGTTTTTAGGCGAATGAACTCCTCCTCAGCAGAGAGTCGCGCAGGAGGAGGCGCGAGGGTGAGCGACGAGGCGCAAAAAAACGCCTCTATTTGCGATAAGCACCACATTTTATTGGCATTATTGCTGCCTGTTATCGTTAATAGTTGACATAGTTTCGGATTAAGACTATTCCCTGAGGTGCTTTTTAAGCCTATTTTTGCTAGAATTTGGGGTTCAAACCTCAACTTCGTGAAAAATAAAAGGTGTTGGAATGTATCAATCCGACCAGGAGACCTAATGATATTGACTCCCATGCGACGATATGGGGCAATGATTCTTATGTTACTCACCATCGCATTTTCGGGTGAGGTGCTGGCAAAGACGCACGCAACGCAAACGAGTCAAAAGTCCCACATAACTGAGACAAGCTATAAACAGGTTAGCAGTAAACAAGAGTATTCTCGCAATAGTGCAAAGAGCAGTTCACTTCCTGATTTGCGAAAATACCCTTCCGGAACCCCCAGAAAAAAAGCGTTTCTCCGGACCGTTATGCCTTACATCACCAGCCAAAATGCCGCGATTACCGCGGACCGTAATTGGCTGATCTCAAAACAGTACCAGAACCGCTGGTCGCCGTCTGAGCGCGCGCGTATGAAAGATATCGCGAAGCGCTATAAAGTGAGCTGGTCCGGCAACACGCGTCGTATTCCGTGGAATACGTTGCTGGAGCGCGTCGACATTATCCCAACCAGCATGGTGGCGACGATGGCGGCGGCGGAAAGCGGCTGGGGAACCTCTAAACTGGCGCGTAGCAACAACAACCTGTTCGGCATGAAGTGTACGAAAGGGCGTTGTACCAATACGCCGGGTAAGGTGAAAGGTTACTCGCAATTCGCGTCGGTTGAGGAGTCGGTGAGCGCGTATGTCGCCAACCTGAACACGCATCCGGCTTATTCCTCTTTCCGCAAGTCGCGCGCCCAACTGCGTAAGGCGGATCAGGAAGTCACCGCCACGGCGATGATTCATAAGCTGAAGGGTTACTCTACCCAGGGGTCGCGCTATAACAACTACTTGTTCGCGATGTACCAGGACAACCAGCGTCTGATCGCCGCGCATATGTAATTCTGTGTGCCGGATGGCGCTACGCTATCCGGCTTACAAGGCGTCTGTAGGCTGGATAAACTACAACAACGCTTCACTATGCTGGTCGCGATACTCCTTAGGCGTAGTGACGTACTCCTTTTTAAACACCGAATAGAAATATTGCAGTGACGGGTAGCCGCACATTTGCGAAATTTCGTTTATCGCCAACGTGGTAGAAATCAACAAACTACGCGCTTTTTCCAGCTTTTCGGCGTGGATCAGCGCATGTATCGTCTCGCCAACTTCTTCCTTAAAACGTTTTTCCAGGTTTGAACGTGAAATCCCAACCGCGTCCAGCACCTGCTCGACTTTAATGCCCTTACAGGCATGGTTACGAATAAAGTGCATCGCCTGAATAACCGCCGGATCGGTCAGGGAGCGATAGTCTGTCGAGCGGCGCGCAATGACGCGCACCGGCGGCACCAGAATGCGCTGTAACGGCATCTCTTCGCGCGCCAGCAAACGGTGCAGCAGCTTCGCCGCCTGATAGCCCATTTGCCGCGCCCCCTGCGCGACGGAGGAAAGCGCGACGCGCGACAGATAACGGGTTAACTCTTCGTTATCAATACCGATAACGCAAAGTTTTTCCGGCACCGGAATATGCAGGTGTTCGCAGGCCTGCAATACGTGACGGGCGCGGGCATCCGTTACGGCAATGATGCCAGTTTGCGGCGGCAGCGTCTGAAGCCAGTCGGCGAGGCGATTTTGCGCGTGCTGCCAGTTTTCCGGCGCGGTTTCCAGCCCCTGATAGACTACGCCGCGGTATTTTTCCTCGGCGACCAGCTGGCGAAAGGCGTATTCCCGTTCCGCCGCCCAATGTTTGCGGCTGGAGTCGGGCAAACCGTAAAACGCGAAGCGGTTAACGCCTTTTTCTTTTAAATGCAGGAAAGCGCTTTCAACGAGCGCATGATTATCGGTGGCGATGTAATGAACGGCGGGATAATTTTCAGCAAGATGGTAAGAACCGCCGACCCCGACAATGGGTACGTCGACATCGGCCAATAATTGCGCGATATCGTCATCATCGTAATCGGCAATAACGCCGTCGCCTAACCACTCTTTAATGTTATCGATACGGGCACGGAAATCTTCCTCAATAAATATATCCCATTCGGATTGCGAGGCTTGTAAATATTCACCCACCCCCTCCACTACCTGACGGTCATAGGCTTTATTCGCGTTAAATAAAAGAGTGATGCGGTGACGTTTATCAAACATGAGGATATATCCTGCAAAAGTGAACCTGGACTCATGGATACTATCAAAACGGCTGACATAACGGTCTGGCGAATGATGACAAATTATTTTGCGCCTGAAACGTTATGCGAAATTCATCACAGCAAACGGCGGATGACAATTGTCATTTCTTATCTATATATTACGGTTTTTTGTTTATTTGCCAGGATTCGATCGCGATCGCTTTTTTCTTCTGTGGTTTTCAGCGTTTTTTTGAGAGCCAGCGCACATTTGGGGATTCTCTTAATAGCGGTGTGAAATAACGTAATTGAGCAATAAATCAGGAAATTCCAGTATGACGTTATGTCGTTTACTTGCCGTCTTATCTGATTATGGAGCTCACTATGCAGGCTTATTTTGACCAACTCGATCGTGTTCGCTATGAAGGCCCTCAATCGACTAACCCGCTGGCATTTCGTCATTACAATCCCGACGAGCTGGTTTTAGGTAAACGTATGGAAGATCACCTGCGTTTCGCGGCCTGTTACTGGCATACCTTCTGCTGGAACGGCGCGGATATGTTTGGTGTAGGCGCGTTTAATCGTCCGTGGCAGCAACCGGGCGAAGCGCTGGAGCTGGCGAAACGCAAAGCGGACGTGGCGTTTGAATTTTTCCACAAACTGAATGTGCCTTTTTACTGCTTCCATGACGTGGATGTGTCGCCGGAAGGCGCGTCGTTGAAAGAATATAAAAATAACTTCGCGCAGATGGTGGATGTGCTGGCGGCGAAACAGGAGCAGAGCGGCGTAAAACTGCTGTGGGGAACGGCGAACTGCTTTACCAACCCGCGCTATGGCGCAGGCGCCGCCACTAACCCGGACCCGGAAGTCTTTAGCTGTGCAGCGACGCAAGTGGTTACGGCAATGAACGCCACGCATAAACTGGGCGGCGAAAATTACGTCCTGTGGGGCGGGCGCGAAGGTTATGAAACGTTGCTGAATACCGATCTGCGCCAGGAACGCGAACAGATTGGCCGCTTTATGCAAATGGTGGTCGAGCACAAACATAAAATGGGTTTCCAGGGCACGCTGCTGATTGAACCGAAACCGCAGGAACCGACAAAACATCAGTATGATTATGACGTTGCAACGGTTTATGGCTTCCTCAAACAGTTCGGCCTGGAAAAAGAGATCAAAGTGAACATTGAGGCGAACCACGCGACGCTGGCGGGCCATTCGTTCCACCATGAAATCGCGACCGCTATCGCGCTGGGTATTTTTGGCTCCGTTGACGCCAACCGCGGCGATGCGCAACTGGGCTGGGATACCGATCAGTTCCCGATTAGCGTTGAAGAGAACGCGCTGGTGATGTACGAAATCCTGAAAGCGGGCGGATTCACGACGGGCGGTCTCAACTTCGACGCCAAAGTTCGTCGCCAGAGCACCGATAAATACGATCTGTTCTACGGTCATATCGGCGCGATGGATACGATGGCGTTGTCGCTGAAAATCGCCGCGCGTATGGTTGAAGACGGCGAGCTGGATAAACGCGTGGCGAAGCGCTATGCCGGCTGGAATGGCGAGCTGGGTCAGCAGATTCTGAAAGGACAACTCTCCTTAGGCGAACTGGCGCAGTATGCGGAGCAGCATAATCTGGCGCCAGTACATCAAAGCGGTCATCAGGAGCTGTTAGAAAATCTGGTTAACCGTTATCTGTTTGATAAATAACCCTATCTACCGGGCGACTCCGCGTTAGCCCGGCCTGTAGTCGTGATTAGCCCGGTAAGCGTAGCGCTGCCGGGCGCTTTCAGTAAAGGAACCCACACTATGTATATCGGGATCGATCTTGGTACATCGGGTGTAAAAGCTATCCTGTTGAATGAGCAGGGCGATGTGCTGGCTACGCATACTGAAAAACTGACCGTATCGCGTCCGCATCCCTTATGGTCGGAACAGGAACCAGAGCAGTGGTGGCAGGCGACGGATCGTGCGGTTAAAGGTTTAGGTCGGCAACAGTCGTTACGTGGCGTTCGGGCGTTAGGGATCGCCGGACAAATGCATGGCGCGACATTACTTGATAGCCGTCAGCAGGTTCTGCGACCAGCGATTTTATGGAATGACGGACGCTGTAGCGAAGAGTGCGCCTGGCTGGAAAAACAGGTGCTGCAGTCGCGAGCGATAACCGGTAATCTGATGATGCCCGGTTTTACCGCGCCCAAATTAGTTTGGGTGCAGCGCCACGAACCGGATATTTTCTACCAGATAGACAAGGTTCTGCTGCCGAAAGATTTTCTGCGGCTGCGAATGACAGGCGTCTTTGCCAGCGATATGTCGGATGCGGCGGGAACGATGTGGCTGGACGTGAAAAAGCGCGACTGGAGCGACGTTATGCTCAACGCCTGTCATTTAACCCGACAGCAGATGCCAGCGTTATTTGAAGGTAGTGACATTACCGGAACGTTGCTGCCAGAGGTCGCCAGCGCATGGGGAATGCCAGCAGTACCTGTGGTGGCAGGCGGCGGCGACAATGCGGCTGGCGCGGTCGGCGTAGGAATGATCGATGCCGGACAGGCGATGCTCTCACTCGGAACATCGGGCGTCTATTTTGCCGTCAGCGACGGCTTTCTGAGTAAACCGGAGAGCGCAGTACACAGTTTTTGCCATGCGCTGCCGGAACGCTGGCATTTAATGTCTGTTATGTTGAGCGCCGCCTCTTGTCTGGACTGGGCGGCTAAACTCACCGGGCAGGAGAACGTCCCGGCGCTGATTGCCGCCGCGCAGCAGGCGGATGAGCATGCCGATTCGATCTGGTTTTTGCCGTACCTGTCCGGCGAGCGCACGCCGCATAATAATCCGCAGGCAAAAGGCGTTTTCTTTGGTTTAACCCATCAGCATGGCCCGGCGGAACTGGCGCGGGCGGTACTGGAAGGCGTGGGATATGCTTTGGCGGACGGTATGGATGTGGTTCACGCCTGCGGCGTCAAACCCGCCAGCGTGACGCTTATCGGCGGCGGAGCGCGCAGCGAATACTGGCGTCAGATGCTATCTGATATTAGCGGGCTACAGCTTGATTATCGTACTGGCGGCGATGTAGGGCCAGCGCTGGGCGCGGCGCGTCTGGCGCAAATTGCGGTGAATAAACAGACTCCGCTCGCCGATGTATTGCCGCAGTTGCCGCTGGAGCAGGCGCATTATCCTGATGCGCAGCATCATGCGGTTTATCAACAACGTCGTGAAACCTTCCGTCGACTTTATCAGCAGCTGTTGCCGTTGATGTCATAAGTCAGAATGCCTTTCGGTTTTGGCTGAAAGGCATTTCCCGTAAATATTAATTCTATTGAATTATATCGAAGTAAGTATGTGTGTTTTCTGATTTTTATATTATTGCTGAGCAGGCGCCTTTTTCATCGCTATTTCTTCGCTTAATGTGTCTAACACAACCACAAGGAGAGTGAGATGGACGATCACGTTGCGCGCAGGAAACGGATATTCGGCCTGGGAATGTTAGTTGTCGGTGCAGTGGTATACCTGGTGGGACTGTGGCCAGGCTGTCATACATTAAGCGAAAAGGGATATTTTTTTGCGGCAATCGTCATGTGTGGTTTTCCAGTCTTAATTCGCCAGGAACACACGGGAAATGGCCGCTTGCTTTCTCGTTGCAAATCTTTGCTGTTGCTTGGCATCGGCATGGTCGCGGTCGGCGTATTTAACCTGGCGCTGGCGGGCGCGCTGAAAATACTGTGTCTGGTGGCGCTGGGGGTCAGTATATATGGAACCGATCTTTACGCTTCCTACAGTGATGATGAATGATGGCCGGAGCCATCATTGTCGTTTAGCTAACCCATTTCCGTTTATCAATACGCTGTAACAGCATGGAAAGTAGCAGGCTTCCTGTCACCGTCGCGGCAAAAACCCACACGATGTCTAACGGCGGCCAACGTTTTAACTCCAGACCATTAGTACGTAGCGCATGGATAATCAGTGCGTGGAAACCATAAATGCCCAACGAGTGGCGGGAGATAAGCCCCAGTCCAGGTAACGTCCGCGCATTCAGCTTATTTTTAACTACCGTGAACAGTGAGACGGCGCAAATAAACACCATGGGACCGCAATACAGATACCAGGTATCGGCAAAATTTCCGCGCCAGCGTAATTCATGCAATGTGCCGCGAGAAATAACAAATACCGCGATGATGAACAGGGCAGCGCAGATAAGCGTCAGCGATGGCTTTTGCGTCTCCATCATGCCAATGGCGCGGCCCAGGATACCGTAGAGAATGTAGTAGAACGTGTCGCCGCTGATATACAGATTGATGGGCAACCATTCAACGCCGCCGATTTTTTGCGGCACAGTATTTGGGTTAGCAATAATACCAATGATCACCATCAGCATCAGGAGCATTTTGCCGCTCACGTTTTTTACCTGGATTAATGGCGATACCAGGTAGATCACCGTAATCGCAAAGAAAAACCACAGGTGGTAAAACACGGGTTTTTGCAGCACATTTTTTAGCGAAAGCTCGACGTTGATCGAAGTAAAAAGTGAAATGTAAGCCAGGGCGACAACGCTGTAAAAGATAAGGCACAGGGCGATACGTAAAAAATGCCGCGGTTGCGCGCAGCGCTCGCCAAAAAAAAGATAGCCTGAAATCATAAAAAACAGGGGAACGCTAACGCGCGAAGCCGAATTCAGGACATTCGCAATATCCCAGTTTAGCGGGCTGACGCTGTGGGCGTTGGTGATGTACCACGTTGTAGTATGGATCATCACTACCATTAAACAGGCGATCCCTCGCAGGTTATCAATCCAGTTAATTTTAGGCTGCATCAGTTCCTCAGCTTCCGTTTCAATAGAGTTCCAGCGCGGTGGCTCACTGGAAAAATCCGACTTTCTACGCTACATCTTGTGATGGCGTAAGGAGATTCGCACAATGTGTCTGCTACCCACAAACCTTAATAATAAGACTGACCAGCAAACCAGACGGTAATAAAAATGATAATGAAGTATTTCTGTTCTGTGATGATAGCCATCGCTCTGGTGGGATGCACAGCGACACCGCCACCGACGCAAAAAGCCCAGCAGAGTAAAGTGAGCCCAACACGCACGCTGGATATGGAAGCATTGTGTAAAGCTCAGGCGGCGCAGCGTTACAATACTGGCGCACAGAAAATTGCTATTACCGGTTTCGAACAGTTTCAGGGGAGCTATGAGATGCGTGGTAATACTTTCCGTAAAGAGAGTTTTGTCTGCTCTTTTGATGCAGATGGGCAGTTTTTACATCTTTCTATGCGGTAAAAGCCGCGCCTGGTGAGGTGTGATGCCGCGAAATCCGGCAATTTTCGCTAAACAAACCGGTTTCATACTGTATATCTCGCATCCAGCGGGTATACTGGCTCCTTCCTTTAAATCCACACGTATCCAGCACGAAATAATATGCAAAAGTTTGATACCAGGACCTTCCAGGGCTTGATCCTGACCTTACAGGATTACTGGGCTCGCCAGGGCTGCACCATTGTTCAACCATTGGACATGGAAGTCGGCGCGGGAACTTCTCATCCAATGACCTGCCTGCGCGCGCTGGGGCCAGAGCCGATGGCGACTGCCTATGTGCAGCCTTCTCGTCGTCCGACCGATGGCCGCTACGGCGAAAACCCGAACCGCTTACAGCACTACTATCAGTTCCAGGTAGTGATTAAGCCGTCTCCGGACAACATTCAGGAGCTGTATCTCGGTTCTCTGAAAGAGCTGGGTATGGACCCGACGATCCACGATATCCGTTTCGTGGAAGATAACTGGGAGAACCCGACGCTGGGCGCCTGGGGACTCGGCTGGGAAGTGTGGCTGAATGGCATGGAAGTGACGCAGTTCACCTACTTCCAGCAGGTCGGCGGCCTGGAGTGCAAGCCGGTGACCGGTGAAATCACCTACGGTCTGGAACGTCTGGCGATGTATATCCAGGGCGTGGACAGCGTTTACGATCTGGTCTGGAGCGATGGCCCGCTGGGTAAAACTACCTACGGTGACGTATTCCATCAGAACGAAGTGGAGCAATCCACCTATAACTTTGAATACGCCGATGTGGATTTCTTATTCACCTGCTTTGAGCAGTATGAAAAAGAAGCCCAGCAGCTGCTGGCGCTGGAAAACCCACTGCCGCTGCCGGCCTACGAGCGTATTCTGAAAGCCGCCCATAGCTTCAACCTGCTGGATGCGCGTAAAGCTATCTCCGTCACCGAACGTCAGCGCTACATTTTGCGTATTCGCACCCTGACCAAAGCAGTGGCAGAAGCTTATTATGCTTCCCGTGAAGCCCTCGGCTTCCCGATGTGCAACAAAGACAAGTAAGAGGCGGCCATGTCTGAGAAAACTTTTCTGGTGGAAATCGGCACTGAAGAGCTGCCACCAAAAGCACTGCGCACTTTGGCTGAGTCCTTTGCTGCGAACTTCACTGCGGAGCTGGATAACGCCGGCCTCGCGCACGGTAACGTTGAATGGTTTGCCGCCCCGCGCCGTCTGGCGCTGAAAGTGGCGAATCTTGCTGAATCGCAGCCCGATCGCGAAGTCGAAAAACGTGGTCCGGCGATTGCTCAGGCGTTCGACGCCGAAGGCAAACCGAGCAAAGCGGCAGAAGGCTGGGCGCGCGGCTGCGGGATCACCGTTGATCAGGCCGAGCGTTTGAAAACCGATAAAGGCGAATGGCTGCTGTATCGCGCCCACGTGAAGGGCGAAAGTACCGAAGCGCTGGTGCCGAACATGGTAGCCACCTCGCTGGCGAAACTACCGATCCCGAAACTGATGCGCTGGGGCGCGTCTGACGTCCACTTCGTGCGTCCGGTACACACTGTGACTCTGCTGCTGGGCGATAAAGTGATTCCGGCGACCATCCTGGGCATTCAGTCTGACCGCGTCATTCGCGGCCACCGCTTTATGGGTGAGCCGGAGTTCACTATCGACAATGCTGACCAGTACCCGCAAATTCTGCTGGAGCGCGGTAAAGTCATTGCCGACTACGAAGCGCGTAAAGCCAAAATCAAAGCGGACGCTGAAGAAGCAGCACGTAAGATTGGCGGTAATGCCGACCTGAGCGAAAGCCTGCTGGAAGAAGTGGCCTCGCTGGTGGAATGGCCGGTGGTACTGACGGCGAAATTCGAAGAGAAATTCCTCGCCGTGCCTGCCGAAGCGCTGGTGTACACCATGAAGGGCGACCAGAAGTATTTCCCGGTTTATGACAACGCGGGCAAGCTGCTGCCAAACTTTATCTTCGTCGCCAACATCGAGTCGAAAGATCCGACCCAGATTATCTCCGGTAACGAGAAAGTGGTTCGTCCGCGTCTGGCAGATGCTGAATTCTTCTTCAATACCGACCGTAAAAAACGTCTGGAAGACCATCTGCCGCGTCTGCAAACCGTGCTGTTCCAGCAACAACTGGGCACGCTGCGCGACAAGACCGACCGCATTCAGGCGCTGGCGGGCTGGATTGCCGGTCAGATTGGCGCTGACGTCAATCACGCCACTCGTGCCGGCCTGCTCTCCAAGTGCGACCTGATGACCAACATGGTCTTCGAGTTTACCGACACCCAGGGCGTGATGGGGATGCACTACGCGCGTCACGATGGTGAAGCGGAAGATGTGGCTGTGGCGCTGAACGAACAGTATCAGCCGCGCTTTGCCGGTGATGACCTGCCGTCTAACCCGGTAGCCTGTGCGTTGGCGATCGCTGACAAGATGGATACTCTGGCGGGTATCTTCGGTATCGGCCAGCATCCGAAAGGTGACAAAGACCCGTTTGCGCTGCGTCGTGCCGCGCTGGGCGTGCTGCGCATCATCGTTGAGAAGAACCTCAACCTTGATCTGCAAACGCTGACCGAGGAAGCGGTGCGTCTGTATGGCGACAAGCTGACCAATGCCAACGTAGTCGATGATGTCATCGATTTTATGCTGGGTCGCTTCCGCGCCTGGTATCAGGATGAAGGTTACACCGTCGACACTATCCAGGCGGTACTGGCGCGTCGTCCGACCCGTCCGGCAGATTTTGATGCCCGCATGAAGGCGGTGTCTCATTTCCGCACCCTGGAAGAAGCCTCTGCGCTGGCGGCGGCGAACAAGCGCGTCTCCAACATCCTGGCGAAAGCCACTGAGCCGCTGAACGATATCGTCCACGCCTCCGTACTGAAAGAAGCGGCGGAAATTGAGTTGGCCAGACATCTGGTTGTGCTGCGTGATAAGCTTCAGCCGTACTTTGCCGATGGTCGTTATCAGGAAGCGTTGATTGAGCTGGCGGCACTGCGCGCGCCGGTGGATGAATTCTTCGAAAATGTCATGGTTAACGCGGAAGAGAAAGATATCCGTATCAACCGCCTGACGTTATTGTCGAAACTACGCGAACTGTTCCTGCAGGTTGCGGATATTTCGTTACTGCAATAAGCGTTCAGTTAATTAAACAAAAACCTGCTCTCGGGCAGGTTTTTTTATAACGTAAATAGTATTAGTTGATTCGCTAATAATTCTGTAACTCATAGACGTGGTTATTTCTATTGATTGGCAAAAAATATTTCAGGAATACATTAACGCTGGCGGTACGGATATTGGCGTTAGAATAGCTGCGGGTGCTTGAGACTGTTTGTCTCAGGCCTTCACCAAAAGGCAGACAGAGAAAAGCCCCACCTGACTATACCCAAAATAATTCGAGTTGCTTAAAGGCGGCAAGGGAGTGAGTCCCCAGGAGCATAGATAACTATGTGACTGGGGTGAGCGAGCGTAGCCAACACATAAGCAACTTGAAGTATGAAGGGTATATAAATCAAAAGTGCACTGCGCCCATTATTGATCTCTTCAATAACGAAGTGATCTCCTGCAGTATTTCAGAACGTCCAACCATGCCGATGATCGATGACATACTCATGAAGGCATTTGCCAGACTTGATGCGGGTACCAATCCGGTTCTTCATTCAGATCAGGGCTGGCAATACCGTCATCGATGGTACCAGTATCAGTTACGAGAGTTTGGCATCATCCAAAGTATGTCCCGCAAAGGCAACTGCCTTGATAATGCCTGTGCAGAATGTTTTTTCGGGAATTTAAAATCAGAAAGTTTTTACACCAGTAAATTTAAGGATATTGATGAACTTAAAATAGCTATTGAAGATTACATACGATACTACAATACCCGACGAATTAGCCTTAGATTTAACGGACTCAGCCCGGTTGAATACCGCCTAAAGAGCTATCAAGGCCGAAATTAACAAGGTCTGTACAGGGATGCTATCAGGAAACCTGAACGTCGGTGGATACGCTCACGCAAATGTCTGCTATGAGCGAGGAACGGACGCCCTATTTCACAAAAATTAGTATTGTTCTACAAGTAACTCTCACAATGAGGTTTTATGAAAATCAGAAGGTTCAGTAATGGGGATGAAATATCGTTATTCAGAGTTTTTTTCTCATCTGTACATACGATCGCATCACACTACTACACACGTGAACAAATTGATGCTTGGGCCCCAGCAGATATCGACCTGGAGCGATGGGCCAATCACATTAAGGAATTACAACCTTTTGTTGTAGAGCTGGATGGTGAAATAGCTGGATATGCAGATGTTCAACCAAATGGATACATTGATCATTTCTTTGTATCAGGAACCTATTCAAGACAGGGGGTAGGGACACTACTGATGAATTGCATTCATGAGGAAGCCAGACAGCGTGGAATTAGTGAACTTACTTCAAATGTAAGTAAGGCTGCGGAAGTGTTCTTTCTACGACACGGCTTTCATATAGTGGAGCGAGGCTTTCCTATTTGCCGTGGAGTGACATTACAAAATGCTCTGATGAGGAAAAGTTTGGCGAAATAATAGTCAGCCTGCAGAAAGGCAGCATTGTTCTTTTGCCTTGTTGAACTCAGTAAACCGCTACAATGAGCAATTTCCGCTTCTGGCACAAAGCGAACATCAGTATTCAAAAAATGAAAAACGACGACTTGATGTATACCGTTTGCTATACATGGTGGTTGTGCTATTCTTGTAAAGCAAATGCTATACAAGGGGTGTCTCATGAAATCAGATGTTCAACTTAACCTTAGAGCTAAGGAATCGCAGCGGGCGCTCATTGATGCAGCTGCGGAAATCCTTCACAAGTCACGTACAGATTTCATTCTGGAAACGGCCTGCCAGGCTGCCGAGAAAGTGATCCTTGACCGCCGTGTATTTAACTTTAACGATGAGCAATATGAGGAGTTCATCAATCTGCTTGATGCACCGGTCGCAGATGATCCCGTTATCGAAAAACTGCTGGCAAGGAAACCTCAGTGGGACGTGTAACAGCACCAGAACCTTTGTCCGCTTTTCATCAGGTAGCTGAGTTCGTCAGCGGTGAAGCTGTGCTCGATGACTGGTTGAAGCAAAAGGGCCTCAAAAACCAGGCTCTCGGAGCGGCCAGAACATTTGTGGTGTGCAAGAAAGACACGAAGCAAGTAGCCGGTTTTTACTCTCTGGCCACCGGTAGCGTCAACCATACAGAAGCGACAGGCAACCTTCGGCGTAACATGCCAGATCCCATCCCTGTCATTATACTTGCCCGTCTTGCTGTCGATCTCTCATTCCATGGAAAAGGGCTTGGGGCTGATTTACTTCATGATGCAGTGCTTCGTTGCTATCGGGTTGCCGAGAATATTGGTGTACGTGCAATCATGGTTCATGCACTTACCGAAGAAGCCAAAAATTTCTACATTCACCATGGTTTCAAATCATCACAAACTCAGCAGCGAACATTGTTCCTTAGGCTCCCTCAATAGAATGCAAAGACTGTTATGTTCAAATCGCTATAAGCGATAATTTGATAGAACGTCTAAGGTTAAATTCAGGAAGAATACGACGAACAAAATATTGATGAGACAGGAATCCGCGTGATGCAAGAAAGCAACGGAATGGATAATTCGATTGCGGACAATGTTATTTAGTTATAGCCAGAAACAAAAAAGAGCCCATGTATTAAATGGACTCTTTCTCTGATGCCTCGGTTAATCTGTCCAACTTTTTTGGGGTCAGTACAAAGTGAGGCCACTTCCGTCATTCTTGTGGCGTTATGCATTCTCAAGGCACCCTGTTAATTTTATCTTGTTGGCGCTTTGTAGGCCCGATAACCCATTATGTTATCGGGCATTTTTTTAACGTAATGGTAATTCCGTCAGACAGGTCTGGCTGTCATCTTTGGTGGCAATGGCATGTGACGCCGTTTTACCGTTGTAGCTTACTTCCAGCGTCCCTTCCATATTGCGCGGTAACCAAACACCGATAAATCCGTTCCGATAGCTTTGCATCTCTTTTTGTACGATGACAGCGCCTTTACTGTCTGTCACTTTTACAGTGAACGGTTTATTCGGCATTTCTCCCTGACAGCCGGAAAGGCTGTGGTTAAAACAGGGGTGTGTCCGCCATTCATAGGGCGCAAAAGAGAGATAGAATTTGTCGCCTAACGGCAGCGTATAAATCTGCTCTCCGTCAGATAATTTGAGCTCGGTACTGGTAATCGACGCGGAGTAAGGCAAAGGACGGCTCTGCGGCGTCTGATCAATCGAATCCACGATCTGCTCAACCGTTTTTCCCGCCAGCCCATGTTGCGCCAGAAAAGCGGATTCTGAGGATGCCGCAAGCGCGGAGCCGCTGGCGCATAAACCCAAAAGTAATAACCATGATGATTTCGACATAACTTCAATTCCTTGTGAACAATCTCCTTGCCTACTATAGGGGTTCCCCTAAGGGAAAGGTCAAAGGGACACAGGGTAAAGTAATGCAAAGTTATGCTGGGGGGAGAGGGGGGAATTGGAATAAAAAAATCCCCGCCATCAGGCAGGGATTCAAAATTCTGAGCTTTTTAAGCTTACAGGCTGGTTACGTTGCCAGCTGCCGGGCCTTTAGCGCCGCTTTCGATGGTGAAGGAAACTTTCTGACCTTCGTCCAGAGATTTGTAACCATCGTTCTGAATAGCGGAGAAGTGTACGAACACGTCTTTAGAACCGTCATCAGGAGTAATAAAGCCGAAGCCTTTATCAGCGTTGAACCATTTTACGATACCAGTCATTTTACCGGACATAGTGTATTACCTTTTAAAAAATAAGTGTGCCTTTCGGCGTTATGGCGTGCTTTACAGATTTTTTAAGCGTTAAGGAAATGCGCACTACGAGGGGTATCTAATGGATAACTCTTGAAGGGACTTGCCTTACTAAACTGCTTTAATGGTCTGTACGTCAAACCGTTGAGCACATTAACTCATGTAATGCCGGGCGATGCAACTTTTATTTTACTTTATTTCTCCAGGCCAGTAATCGGGCGGGGGAAACGGCCCTTACGCAGGACCGTTAAAACAGGAAATGGTAAAAATTACTCCATCAATTGCTTACTTAAGCGTGGGTTTGCCTGTATCAGGCGCATCAATTTGAGCTCTGCTGGCGTGGGTTTTTCGCGTTTCGATTCCCATTCCTGAACCATGGCAACCGTTACGCCCAGCGCTCTGGCGAATTCATCTGTTTTTAGTCCCGTTCCTCTCCGTAACTGTTCAAATTCGGTAAAAGGATTGGGTTTTTGCGTCAGGGTGATCTTTCGCGTTTCATCTTTAAAAACAATTTGTTCCAGGCTGCTCAGCAGCTCAAACATCGGATCTTTATATTCCATTGAGAACTCCTGTAAATCACACAGCGGGATCGTGAAATGCATCGAAGCCTCTTAAGAATAGTCGGGAAACTTGCGGGTGGGGGGCGACGCGCCGCCAGGAAGCGCTATCGATTCGTTTCGATGCCTTACGCTACGCGACTTTTAGGACGCTAACAATTTGATCCAGGAAGATATATCCGTCTTTCAGAAAATAATTGTAAAGATTAAAAAAATATTACATCACCCGCTGGAAAGCTTTCTTGCCGCGTTTTTTATCGCAGTGTCAGGTCAAAAATTAACAATAAAATAACAAATTAAGCATTGATGCAGATAAACATAATTTTCCGCTACAAGATCGCGTGGAAAGGGTATCCTGCAAGCCTGACCTGGACTATCCTTGTAAGCCGTCAGGCACGCAGGTGTCGTTGTGCGCATTTTTGGGTGAAAGGAGTATTAACAATGGCGACAGGTAAGTCCTGCTCTCGCTGGTTTGCGCCTGTTGTGGCGTTATTAATGGTGTTTAGCCTGAGCGGGTGTTTTGATAAAGAAGGCGATCAGCGCAAAGCGTTTGTCGATTTCCTGCAGAATACAGCAATGCGTAGCGGAGAGCGTTTACCAACGCTGACGGCCGATCAGAAAAAACAGTTTGGTCCGTTCGTGTCTGATTACGCGATACTGTATGGCTACTCGCAGCAGGTAAACCAGGCGATGGATTCCGGTCTGCGCCCGGTGGTCGATAGCGTTAACGCCATCCGCGTTCCGCAGGATTATATGACGCAACGCGAGCCGCTGCGGCAGGCAAATGGTTCGTTAGGCGTGCTGGCGCAACAGTTGCAGAATGCAAAACTGCAGGCTGATGCCGCGCATGGCGCGTTAAAGCAGGCCGATGACCTGAAACCTGTGTTTGATCAGGTCTACAAAAAAGTGGTCACCGTGCCGGCAGATGCTTTGCAGCCGCTGATCCCGGCGGCGCAGATCTTTACGCAGCAGTTGGTACAAGTGGGCGATTATATTGCGCAACAGGGCGAGCAGGTGAGCTTTGTCGCGAACGGCATTCAGTTCCCGACCTCACAGCAGGCCAGCCAATATAATGCGCTGATTGGGCCGTTGGCCTCGCAGCATCAGGCGTTTAATCAGGCCTGGACGGCGGCGGTAAACGCGACCCAGTAATGACAGTCTGCCCGATAAGCGCAAGCCAGCGCTTATCGGGCCTGTAGCGTTATCCCGCCGCTTGCGGATTGACGCAGTTCTTCTCTATTTTTCCCTGCAGCGCATCAATCAAATTATCCACCGCACAGGCCATCATGTTGTAGCGCGTCTCATGCGTTGCCGAGCCAATATGCGGCACCGCGACGACATTAGACATGTTCAGCAGGGGCGAATCCACAGATAGCGGTTCATGCTCAAAGACATCCAGACCTGCCGCATATATTTCACCGTTTTGCAGCGCGGCAATCAGCGCGTTTTCATCGACCACCGGGCCGCGTCCGGCATTAATAAAAATGGCGGACGATTTCATTCTGGCAAACTGTGTTGCGCCAAACAGATGTCGCGTTTCTGCCGTTAGCGGCAGGATCACGCAGACAAAATCAGCCTCCTGCAACAACGTATCCAGATCGCAGTAGCGGGCGTTAAACCGGTCTTCTGCCTCCTGATGCCGCCGACGGGCGTGATAGAGAACCGGCATGGTAAACCCAAAGTGCGCTCGCTGCGCCAGCGCCATCCCGATACGCCCCATCCCAACGATACCGAGCGTTTTGTGATGGACATCGACGCCAAACCACGCCGGGCCAATGCTTTCTGTCCATTCACCCGCCTTAACCCGTTCTGCGACGTCCACCACGCGGCGGGCAGTGGCCAGCATCAACGCCATCACCGTATCGGCAACGGTTTCCGTCAAAACGGCAGGCGTGTGCATCAGGACTATTTTGCGGGCAGTAAGGGCGTCCACCTCGACATTATCGTATCCCACCGAGATGGTCGACGCCGCGCGTAGCGCCGGCATTTTTTCCAGTAGCGCGCGGTTAACGGTTTCGCTGGCGCCCAGAAGGCCTTGTGCGCTGGCAAATGCCTGCGCGTGTCGCGCTACCGTTTCCGGATGCAGGTTCGGTACCTTGGTGACGGTAAAATGCGCCTCCAGGCGATGCAGCAAATCATCAGGCAGGGTTTTGTAGAGAATGATGGACGGCTTCATGCGACTCTCCGTAAATCAAAAGGTAAGCGCGGCATGCGCCAACCGGAACAGGCTTATTATTAACCCGCTTAGCAATAATCGACCAGCCGATTTTCCCGCTGTCGGCAGCCGTATCGTGGTAAATGGTGAATGAATACCGAATAATGCGAGGTGTATCCGGTCTGGCGAGGGAATAATGCAGGCCGGGTAAAGCATGCCGCCTTACCCGGTACGGTAGTTTACTGCAATGGACTCAAGGTAATTTCGACGCGGCGGTTTTGCGCCTTACCTTCTGCCGTACTGTTGCTGGCGATCGGGTTCGCCGGCCCCATTCCGCTGGTACGGATACGGCTGGCGTCGACGCCCTGGGTGATCAGCGAACTGGCGACGGAGTCAGCACGCTGCTGCGACAGACGCATATTCAGATCGTGGCTACCGGTACTGTCGGTGTAGCCCACCACATTGACGGCGGTCTTGGGATACTCTTTCAGCACCATCGCCACGCCGGTCAGCGTGTTAGCGCCTGCCGGTTTCAGCGTCGCGCTGCTGCTGTCGAAGGTGACATTATTCGGCATATTCAGAATGATATTATCGCCGCTTCGCGTCACGCTAACGCCTGTGCCCCGCATTTTGTCACGCAGTTTCGCTTCCTGTACGTCCATGTAGTAACCCACGCCGCCGCCCAGCGCCGCGCCAGCCGCCGCGCCAATCAGCGCGCCTTTACCGCGATCTTTTTTGGAGGAGGAGAGTGCGCCGATGCCTGCGCCGACCAGCGATCCAATACCCGCGCCAATGCCGGATTTACCTGCTTCGCGTTCGCCGGTGTAAGGGTTTGTTGTGCAGCCAGATACTGCCAGGGCGCCGCTCACGATGGCAGCAATCACAAATACACGTTTTTTCATCTTAAATCCTTATCACTTTTTTATTTTTACCACAGCGACCGTGGCGGTTGATTATGACGTCTGCACATGAAGAAAATTCCAGGGAAAACTCTGAAATTTGTAAGTAACATTGATCGGCAAAATAAATAATCCCAATAATTCAGGAGCGAACCTTGACCCACGCACCATCGCGTCATTCGGTATTGACCGCCGCACACTGGGGGCCAGTCCGCGTTGAAACCAACGGAGAACGCATTTTTGCCTCGTATGGCGAACTCCCGACGGCACACCAGAACTCCCTGCAAACCGTTGTGCATGACCAGGTACACAGCAAAACGCGGGTTCGTTTCCCGATGGTGCGTAAAGGGTTCCTGGCTTCTCCCGATAAGCCGCAAGGCATACGCGGGCAGGATGAGTTTGTTCGCGTAAGTTGGGATGACGCGCTGGATCTGATCCACGCTCAGCACAAACGTATTCGCGAAAGTTATGGGCCATCGTCCATCTTCGCCGGCTCCTACGGTTGGCGTTCGAACGGCGTATTGCATAAAGCGGCTACGCTATTGCAGCGTTACATGGCGCTGGCGGGAGGGTATACCGGCCATCTTGGCGATTATTCCACCGGCGCGGCGCAGGCTATCATGCCTTATGTGGTGGGTGGCAACGAGGTTTACCAGCAGCAGACTAGCTGGCCGGTGGTGCTGGAACACAGCGAGGTGGTGGTGCTCTGGAGCGCGAACCCGCTGAATACTCTGAAAATTGCCTGGAACGCCTCGGATGAACAGGGGCTCGACTATTTTGCGGCGTTGCGACAAAGCGGCAAGCGCCTGATCTGCATCGATCCGATGCGATCGGAAAGCGTCGACTTTTTTGGCGATAAGATGGAGTGGATCGCCCCACATATGGGCACCGATGTGGCGTTAATGCTGGGGATCGCTCATACGCTGGTGGAAAACGGTTGGCAGGATGAAGCGTTCCTTGCCCGCTGCACGACGGGCTATGACCGCTTCGCCGACTATCTTTTGGGCACGACCGACGGTACGGCCAAAACAGCGGAATGGGCGGCGGAAATTTGCGGCGTTTCTGCGGTGAAAATCCGCGAACTGGCGGAAATATTTCATCATAACACCACCATGTTGATGGCTGGTTGGGGAATGCAGCGTCAGCAGTTCGGCGAGCAAAAGCACTGGATGATCGTTACGCTGGCCGCAATGCTGGGGCAAATTGGTACGCCTGGCGGCGGGTTTGGTTTTTCTTATCATTTTGCTAACGGCGGAAACCCGACGCGCCGCGCCGCCGTGTTAGCGTCGATGCAGGGAAGCATCCCTGGCGGGGTCGATGCGGTAGATAAAATACCGGTGGCGCGTATTGTCGAGGCGCTGGAAAACCCCGGTGGGTTTTACCAACACAATGGGATGGATCGCCGCTTCCCGGATATTCGTTTTATCTGGTGGGCGGGCGGCGCGAACTTTACCCATCATCAGGATACCAACCGTCTGATTCGCGCGTGGCAAAAACCGGAACTGGTCGTTATCTCGGAATGTTTCTGGACGGCCGCCGCGAAACACGCGGATATTGTTCTGCCTGCGACCACCAGCTATGAGCGTAACGATTTAACCATGACCGGCGACTATAGCAATCAGCATTTGGCGCCGATGAAGCAGGTCGTGTCGCCCCGGTGGGAGGCGCGGAATGATTTTGACGTTTTTGCTGAACTGAGCGAACGGTGGGAAGCCGGCGGTTATGCTCGGTTCACCGAAGGAAAAAGCGAGCTGGCGTGGCTGGAGACCTTCTACAATATTGCCGCCCAGCGTGGCGCCAGCCAGGGGGTGACGCTGCCGCCGTTTGCCGCATTCTGGCAGGCTAACCGTTTACTGGAGATGCCGGAAAATCCCGCCAACGCGCAGTTTGTGCGCTTCGCGGATTTTCGCCGCGATCCTGATAACCATCCGCTAAAAACGGCCAGCGGCAAAATCGAAATCTATTCTGCGCGCATTGCCAGCTATGGTTATGCGGATTGTCCCGGTCATCCGATGTGGCTGGCGCCGGATGAGTGGCACGGGAACGCCGATGCGGGGCAGGTTCAGCTACTTTCCGCGCATCCGGCGCACCGTCTGCATAGCCAGCTTAATTACAGTTCGTTACGGGAGCGGTATGCGGTAGCCGGACGCGAACCGGTGACGATTCATCCGCAGGATGCGACAACGCGCGGAATCGTCGATGGCGATACGGTACGCGTCTGGAATCATCGCGGGCAGGTTCTGGCGGGCGCGGTCGTTACCGACGGAATTCGGCCTGGCGTTATCTGTATTCACGAAGGCGCATGGCCGGACCCTGAACCTACCGCAGGCGGCATATGCAAAAACGGCGCGGTAAACGTCCTGACAAAAGATCTTCCCAGTTCCCGGCTGGGGAACGGTTGTGCGGGCAACACCGCGCTGGTCTGGTTTGAGAAATATACCGGCCCGGCGCTACCGCTTACGGCGTTTGATCCGCCTGCCAACTCATAATCCAGGTGGGGTGGGCGGTATCCTCCTGCCAGGCGCTATCTTCAATACGAAAACCAAGCGCATGGTAGAAGTTTACGGCGGATTGATTTTTCTGGTAAACCTCAAGACTCAGCAGAGGAAAACGTTGCTGGACATATTCCAGAAGCGCTTTGCCAATGCCGTGTCTTAACGCGTCGGGGGCGACAAACAGCGCCCCGACAAAACGGGCTTCCAGTACGCTGACGAAGCCTTTCAGTTGTCCATTTTCCTCCCATACCCAGGTTTGCGCTGCGGGTAAATAGACGTCGCGTACAATTGCTTCGCTCTCGTGCCAGTAACGTTCTTCGATAAAGGGATGGGCATAAATGGTACTTTTCATCCACAGCGCCAGAATAGACGCCATGTCTTCACTCTGGGATTTGCGAATCATGTTTTTCTCCCGGATGGCAAAAACAGCCGGTAATATGGTCGTTGACCAGTCCGCACGCCTGCATAAAGGAGTAACAGATAGTCGTACCGACAAACTTGAAACCGCGTTTTTTCAATGCCTTAGCAAGCGCATCGGACGCAGGTGTTGAGGTGGGGATCTTATCCAGGCTGGCCGCCTGGGTGATCTGCGGCTGGCCATCAACGAATGACCAGACAAAATCGGCGAAAGACTCGCCGTTTTGCTCCATCGCAAGCCAGGCGCGGGCGTTACTGATAATGGCCTGAATTTTACCGCGATGTCGTATGATGCCCGGGTTCTGCAGCAGGTGTTCGACATCCTCCTCCTGCATAGCTGTGATGCGTACCGGGTCAAACTGATGAAAACAGGCGCGGTAGTTCTCCCTCTTTTTAAGCACGGTGATCCAGGATAAACCGGCCTGTTGACCTTCAAGACAGATCATTTCAAACAGCTTTCTGCTGTCAGTTTCCGGTACGCCCCACTCGTTATCATGATAGGCAATATAAAGGGGGTCCTGGCTGACCCAGTCGCAACGCTGCATAGACTTCCTCGTTATTGTGGTTACCGCGAAAATTTCCTTCAACCCGCCTTGACGAGCCCGCTAAAAGGACAATAGTTAATACAGGGCTGATGCCCGACATCCTTCATTCAATGACAATAATATCGCCGAATTCGGCTCTACTCTGGAGTCGCGTTGATGATTGTAAGAAAACGCCGTGGTCGCCGGACATTGCGTTGTCTGGCGGGCCTTATGGCCTGCTCGTTTTTTATCAATACCACGTATGCCTGGCAACAAGAATATATCGCTGAAGCGGCTCCGGGGCATACGACGGAACGCTATACCTGGGACAGCGATCACCAACCGAATTACAACGACATACTGGCCGAACGTATTCAGTCTACGCAAAATACGGTGGGGCCGGTGCTTAGCCTGGCGGATGAAACCCCGCTTGATGCGACCAGCGGTATCAGTATGGGCTGGAATTTTCCGCTTTCCCGACGCGTGACCACTGGGCCGGTCGCGGCGCTGCATTACGATGGTTCGACGTCATCAATGTATAACGAATATGGCGATAGCGCGACGACATTAGCGCTTACCGATCCGTTATGGCACGCCAGCGTCAGTACGTTAGGCTGGCGGGTAAACTCGCAGTTCGGCGATGTCCGTCCCTGGGCGCAAATCAGCTATAACCAACAGTTTGGGGAAAATATCTGGAAAGCTCAGTCCGGGTTGAGTCGTATGACCGCAGGAAATCAGGCGGGAAACTGGCTGGATGTCACCGTAGGCGCGGACGTGTTACTTAACCCGCACATGGCAGCGTATGCGGCGTTTTCCCAGGCGGAAAACAGCGCTACGGATAGTGATTATTTGTATACCCTGGGGGTGAGCGCCAGGTTTTAACAGGATAAACCGCCACCTGGACTTATTAGAAGTTCAGCTAATACCCTGTCTATATATTTACAAAAATATATAGGTCAATCACATTCTCTATAGACACTTTTTGCGCTTCCTGTGGTCTACTTAGCCGCGCTGGTAGACTTTCTCACATCTGCGTTAGCCGCATATTTACCTGTTTGATTACAGAATCGTTGTACAGGTCGTTTTTATCCCGATTCCCAGGGTTTGTTTGCATGAGATACATTAAATCGATGACGCAACAGAAACTTAGTTTCTTGCTTGCGCTCTATATCGGTCTGTTTATGAATTGCGCCGTGTTTTACCGCCGTTTCGGCAGTTATGCGCAAGAATTTACCATTTGGAAAGGCCTTTCCGCAGTTGTCGAACTTGGCGCCACGGTGCTGGTCACTTTCTTCTTACTTCGTCTTCTTTCACTGTTTGGCCGACGCGTCTGGCGCGTGCTGGCCACGCTGGTGGTGCTGTTTTCCGCTGGCGCCAGTTATTACATGACCTTCCTGAACGTGGTGATTGGCTACGGCATTATTGCGTCTGTTATGACCACCGATATCGATCTCTCGAAAGAGGTGGTGGGGCTGCACTTCGTATTGTGGCTGATTGCCGTGAGCGTGCTTCCGCTCATCTTTATCTGGAGTAACCACTGTCGCTACACGTTGTTGCGCCAGCTACGTACGCCGGGGCAGCGTTTTCGCAGCGCCGCTGTAGTGGTACTCGCAGGCGTAATGGTGTGGGCGCCTATCCGCCTGCTGGATGTACAGCAAAAAAAGGTTGAACGGGCGACAGGTATCGACTTACCCAGCTATGGCGGCGTGGTGGCGAACTCCTATCTGCCTTCAAACTGGTTATCTGCGTTAGGGCTGTATGCCTGGGCGCAGGTAGATGAGTCGTCGGACAATAATTCGTTAATAAACCCGGCCAGGAAATTTACCTATGTTGCGCCGAAAGATGGGGATGACACCTACGTCGTTTTCATTATCGGTGAGACGACCCGTTGGGATCACATGGGGATTTTCGGCTACGAGCGTAATACCACGCCGAAGCTGGCGCAGGAAAAAAATCTGGCGGCGTTCCGCGGCTATTCCTGCGATACCGCGACGAAGCTTTCTTTACGCTGTATGTTTGTACGGGAAGGCGGGGCGGATAATAACCCGCAGCGTACCTTAAAAGAGCAGAATGTTTTTGCCGTACTCAAACAGCTCGGATTCAGTTCCGATCTGTACGCCATGCAGAGCGAGATGTGGTTCTATAGCAATACCATGGCGGATAATATCTCCTACCGCGAGCAGATCGGCGCCGAGCCGCGTAACCGCGGTAAAACGGTTGATGACATGCTGTTGATTGATGAGATGCAGAACTCGCTTGCCCAGAACCCGGAGGGTAAGCATCTGATTATCCTGCATACTAAGGGGTCGCATTTTAACTATACGCAACGTTATCCGCGCAGCTACGCTCAGTGGAAGCCCGAATGCATTGGGGTCGATAGCGGTTGCACGAAAGCGCAGATGATCAACTCTTACGATAACTCCGTGACCTATGTGGATCACTTTATTACCAGTGTGTTCGATCAGCTACGTGATAAAAAAGCGATTGTGTTCTACGCGGCTGACCACGGCGAGTCGATTAACGAACGCGAACATTTGCACGGTACGCCGCGCAATATGGCGCCGCCGGAGCAATTCCGTGTTCCGATGCTGGTATGGATGTCGGATAAATATCTTGCCAGTCCGCAACATGCGCAGATGTTCGCTCACCTGAAGCAGCAGGCCGAGATCAAAGTGCCGCGTCGTCATGTGGAGCTGTACGATACGATAATGGGCTGCCTGGGGTATACATCGCCGGATGGCGGCATTAACCAGAACAACAACTGGTGCCATATTCCCGATGCGCAGAAAGTCGCCGCGAAGTAGGTTGTCTGCCGACTTTCTCGCCGATTGAATTGTATTTTGCGACTAAGGGATTGACGGGCGTGCGCCTGAGCAGTAAGATGCGCCCGCATTCGGTGATTGGCGCAGCCTGGTAGCGCACTTCGTTCGGGACGAAGGGGTCGGAGGTTCGA
>CWGO01000071.1_pt1 | contig 48056 bp, 48 predicted proteins | sample 682281 | NCBI WGS metagenome assembly CWGO01 (sample SAMEA3735799, study PRJEB9488) | human gut metagenome | biome: ENVO:mammalia-associated habitat; material: ENVO:feces | place: Malawi | collected 2009-02-27 | reverse complement strand
GGGGGGGGGGGGCCCGCCATATCGTCTGGGGGTTTTGAAACCGCGCGGCCCTGGCAAAGCGCTGCATCTCCTGGCCGGGCAGCTCGCGCACGGGCAGACGGCAAAACGCCTGAAATATCGCCGCTACCCGCGCCTGAAAACCGATAAACCCAATGATCTGATTGATGAGTACGGTATCCCGGGCGGTTAATCCCACCTCTGCAAGTTGTTCGCGGGCTCGCGTATTGATAACGGAGGGGGAGCCGGCAAGCTGACGAGCGTATTGCGTAATTTGCGCCAGCCGTTGATTGCTCTCTCTTGAGGCGTCAGGGCCAGGTAGCGGCGCCAGACGCGCGGCATAATAGCGGCACAAACGCTGAACCCCAAATACCTGAGCGGCGGTCAGCGCGGTGCTCATACGTTCATAGGCGCTAAATGTATGAAGCCGGTCGTTGAGAACCGTGCGGGGAAATAAGACATCCGCCAACTGGCGAGCGGGCTTTAACCATGATTCAAAAGGCGTCAACGCGGTTTCTGCTACCGCTAAATCCAGTAAAAATCGATCGTTAACATACGCGGCTTCCGGCATCAGCGAAAGCGGGGTTTGTGACGACATAGTGGATTGTGTTTCATGATACCAGTGGCTTTTACCCGCTTTTCGGCATTGTTCCATAGGGTTTCCCGAGGATGAAATGGCGATCGATAATGATTAGGCGTCGGATCGTTTATGCTGGATTATCCTGGCGTATGCGGGAAAGGGATGAAAGATTGTTAGGTGATAACAAATATCAGAACGCTATATAACGAGATGAGCGGTGAGTGAGGGGAATGGGGCAGCACAGCCGTGCCGCCCGCTAATAAACTTAATGCGCTTACTTCAGTTCCAGTTCATTCATTGCCGCAATGCTGAACCCGCCGTCAACATGGACGACTTCGCCAGAAATGCCTGCCGAGAGATCGGAACACAGAAACGCCGCTGAGTTACCCACATCTTCAATGGTCACGGTGCGACGAATTGGCGTAACGGCTTCACAATGCGCCAGCATTTTACGGAAGTCTTTAATACCGGACGCCGCCAGCGTGCGGATTGGACCCGCAGAGATGGCGTTGACGCGAACGCCTTCCGGCCCCATTGCATTTGCCATATAACGCACGTTGGCTTCCAGAGAGGCTTTCGCCAGACCCATGACATTGTAGTTCGGGATGGCGCGCTCCGCTCCCAGATAAGACAAGGTCAACAGCGCAGAACCCGGATTCAGCATGGTGCGGCAGGCTTTCGCCATGGCAACAAAGCTGTAAGAGCTAATATCGTGAGCGATTTTAAAGCCTTCGCGGGTAACCGCATTAACATAATCGCCGTCCAGCTGATCGCCAGGCGCGAAACCGATCGAGTGTACAAAACCGTCAAATTTCGGCCAAACGTTACCCAGCTCCGCAAACATAGCGTCAATGCTGGCATCTTCAGCGACATCACACGGTAAAACGATGCTGGAACCCAGCTGGGCAGCAAATTCTTCTACGCGGCCTTTCAGTTTGTCGTTCTGGTAGGTGAACGCCAGTTCAGCTCCTTCGCGGTGCATCGCCTGTGCGATACCGTAGGCGATGGACAGTTTACTGGCCACGCCAGTGACCAGAATGCGCTTACCGGAAAGAAAACCCATAGCTTTAATCCTTATAGTCATTGCTTATTTTTTGCTTTTACGAACAATGGTTAACAGCAACTTTTCAACATTATTCGAAATTAGTCTGAAATTATATCCCACTCCTGGCCCCGTGTGTCACGCTATTTTTCCGCCGCTATCTCCGGCAGGTGACGTTCTAAAACCACACGGTAACGAAGTCCCTGAGTATTTTGAGCACTCCCCAGGGCCAAACTGGCAAATCAAAGAGTCTAATGGGACAGGCCCTACGGTGCAGTATACCAGCTGGTGTAAGGTTCGCCTCATCCAACCAGAGACACCGGGACGGACAGCAAGTACGATAGCGATGCGCTTTCCACCAGGCAAATAAAGGTTCTGTAGGAAGCCTGAATATTCATCCAAATGGTTTACCTCACCTATTAGCGATGTTATGGACATGTAATTTTAACCAGCAAATGCTTAACAAAAATAATTTCTTTTTTAGGTGCTGAAGGTTTTCTCTATTTATTGATGCAGAGTAATACTGAATATGAAAAATTTTGGAAATCAGGTGATTACAGTAGTTACAAATCAGGTTTTTATATGTTTGCATGTGTATTATAATAAATTTTCAGAGGATGAGACATATGCCGTTTACATTTCAGATCGGAAATCATAGTTGCCAGATATCAGAAAGACATTTAAGAGATATCATTGATCATAAAAGAGAGCATGTTTTTTCAACGTATGAGAAGTTCATAGATTTTTTCAGGAATATATTTACTAGTCGAAGTTTAATCTCTGATTATAGAGAAATCTATAATCTGCTGTGCCAAAAAAAAGAGCATCCCGATATTAAAGGGCCTTTCTCTCCAGGACCATTTTCGAAGCGAGATGAAGACTGTACACGATGGCGCCCCCTTCTTGGATATATTAAACTTATTGATGTCTCCAGGCCTGAAACAATGGATAAATACACTGTAGAGGTATTAGCACATCAAGAAAATATGTTACTACTACAGATGTTTTACGACGGAGTATTAGTGACCGAGACGGAGTGTTCTGAACGTTGCGTCGATTTTTTAAAAGAAACGATGTTTAATTATAATAACGGGGAAATTACGCTTGCCGCTTTGGGTAATGATAATCTACCGCCGAGCGAGGCAGGTAGTAATGGAATCTATGAGGCTTTTGAGCAACGTTTGATAGACTTCCTGACCACGCCCGCCACGGCGTCTGGTGATGAGAGCGGCGCTATTGATCAGACGGATGCATCACAACCAGCGGCAATAGAGGCGTTTATTAACTCGCCGGAGTTTCAGAAAAATATTCGCATGCGTGATATTGAAAAAAATAAAATAGGTAGCGGAAGTTATGGGACAGTCTATCTGTTAAATGATGAGTTTGTTGTTAAGATTCCAATTAATGAGCGGGGAATAAAAGTGGATGTTAACTCTCCGGAGCATCGTAATTGTCATCCTGATCGTGTCAGTAAGTATTTGAATATGGCCAATGACGACAAGAATTTTTCTCGTTCGGCCTCCATGAATATTAATGGTAAAGACGTTACAGTTTTAGTTTCAAAATATATTCAAGGTCAGGAGTTCGATATTGAAGATGAAGATAACTATCGAATGGCGGAGGCGCTTCTTGAATCCCGGGGGGTTTATATGCATGATATAGATAACGTAGGTAATATTCTGATTAAAGAGGGGGTACTTTTCTTTGTCGATGGCGATCAAATCGTGCTGTCACAAGAATCCCGGCAACAGCGAAGCGTTTCTCTTGCAACAAGGCAACTGGAAGAGCAAATTAAGGCCCGTTACCTGGTAAAATTAAAGCAGTCCGAGACCGAAGGAAATACTGAAGATATTGAATATTATAAGTCACTTATTACAGAACTTGATGAGTTAATCGGAGAGGAAGAACAGGCACCTGCGCCAGGAAGACGTTTTAAACTAGCCGCGCCGGAGGAAGGGACTCTTGTGGCTAAGGTATTAAAGGATGAATTAAAAAAATAGCATTTAGTTCCGTTCTTTTCTGCGAATCGCCGGGGGCACATTCGCTACAGATTTACCGATCAATTATTGAGAGTTGCTATTCGCTTAAAGGTCGTTCGGGGGATCTGGACAGCCTGTAGCGGAGATGCAACTCGCCACTAGGGTTGGCGATGCCGCGCTGCCATAGTGGGTGAAATGCCTCGCAATGGTGTAACAACATTAACTCGCCTTGATTTTTCCCCTCTGCCTGACAAGAAAAACCTGGCTTTACGGATGGTCTCATGCCGTCGTATTAGCGTTGTTCGGCGTAGTATGTAAATTTCCTTATAGCAATAGAAGAACATTCTCAAAACATAAAATTAGCAAGTTATCATGAAGTTAACATATATTGTTTTTTTCGATCATTTTTTATATATTGATCGTTTTTATTGATTGATTTGCGTTAAAAGCGCATTATCAGGGAGTTAAGATCAAGTGGAGTGGTCACATGCGCTATTTTTTTATGGCAGAGCCGATAAGGGCAATGGAGGGGGATTTACTGGGTGTCGAAATTATTACCCATTTTGCATCGTCGCCCGCTCGTCCGCTACACCCTGAGTTTGTTATCTCGTCATGGGACAATTCGCAGAAGCGCCGTTTTCTGCTTGATCTGTTGCGGACAATCGCGGCCAAACATGGCTGGTTTCTACGCCACGGCCTATTCTGTATCGTAAATATTGATCGGGGTATGGCGCAGCTTGTCCTTCAGGATAAAGATATTCGCGCATTACTACACGCCATGCTATTTGTGGAGCTGCAGGTCGCTGAACATTTTTCATGTCAAGATAACGCCTTAATCGATCCTTTAATACACGCGCTTCATAAGCAACCTAATCCATTATGGCTGGGCGACCTGGGCGTAGGGAATGCAACTGCTGCGCCATTAGTTTGCGGGTGTTTTAGCGGCGTAAAACTTGATCGCAGCTTTTTTGTCTCACAAATTGAAAAAATGACGTTTCCGCTGCTTGTCAAACATATCCGGCGTTATTGTGACAAGATCGTGGTGGGGGGCCAGGAAAACACACGCTATTTGCCGGTGTTAAAAACGGCAGGCATTTGGGCAACCCAGGGCACGTTATTTCCTTCCGTTGCGTTAGAAGAGGTTGAAACATTGCTGTTGGGCAGTCGCATGAACACCCTCAGAGAATCGAACTGAGGGTATTTGTTTCGCTTAGCGATCCTTTCGCCATGCGTCAGCGGTCAGCGCCTCGCCAAAATGGCCTGCGATTAAACGGCGGGTAAGCTCATGTAGCGGAGAGGCGAGCACATCGGCGGTGCTGCCGCGTTCAACCACTTCCCCCTGATGCATCACTAATACCTGATCGCTAATATGCTTCATCATGCCGATATGCTGCGTGACATAGATATAGGAGATGCCTTGCTTTTCCTGCAATTCAAGCATCAGATTGATGAGCTGCGAGCGCATGGACATATCAAGCGAAGCCAGCGCTTCGTCCGCGATAATGACTTTAGGGCGTAAAATCAGCGCGCGGGCCAGGCCCAGACGCTGTTTCTGCCCCGGCGCCAGCATATGCGGGTAGTAGCTTACGTGATCGGGCAATAGCCCCACCATACGCATCGTCTCGACAATCTGTTTGCGCCGCTGTTCCGGCTCCAGATCGGTATTAAGGCGCAGGGGGAAGTCAAGGATCTGCGAAATACGTTGACGTGGATTCAGTGACGTTGAGGGGTCCTGAAAAATCATTCGAATACGTTGGCTTCGAAACGAATAGTCGCCGTAATGCAGGGGATGATCGTCAATAAGAAGCTCGCCGCTGGTGGGTTCAATCATGCCGGCCAGCATCTTCGCCAGCGTGGATTTGCCGGAACCGTTTTCGCCGATAATGGCCAGGGTCTGACGCTCACGAAGCGTAAAGCTTAATGGTTTCACGGCGTCGACGGTCTGGCGACGAAACCATCCTGTCCGGTAGCGAAAGGTTTTACTCAGGTTGCGCACTTCAAGCAGAGTTTCCACCATATCACTCTCTCTCCATATTCAGCGGAAAATGACAGGCATAGAGATGATTTTTCGCGCCGGTTAAGCGTGGCGTGATAATGCATTCTCGTTGCGCGTAAGGGCAGCGTGGCCCCAGACGACAACCTATCGGTAACTGCTCCAGTAGCGGGATCGCGCCTGGCAGCGTATTCAGACGGCTTTTATGCGGCATCGCGCTGCCAAAATCCGGAATCGCGCGGATAAGCGCCTGCGTATAAGGATGATGTGGCGTCGTCACCAGATCTTTACTTGGCGCGGTTTCTACCGTCTGGCCGCAGTATAAAACGTTGATTTTATCAGCCCACTGACTCAGCATTTGCAGGTCGTGGCTAATCAACAGAATGGTGGTATTACTGTTTTGATTCAGTCGCGTCAACAGGCGAAAAATTTGCGCCTGCGTCGTCGGTTCCATTGAGTTGGTGGGTTCATCAGCGATCAGGAGTCGCGGTTGATTCGCCAGCGCGATAGCGATCATAACTTTCTGACACTCGCCATCGGTCAGTTCATAGGGAAAACTGCGCATCGCGTCTTTATGATCTTTAATTCCCACCCGGTGCAGTAATTCAATTGCACGCCGTTTACGCCAGCCTAAACGCTGCCACCAGCGGCCTTTATAGGTCCAGGCGGGAATATTTTGCATTAACTGGCGGCCGACGCGTTCGGAAGGATCAAGGCACGACTGCGGCTCCTGGAAGATCATCGACACATTATGTCCGACCAGCTTACGCCGTTCACGTGAGGAGAGGCGCAGCAGATCGATATCATCAAAACGCATACGGTCGGCAGTGACTCGCCAGTTGTCTTTCGCGACGCCGCAAATAGCTTTAGCAATCAAGCTCTTTCCGGAACCCGATTCACCTACCAGGCCGCGAATTTCACCTTCGCTTAATGTCATACTGACGCGATCGACCGCTTTTACCCAACCTTCGCTGGTTTTAAATTCAATGGTGAGATTGCGGATATCCAGTAACGGCATTATTCCACCCCCGCAATAATCGCACGACGAATCCCATCTCCGAGCAGGTTTACCAGTAAAACACTGAGCGTTATCGCCGCGCCGGGTAGCATAACGGTCCACGGCGCGACATAGATTAGCTCCAGCGCATCCCCCAACATGGCGCCCCATTCAGGAGAGGGAAGCTGCGCGCCGAGATCTAAAAATCCCAGCGCGGCGATGTCCAGAATCGCCATCGACAGCGCCCGGGTAATTTCGGTGACCAGACCGGCGGTAATATTCGGTAAAATGGCGAACCACAGAATATTCAGCGTTGTCGCGCCATCCAGACGGGCGGCAATGACGTACTCTTTTTCCAGTTCATCATGCACCATGCTATAGACGGAACGTACCATTCGCGGCAACAGGGCCAGCCAGACGGCAAACATCGCGTGTGACAGATGTGGGCCGGCAAATGCCACAACGATAATCGCCAGCAAGAGCGAAGGGATGGAAAGCAGCGTGTCCAGAATATGGTTCAGTACGGCAGAGCGTAAACCGTGGGTCGCGCCTGCCACTACGCCGAGGACTAATCCACATAGCGTAGCCGCCAGCGTTACGATAAACGCGCCGCCGACCGTGGGCGCCGCGCCGCTTAACAGGCGGCTCAGCACATCGCGCCCCAGATCGTCAGTCCCCAGAAAAAAGGAGACTTCGCCATAGCGTGACCAGGAGGGTGGCAGTAGCTGATAGCCCAGAAATTGCTGATCGATACCATAGGGCGCGATCCAGCCGCCAAAAATACACAGCAACGCCAGACCGGCGCATCCATACAGACCCACCATCGCAGGCGCGTCGCTATAAAATTTACGCCAGGCAGTGCGCAGGGTGCCTGGCGGGCGCTTTTCGCTGTATACGCTATCGTAAGGCATACCATTCCTTATGTTTCAGAGGGTTAGCCATAGCACCCAAAATATCGGAAATCACATTGACCACAATAACCAGCGACCCAATGACCATCACGCCAGCGGAAATAGCGGCATAGTCCTGCTGACGAATGGCGTGAATTAACCATCGTCCCAGCCCAGGCCAGCTGAAAACCATTTCGGTAATCATCGCCAGCGTTAACATGGTTGAAAACTGCAGACCAAGACGGGGAATGACCGGCGGCAGCGCATTATGCAACACGTGACGGCGTAAAATCGTAAAGCGCGATAAGCCGCGCGTGGCCGCCGCTTTAACGTAGTTCTGATCGTAGACCTCAATAGTGCTGATTCGCATCAGGCGGATCACTTCTGTGGTCGGCGCGACGGAGAGCGTGAGCACCGGTAAAACCATATGCCGTATGGCGCTCATCACCATTTCATCACGCCATGGCGAATCTGAAATCCAGGCGTCAATGATGGCGAAACCGGTAACCGGTTTAACTTCATAAAGCAGGTCAAATCGCCCGGATACCGGCAGCCACCCCAGCGTGAGCGAAAAGAACAGTGTGAGCAGAAGCGCCAGCCAGAAAACCGGAATTGAGAAACCTAATAGCGCCAGCGCGCTGATAAAACGATCCGGCCATTTGCTACGCGTCACGCCAGCCAGCATCCCGACCGGGATGCCGACCATCAGCGCAAAACCAAAGGCGAGAATGCACAGCTCCATCGTGGCGGGAAACACCTCTTTAAGCTGTTCGGAGATCAGCTGGCCGTTAATGCTGGACACGCCAAAGTCCCAGTGCAGCAGACCGTTGAACCAGAAAACCCAGGCATTCCATAATGATGCGCCTTGTAGCGGCGCATGCGGCGTAAAATAGCTCAGGCTAAAGCCGATAAAGGTCAGGAAGAAGAGCGTCACCAGCAACAGCAATAACCGACGCAGGGTGAAGATAATCATGGTTTTTTCACCTCTTCGTGTTTTTCGCGGGAGACGCCGGCAAAAGACGCATTGCCGAACGGGCTTAACACCAGCCCTTTAATATCGTAGCGGTAAGCCTGCAGGCGTAGTGATGATGCCAGCGGCAGTATCGGCAGCTCTTTCTCCAGGATATTCTGCGCTTCCTCATATGCTTCTATGCGCGAAGCCAACTGCTGCGACGACAGTGCTTTACGCAGCACGCTGTCAAATTCAGGGTTACACCAGTGGGCGAAATTGGTTTGCGAATTGATGGCCGCACAGCTTAACAGTGGTCTGAAAAAGCTATCCGGATCGTTGCTGTCCGTGGCCCAGCCGGATAAGGTCAGATCGTGATTCATATCCATCAGGCGCGCCTCCTGAAAACGACCTTCAACCGGCACAATGACCACTTTTACGCCAACCTGCGCCATATCCGCCTGAATAAGCTCCGCCGTTTTTAGCGGACTTGGGTTCCAGGCCTGAGAACTGGTCGGCACCCAGAGATGCAGCGTAAGATTCTCAATGCCCAGCGCTTTTAGCTGTTCGCGCGATTTTTGCGGATTGTACTCCGTAATTTTGGCATCGTTATCGTAAGCCCATGAGGCTCTCGGTAAAATGGAGGCTGCGGTTTCCGCCGTGCCGTAATAAATCGACTGCATCAGACGCTGGTTGTTGATCGATAAGGCCAGCGCATGGCGCACTGCGGGATTATTCAACGGCGGCTTATCGGTGTTAAAGGCCAGATAGGCGATATTCATCCCCGGGCGCAACGTCAGACGTAAACGCGGATCGTCGCGTAAAATAGTTAGCTGGCTGGCGGCGGGCCAGGCCAGAACATCGCATTCACCGGTCAGTAATTTCGATAAACGCCCGGTACCGCCGGAGCCTAAATCCACCACCACTTGCGGCATCAGCGGTTTGCCGCGCCAAAACCCATCGTGGCGCTGGAGACGAATAAACTGCCCGGCACGGTACTCCGAAAGCTGGAAAGGCCCGGTGCCGACCGGTTGGCGGTCTAGCAGTTCCTGACGATCTTTTCGGCTAAGCTGCGCGGCGTACTCAGCGGACATGACGGAAGCGTAGTGTGTAGCCAGATGCCATAAAAAGGAGGCGTCTGGCTGCGTCAGGCGAAACTCAACGGTGTTATTGTCCAGCTTACGCACGCTTTTTACATTGTCGGCGAACTGTAGGCTATCAAAGTAGGGGAAGCTACTGCCGTTGATGTTATGCCACGGATGCCGACGATCAAAAATCCGCTGAAAGGTAAAGACGACATCATCAGCATTGAGTTTTCGGGTCGGCGTAAACCAGGCGGTTTTTTGAAAGGAAACGTCGCGGCGCAGGTGAAAACGGTACGTTGCCCCGTTATCCAGCACTTCCCAGCTTTCTGCCAGCTCTGGGACTAAACGATAAGTATAGGGATCGACATCCAACAGGCGATCATATAACTGGGCGGCCAGGGTATCGACGATGAGGCCGCTGCTCGCTTTTTGCGGATTAAAGGTGTTGACCTGCCCGCTGACACAATACACAAAGCCGCTATCGCGAATATCTGCACTCGCAGTTTGTTCGGGCGCAGTCGCAGCCGTAGCCTGACTACTTAGTAGACCCGCTATCACGATCAGAGACGATAAAACCAGGCGCATAATAGTTAAGTTTTTGAAGTTCAATTTGCAAAGTGTATCGCACTTCGGCCCGCCACGTAAAAATGTCGGTGGATAACTGGCGTAAATGTCGTCAATTAGCCGGAGAAATAGCTAAAGCTGATGCTTTTTAAGCAAGGCGCGAAACTGGTGGTAGGTGAGCGCCAGCAAATCGGCGGCTCGTTTCTGGTTAAACTTCGCCTGCTGTAAGCTACGTTGCAGCAGCGCTTTTTCCTGTTGCAGTTGAAACTCACGTAATTTGAGCGGCAGGTCAGGCGTGACGGATGCCGCTGGCAGGGCGGGCGCGGGCGGTTCAGCGGGATGGCGTTGAAAAGGATCGATAACAATTTCATCCAAAGGATGTTCACTACTGCCGTGGCGATACACTGAACGTTCGACTACGTTTTTCAGCTCGCGGACATTACCCGGCCAGGCGTAATGCAACAACGTTTCTTTTGCCCGATCGGTAAAACCGGGAAATAAGGGCAGACGTAGCTCACGACACATCTGAATAGCAAAATGCTCGGCCATTAGCATGATATCGCTCTGGCGTTCGCGCAGCGGCGGCAGTTGTACAACATCAAAAGCCAGCCTGTCGAGCAGATCGGCACGAAATGTCCCTTCCTTCACCATGGCGGGTAAATCGGCATTAGTGGCGCATACTAATCGCACATTAACCTGTAACGGCTGGCTGCCGCCGACGCGCTCTAGCTCGCCATATTCAATCACCCGCAGCAGCTTTTCCTGTACCAGCATCGGCGCTGTCGCCAGTTCATCCAAAAACAGCGTGCCGCCATCGGCGCGTTCAAAGCGACCGGGATGGCGTTTTTGCGCCCCGGTAAAAGCACCCGCTTCATGACCAAACAGTTCGGAGTCCAGCAGATTTTCGTTAAGCGCTGCGCAGTTAAGCGAGATAAGCGGCCCCTGCCAGCGTGAAGAGAGATAGTGCAGGCGATTGGCGATAAGTTCTTTACCCGTCCCGCGTTCGCCAATAATCAGCACTGGCTTATCCAGCGGCGCGAGCCGGGAGACTTGTTCCAGTACTTCAAGAAAACGGTTTGCCTCGCCGAGCAGGTTATCTTTAAATTCAGCCATGATGAAAATCGCCACTTGTTAGTGTTTTTCACCACTTTATCCTTTTTTGCTGGCGAGGTAAAACGAAATAATTCCTTTACTATCAGTGGCATGAAAAGTTGGCACGCAAATTGTATTAATCATGTAGCAGGGCATCGCCCGTTATCAGAACATTATGTGAGGATTGAATTATGGGTATTTTTTCTCGTTTTGCCGACATCGTGAACGCCAATATCAATGCGTTGTTGGAAAAAGCGGAGGATCCGCAGAAGCTGGTGCGCCTGATGATTCAGGAGATGGAAGATACGCTGGTGGAGGTTCGCTCGAACTCCGCGCGTGCTTTAGCGGAAAAGAAACAGTTATCCCGTCGTATTGAACAGGCTACGGCTCAGCAGATCGAGTGGCAGGAAAAAGCGGAACTGGCTCTGCGCAAAGATAAAGACGATCTGGCGCGCGCCGCATTGATTGAAAAACAAAAGCTGACCGATTTAATTGCTACGCTTGAACAGGAAGTCACGCTGGTGGATGACACGCTGGCGCGCATGAAGAAAGAGATTGGCGAGCTGGAAAACAAACTCAGCGAAACACGCGCTCGCCAGCAGGCGCTGATGCTGCGTCATCAGGCGGCGAGTTCTTCCCGTGATGTCCGTCGTCAGCTTGACAGCGGCAAACTGGATGAAGCCATGGCGCGGTTTGAATCCTTTGAACGTCGTATCGATCAAATGGAAGCGGAAGCGGAAAGCCATCGTTTTGGTAAGCAGCAATCGCTGGACCAACAGTTTGCCAACCTGAAAGCCGATGATGAAATCAGCGAGCAGCTGGCGCAGTTGAAAGCCAAAATGAAGCAAGATAATCAATAATGACAATGGCGGCGCCGATACGCGCCGTCGCTCATCAGCTTTAGGTGTAAGGAGAACGCATGAGCGCGCTATTTCTGGCCATCCCGTTAACTATTTTTGTGTTGTTTGTGTTACCGATTTGGCTGTGGCTGCATTACAGCAACCGCGCCGGTCGGGGAGAACTGTCGCAAAGCGAGCAGCAACGCTTACTGCAACTCACAGACGATGCGCAACGTATGCGCGAGCGCATTCAGGCGCTGGAAGACATTCTTGATGCAGAGCATCCGAACTGGAGAGAGCGCTAATGGGTGGAATCAATCTGAATAAAAAACTATGGCGTATGCCGCAAAAGGGCATGGTGCGTGGCGTTTGCGCCGGGATCGCCGACTACCTTGATGTACCGGTAAAACTGGTGCGTATTCTGGTCGTGCTGTCGATTTTCTTTGGGCTGGCGTTTTTTACCGTAGTGGCCTATATCGTTCTGTCTTTTGTACTGGACCCTATGCCGGATAATCTGGCCGCAGGCAAACCGCAGCCGACCAGCGGCGAACTGCTGGATACCGTAGACAGAGAGCTTGCCGCAGGCGAAAAGCGTTTGCGAGAAATGGAACGCTACGTCACGTCAGATACGTTCACACTGCGTAGTCGTTTCCGTCAACTGTAAGTGATATATCGGGAAGGTGAAGATGAATACTCGCTGGCAACGCGTCGGGCAGAAGGTGAAGCCCGGCTTCAAAATAGCAGGTAAGCTGGTTCTGTTGACCGCGTTACGCTACGGGCCTGCCGGCGTGGCGGGATGGGCGGTAAAATCCGTCGCCCGTCGTCCGCTAAAAATGTTGCTGGCGTTTGCGCTGGAGCCAGTACTTCGTAAGGCGGCGAATAAAATTTCGCAGCGTTACAAATAGCGAGTCTGGTCATAATATTTCGTTAAGCTCTGGCGTATAGTGTGTGCGAAATACATTACGTGTCAGGACGGAAGTATGTTGAAAAAAGGAATATTTGCGTTAGCGTTATTCGTAGCCATGCCGCTTTATGCCGCAGAATACTGGATAGATGTCCGCATTCCGGAACAATATCAGCGTGAGCATATTCAGGGCGCGATTAATATCCCATTGAAGGAGATTAAATCTCATATCGAAACGGTAGTTCCAGACAGGAACGATACGGTAAAGTTATATTGCAACTCCGGACGACAGTCGGGCATGGCAAAACAAATGTTGCTTGATATGGGGTATACGCACGCGATGAATATGGGCGGCATCAGTCGTCTTGATATGCCGAAAGTAAAAAAATAGATAATCTATTGCTCAATACTCATACTAACCGCGGCGCTTAATGCGCCGTTGTTGATCTCTCCGGGTAGTTGATAATAACGTTTTTGCACATATCTATAACGCAGGCTCGTTATTATTTTTTCTTCTCTTCAGGCTCAACAGGATGTCAATGAAGCGACTTAAAACTGAACTCAACGCGCTGGTCAATCGTGGGGTAGACAGGCATTTGCGTCTTGCCGTAACCGGGTTGAGCCGCAGCGGTAAAACAGCGTTTATCACGGCGATGGTTAACCAGTTGCTTAATGTCCACGCGGGCGCGCGCTTACCGTTGCTCAGCGCGGTACGCGAAGAACGCCTGCTTGGCGTAAAGCGCGTGCCTCAACGTGATTTTGGTATTCCCCGTTTTACCTACGATGAGGGGATACTTCAGCTTTATGGCAATCCTCCCGCATGGCCCACACCGACGCGCGGCGTCAGTGAGATTCGGCTGGCGTTGCGCTATCGCTCCAACGACTCGCTGCTGCGCCATTTTAAAGATACCTCGACATTGTATCTGGAGATTGTGGACTATCCAGGGGAATGGTTACTCGATCTGCCCATGCTGGCTCAGGATTATTTAAGCTGGTCCCGTCAGATGAACGGCTTGTTACAAGGGCAACGCGCTGAGTGGGCCGCAAAATGGCGGCAACGTTGCGACGGGCTCGATCCGCTGGCGCCCGCCGATGAAAATCGGCTGGCGGAGATTGCCGCCGCCTGGACGGATTATTTGCATCAGTGTAAATCGCAGGGATTGCACTTTATTCAGCCTGGACGGTTTGTTTTGCCGGGCGATATGGCGGGTGCGCCAGCGTTGCAGTTTTTCCCGTGGCCGGATGTGGACGCCTTCGGCGAGTCAAAACTGGCGCAGGCGGATAAGCAGACCAACGCTGGAATGCTGCGCGAACGCTTTAACTACTATTGCGAAAAAGTGGTCAAAGGGTTCTACAAAAATCATTTTCTACGCTTTGATCGCCAGATTGTGCTGGTCGACTGTCTGCAACCGCTTAATAGCGGGCCGCAGGCGTTTAATGATATGCGTCTCGCCTTAACGCAGCTGATGCAAAGTTTTCACTATGGCCAGCGGACTCTGTTTCGTCGTTTGTTTTCGCCGGTGATTGATAAATTGCTGTTCGCCGCGACGAAAGCCGACCATGTCACCCTCGATCAACATGCCAATATGGTGGCCTTGCTCCAGCAGCTTATTCAGGATGCCTGGCAAAATGCCGCGTTTGAAGGCATTAGTATGGATTGCCTGGGGCTGGCGTCGGTACAGGCGACCACCAGCGGCGTGATTGAGGTCAACGGCGAAAAAATCCCGGCTTTACGTGGAAACCGTTTGAGTGACGGCGCGCCGTTAACCGTGTACCCCGGCGAAGTGCCTTCGCGTTTGCCGGGGCAAGCGTTTTGGGATAGTCAGGGTTTTCAGTTCGAAGCTTTTCGTCCGCAGGTGATGGATGTTGATAAACCGTTACCGCATATTCGTCTGGACGCTGCGCTGGAGTTTTTAATAGGAGATAAGCTGCGATGAGCGAACCGTTAAAACCGCGTATTGATTTTGCAGAACCGCTAAAGGAGGAGTCTACGTCGGCCTTCAAAGCGCAGCAAACTTTCAGCGAAGCGGAGTCGCGTACATTTGCGCCTGCGGCTATCGATGAGCCCCCGGATGACGAAGGCGCGGCAGAAGCGGCGGTCGATGCCGCGCTGCGCCCCAAACGCAGCCTGTGGCGTAAAATGGTGATGGGAGGGCTGGCGCTGTTTGGCGTGAGCGTGGTCGGGCAAGGCGTACAGTGGACAATGAATGCCTGGCAAACTCAGGACTGGGTCGCTTTAGGCGGCTGTGCCGCAGGCGCGCTGATCGTTGGCGCTGGCGTGGGATCGGTGGTCACGGAGTGGCGGCGATTATGGCGCTTGCGCCAGCGGGCGCATGAACGCGATGAAGCGCGTGAACTGTTACATAGCCATAGCGTCGGGAAAGGTCGCGCATTTTGCGAAAAACTGGCGCAGCAGGCGGGGATTGATCAATCACATCCGGCATTACAACGTTGGTATGCCGCTATTCACGAAACGCAAAACGACAGGGAAATCGTCGGCTTGTATGCGCATCTGGTACAGCCGGTACTTGACGCGCAGGCGCGACGTGAGATTAGCCGTTTCGCCGCGGAATCGACTCTGATGATCGCCGTCAGCCCGTTAGCGTTGGTGGATATGGCGTTTATTGCCTGGCGTAATTTACGCCTGATTAACCGCATCGCAACGCTGTATGGCATTGAACTTGGTTATTACAGCCGCCTTCGTCTGTTCCGTCTGGTGTTGCTGAATATCGCGTTTGCGGGAGCCAGTGAGCTGGTGCGTGAAGTCGGTATGGACTGGATGTCTCAGGATCTGGCCGCACGCCTGTCTACGCGCGCGGCGCAGGGGATTGGCGCAGGCCTCCTTACCGCTCGACTGGGAATAAAAGCGATGGAGCTATGTCGGCCATTGCCGTGGATCGACAACGATAAACCACGTCTCGGTGATTTTCGTCGTCAGCTTATCGGTCAGCTAAAAGAGACGCTGCAAAAGAGTAAGTCGTCGCCGGAGAAATGACCTTCCACAGGGCGCTGACTGCCTGGCTTTACGCCGCAGCGCCCGTTTTTCCGTCATGCTGTCAATATTTGTTGACAGAATCCTTCCTGCCAGCCGAATAGTGGCTTATCATCTATTTAATGGTTCATTATTCAGGTGAAGGTTCCCATGCGTCTGGAAGTCTTTTGTGAAGACCGACTTGGTCTGACCCGCGAATTACTTGATTTACTGGTGTTACGTAGCATTGATTTACGCGGAATCGAGATTGATCCCATTGGGCGAATTTATCTTAATTTTGCTGAGCTGGAATTCACCGACTTTAGCAGCCTGATGGCCGAAATCCGCCGTATTTCCGGCGTAACGGATGTCCGTACCGTTCCCTGGATGCCGTCCGAACGTGAACATCTGGCCCTGAGCGCGCTGCTTGAGGCGTTGCCGGAGCCGGTGCTCTCATTGGATATGAAGAGTAAAGTGGAGATGGCGAACCCGGCGAGTTGTCAGCTTTTTGCCCAGAGCCAGGAGCGAATGCGGCACCATACCGCCGCACAATTAATCAACGGCTTCAATTTTCAGCGCTGGCTGGACGGTAACCCGCAAAGCTCCCATAACGAACATGTCGTGATCAACGGGCAAAACTTCCTGATGGAGATTACGCCGGTACATTTACAAAACGAAAATGACGAATACGTGTTGACCGGGGCGGTAGTGATGTTGCGTTCCACGATTCGTATGGGGCAGCAGCTACAGAATTTGTCCACGCAGGATCTGAGCGCGTTTAGTCAGATTATTGCCGTGAGCGCAAAGATGAAGCACGTCGTTGAGCAGGCGCGCAAACTGGCGATGCTCAGCGCGCCGCTGCTGATTACCGGCGATACGGGAACCGGCAAAGATCTTTTCGCCTATGCCTGTCACCAGGCAAGCCCTCGTTCAGCGAAGCCGTATCTGGCGCTCAACTGCGCTTCAATCCCGGAAGATGCGGTAGAAAGCGAACTATTTGGCCATGCGCCGGAAGGTAAAAAAGGCTTTTTTGAACAGGCGAATGGCGGTTCGGTGCTGCTGGATGAAATTGGCGAAATGTCGCCGCGTATGCAGGCGAAGCTGCTGCGTTTTCTCAACGATGGTACGTTCCGTCGCGTCGGCGAAGATCACGAAATTCATGTTGATGTCCGCGTTATCTGCGCCACGCAGAAAAATCTGGTGGAGCTGGTGCAAAAAGGACTGTTCCGCGAAGATCTCTATTATCGACTTAACGTTCTGACGCTTAATTTGCCGCCGTTGCGCGATTGTCCGCAGGATATTATGCCGTTGACCGAACTGTTCGTGGCGCGTTTTGCCGACGAACAGGGCGTTCCGCGACCGAAACTGTCTGCCGATCTGAGTACGGTCCTCACTCGTTACGGCTGGCCGGGTAACGTTCGCCAGCTTAAAAATGCGATTTACCGGGCGCTGACGCAACTGGAAGGGTATGAGCTGCGTCCGCAGGATATCCTGCTGCCTGACTACGATGCCGCGACGGTGGCAGTCGGCGAGGATGCGATGGAAGGTTCGCTGGATGACATTACCAGTCGTTTCGAACGTTCTGTCCTTACTCAGCTTTATCGTAGCTATCCGAGTACGCGTAAACTGGCGAAACGGTTGGGGGTATCGCATACCGCGATTGCCAATAAGCTGCGTGAATATGGTCTGAGCCAGAAGAAGGGTGAAGAGTAGAAAAAAAGAAGGCCTCCGGATAGAGGCCTTCTTGTGACAAAAGAGCACCGCCTGTAGCACTGACAAACGTAGCGCCAGCAGGCGCTGGCTTATGCCTTCAGGACATTAAGCGCGGCGTCGTAATCCGGCTCGTGGGTGATTTCATCCACCAACTGGCTGAAAATAACGTTGTCGTTTTCGTCAAGCACGATGACTGCGCGCGCCGCCAAACCTTTCAGCGGGCCGTCAACGATTTCGACGCCGTAGTTTTTCAGAAACTCGTTATTACGCAGAGTGGAAAGCGTAATAACGTTGCTCAGGCCTTCCGCGCCGCAAAAACGCGACTGTGCAAAAGGCAGGTCAGCAGAAACGCACAATACGACGGTATTCTCCACTTCTGTGGCCAGTTGATTAAACTTACGAACTGATGCGGCGCATACGCCAGTATCAATGCTTGGGAAAATATTCAGCACTTTGCGTTTGCCTGCATATTGGCTGAGGGAAACGTCAGACAAATCTTTTGCGACAAGAGTAAAAGCCTGTGCTTTGCTACCAGCCTGCGGAATAACGTTGGCAACGGTGACCGGGTTACCCTGGAAATGTACAGTCTGTGACATAATTATGTTCCTATTTACTTATAGTTAACGTCGAAATCCAGTTTAAGTCATTATTCATTAACACGGCAAATACTATTTGTAGCAAGCCGCGTCCGGCGCTATCAGAGGGGAAGAGATGAGATCTGTTAAGGTATATGAGGAAACCTGGCCGTTACATACGCCTTTTGTTATTGCGCGTGGTAGCCGAAGCGAAGCGCATGTTGTCGTTGTCGAACTGGAAGAAGAGGGCGTAAAAGGCATCGGGGAATGTACGCCATATCCACGTTATGGTGAAAGTGATGCCTCGGTCATGGCGCAAATCATGAGTATTGTGCCTCAGTTGGAAAACGGGCTGACTCGCGAAGCATTGCAGAAACTGTTGCCGGCAGGCGCGGCGCGCAACGCGGTGGATAGCGCCTTATGGGATTTGCAGGCCCGCCAGCGGCAGCAAAGCCTTGCCGGGCTGCTCGGCGTGACGCTGGCCCCGGTTTTTACTACCGCGCAAACGGTAGTGATAGGCACGCCGGAACAGATGGCAGCCAGTGCGGCGGCACTATGGGAAAAAGGGGCGACGTTGCTGAAAATTAAACTCGATGCTCGTCTGATTAGCGAACGTATGGTGGCGATCCGCTCGGCGGTGCCGGAGGCGACGCTCATTGTGGACGCCAATGAATCGTGGCGTCCGGAGGGGCTGGCGGCGCGTTGCCAGTTACTGGCGGATCTGAATGTCGCGATGCTGGAGCAACCGCTGCCCGCGCAGGATGACGCCGCCCTGGAAAATTTTGTTCATCCGTTGCCCATCTGTGCAGATGAGAGCTGCCATACTCGCAGTAGTCTGAAAGCCCTGACGGGGCGCTACGATATGATCAACATTAAGCTGGATAAAACCGGCGGTCTGACCGAGGCGCTGGCGCTGGCAACGGAGGCGCGGGAGCAAGGATTCGGCCTGATGCTGGGCTGTATGCTCTGTACATCAAGAGCGATTAGCGCCGCGCTGCCGCTTATGCCGCAGGTGAGCTTCGCCGATCTTGATGGCCCAACATGGCTGGCGGTTGATGTTGAGCCCGCGCTACGCTTTACGACGGGTCAACTCCATCTTTAGGATGCCAGCGGAGCAGATTCGACATAGCCAGCAAGTATTTTTCGCTGGCTTCATCGGCGGAAACAGGGGGAAACTCGGCGGTAATGCAGTGCAGGTTGAGGTCGGCGCACCAGCTGCCAAACGAACCGGGCGTTTCGTAACCTACGCTGGTCACCAGCGGCAACGCAAACGCATCGGCCAGCCACTCGCCTAGCTCGCTGCGACGTGGATCTTCAATGCAGGCCAGGGGATCGTGAAAAGAGACGACCCAGGCGGGTTGGAGTCGATGAATTAACTGGCAAAGCGCCTGGGTTTCCGGTTCTGAGCCGGGATGGTCGCCGGTTAGCAGCACGACATCACGCTCTTGCGCGCGGCTATTCCAGCGATAAACTGTCTCACCCGCTTTCCAGTTGGCGGCGGGAAAGTTACGGTTTAGATCAACGCCATTCGCATTTGCCCTTAACCCCAGTTGACAGCCATCAGGATTAACGGCAAGTACGACATGATGACGGCGAAGGGTTGGATTTAAGGTGCGTAACGCACAGGAGAGCGTCACCACGGATGAGGTTTCATCCCCGTGGGTGCCAGCCAGTATCAGACCGCTTTCGCGATTGGCGGCAGGCGCCGGAAACCAGATTAGCGGCGCGCCTAGTAGCGAACGTCCATAATGTTCAGTGCCTGGCGGAAATGCGCCGCGCTCGGCACGGGGGCGGGTGACAGTCATACGCGTTTCCCGAAGCTGAGACCAGTAGGGTAATCATCGTAGTGTTGTGTAAAACCCGCCGATTATCAAATGGTTTCTATTTACCCTCTTGTATGGCGCGATATCAACTTTCTGGCGGAAGATAATTGCATTTCTTTCTGCTGAAACAAATAATTACGTTGTCATTTAACTCATCTTTGAGGAACTTCTATGAGGCATTCTGTTTCAGTAACCTGTTGTGCGCTGTTGGTTAGCAGCTTTTCCCTGGCATATGCTGCGGATGTTCCCGGCGGAACGGTACTGGCAGAGAAACAAGAACTGGTGCGTCATATCAAAGATGAGCCCGCTTCGTTAGATCCAGCGAAAGCCGTTGGGCTGCCTGAAATTCAGGTGATCCGCGATCTGTTTGAAGGGCTGGTTAACCAGAACGAAAAGGGTGAAATTATCCCTGGCGTCGCCAGCCAGTGGAAGAGCAATGATAATCGTATCTGGACGTTTACGTTGCGGGATGATGCGCAATGGGCCGATGGAACGCCGGTGACCGCCCAGGATTTTGTCTATAGCTGGCAACGCCTCGTTGATCCCAAAACGCTTTCCCCCTTCGCCTGGTTTGCCGCTCTGGCTGGCATCACTAATGCACAAGCCATTATCGACGGTAAAGTCACGCCGGATCAGCTTGGCGTCAGTGCCGTGGACGCGCACACTTTGCGTGTTCAGCTTGACAAGCCGTTGCCCTGGTTTGCCAGTCTGACCGCCAGTTTTGCCTTTTATCCGGTCCAAAAAGCGAATGTTGAAAGCGGCAAAGACTGGATGAAGCCGGGAAAACTGATTGGCAATGGCGCGTATGTTCTTAAAGAGCGCGTGGTAAATGAAAAACTGGTGGTCGTGCCTAATACGCATTACTGGGATAACGCGAAAACGGTACTGCAAAAAGTAACATTTTTACCCATTAACCAGGAATCGGCTGCGACGAAACGTTACCTTGCCGGTGATATTGATATCACCGAATCTTTCCCTAAAAATATGTACCAGAAATTATTGAAGGATATTCCAGGGCAAGTTTATACACCGCCGCAATTAGGGACTTATTATTATGCGTTTAACACGCAGAAAGGGCCGACGGCGGATTCCCGCGTTCGTCTGGCGCTAAGTATGACCATTGATCGCCGTTTGATGGCGGAAAAAGTCTTAGGTACCGGTGAAAAACCGGCCTGGCATTTTACACCGGATGTCACGGCAGGATTTAAGCCCGATCCTTCACCGTTTGAACAAATGAGCCAGGAAGAACTTAACGCCCAGGCGAAAACATTGCTGCGTGCAGCAGGCTACGGATCGCAGAAGCCGCTTAAATTAACTCTGCTTTACAATACCTCAGAAAACCATCAGAAAATCGCGATTGCGGTGGCGTCAATGTGGAAGAAAAATCTGGGGGTGGATGTGAAATTGCAAAACCAGGAGTGGAAAACGTATATCGACAGCCGGAATACCGGTAATTTTGATGTTATTCGCGCCTCCTGGGTGGGTGATTACAACGAACCGTCGACTTTCTTATCCTTATTAACGTCCACGCATACGGGGAATATTTCACGCTTTACTAATCCGACTTATGACAAAATCCTGACGCAAGCGACGATGGAAAATACCGCCGAAGCGCGTAACGCGGATTACAATGCAGCGGAGAAAATTTTAACGGAACAAGCGCCTATAGCGCCTATTTATCAGTATACCAATGGCCGGTTAATTAAACCGTGGGTAAAGGGATACCCCATTACTAACCCGGAAGATGTGGCCTATAGTCGTACAATGTATATCGTGAAGCACTGATGCGTACTGGTTTCTTGTTAACGTAAGGTAACCACGCCCGCCGCCTGGTGCTGGCAGAAGGCATGGGGATTAAGCGAGCGCCTGATGCCGCCGTTCTCATTGCTGTGTTTTCAGCCAGGCGGCAATATCCTGTGTCGGCAGATGATGTTGTGCATTCCAGGTGTCACTCATCGGCCACCACATACCGTCACCACGCGCGAAGGCGACGCGATAGCGCAGCATTGGGTCATGCGGATGTAAACGGAGCTGCTCCTGTAAGTCAGGTTGCGTCAATACGCCTCGGGTAAAAGTTTGCTGCGTCACGCGTTCGACCGTTTCCGCCAGTTTTGCATAAGAGGTCGTTTCCCCCGCGACAAAGACGACTTCGTTAGTGATACGCGGCTGATGCAGATAAATTTCAGTGGTCAGGCGACCAATATCCGCAGGCGACGTGACGGTGACCTGCCTTTCCCATCCGCCGAGGGCATTGATGGTTTTTTGGTCTAAGTTGACCACATCAAAGGCCGGTTCGAAGAGAAAAGAGGTAAATAAACCGGTTGAAACAATCACCCACTCTGTGACGTTTTGCTCGCGCAAAAGCGTCCTGACGTCATACTGTTCGTCCCACACCGGCTGGCCGCTGCCTTTGCCGACCACATCGTAATTCACGCCAAACTGCCAGGGGAAATAGCGCTTAACGCCCGCCTCCAGTACCGCGCGGGTGATTTTTATCTGGGTACCCGCACCGGCGACAAACCCCATACAATTGATGATCGTATCAAAACCGTGGAATTGATCTTTTAACGCTGCAACCGAACTGCCTGCGATGTCGACCGGGATAAACCGCGCACCGGCATCTGCCAGTTGTTGATGAATGCTGGAACGTCGTTTGCTCTGTTTATCCCTGGATCGCCCTGACACAATAACGCTAACGGAACCATTACGCTGTGTGACCGCCGGAACCAACGACGCCAGCACTGACGCCCCCAGTTGTCCCGCACCCAGCACCAATACTTTTTCACCTACCTGATTATTGGATTGTTTCATTTGCACCTCTCTGTGTTGATTCACCTGTAGATAGAGATTACGGCAGGGTTCTGCGTTCGATAAGACGCCGAAGACGGGTTAGACTGTTCTGATAAATGGGATAATTGGCGGGGGGAAAATGGACAAGCTGGAAGCGATGCAGGTCTATGTTTGCGTGGTGGATACCCATAGTTTTATCAGAGCCGCCGAAGTGCTGGGCGTGCCGCGCTCAACGGTATCGCGGGTGGTTAAAGAACTGGAATCCTGGCTTAAGATTCAGCTTTTGCAACGTACAACCCGCAAACTTAGCGTGACCGCAGAGGGGCGGCGTTACTACGAAGAGTGCAAAAGAGTACTGGCAGATATCGCGGCCATGGAGTCGTCATTTCCCGGCCGGGCGGCACAACCCAAAGGGCGTTTTAAAGTGGGGATGCCGCAATCTCTCGCCCGGCATTGCATTATTCCCATGCTCCCGGCCTTTTTGCGCCAGTATCCGGAGCTGGAGCTGATACTTTGTTCCAGCGATAGCGTGGAGGATATTATCCTGCAAGGGTATGACTGCGTGATTCGGGCCGGCAGGATCGATGATTCCACCACGCTGGTTGCCCGTCCGCTCGCCAGTTTTAACTGGGTGATAGCAGCATCGCCCACTTACATTGAGCGTTACGGTAGCCCTGAAAATTTAGATGATCTGCAAAAACACTATGCGGTCGGCTACCTGAACCACCGCACCGGGCGTACCACCGACTGGTTTTTTACGCGTGAGGGGGAGGATTACGCGATGCGGGTGCAGGAGACGCTGGTTGTCGATGATACGGACGCTTATATTCAGGCTGGAATACAGGGGCTGGGGTTAATTCGCGTCGCCAGCTATCTGGTTGCGCCGTATCTGCACAGCGGGGCGCTGGTGACCTGCATGGACAACCATTCTTATGATTTGCCGCTTGCGCTGGTCTATCCGCAAAACAGGTTTTTGCCGCCTGCGGTACGCGCTTTTTATCACTGGTGCAAAACGGCGCTGAGCCAGTCGGAGCCTCTTCGCTAAAAAATATTATTCCGGATATCGCATTGCCTGTTCAGAAAACTTTTTCACAGACGGTCAAAATGACGGTACTGGTTTTGACGCATAAGAAAAAGTCATTATCAAACAGGTGCTACACGGCGAGGATATAGCAAGCACTGAACGTTTGGATGCAATAAAAAATCTGTACAACTGTTATTAATGAACTTTTTGTATAAATATAATTGGATTTAACAATACTCATTGTACCTGTATTTTGTTCTTATCATGGCGTCTTTACGACGAAAGGGTGCTTTAGCGTGGAATATTCAATATTAAGTAACAACCTTAAAATGCCTATGGTTGGTTTTGGCGTTTTTAAGGTAACCGACAAAGAAGAATGTCAGCAGTCAGTGTTAAGCGCTATTCGCAGCGGTTATCGCCTTATCGATACCGCTGCGGTATACGGCAATGAAGATGCCGTTGGTGACGCTATTCGTGAAGCCATCGCGACAGGTCTGTGTACCCGTGAGGAGTTATTTATTACTTCTAAACTGTGGGTGCAAGATATGGCTAACTACGATCTGGCCAAAGCAGGTATTGAAGCGTCGCTGAAAAAATCCGGGTTAGATTATTTTGATCTCTATTTATTGCATCAGGCCATGGGCGATTATTTTAGCGCGTGGCGCGCACTGGAAGACGCTTATGAAGCTGGTAAACTAAAAGCCATTGGCGTGTCCAACTTCTATGCGCATGTGTTAGCCAACTTCTGTGAAACCGTCAGAATTACGCCAATGGTAAACCAGGTCGAATTGCATCCATACTTTGCACAACCCGCCGCGCTGGAAACCATGAAGCATTATAACGTCCAGCCTGAAGCGTGGGCGCCGTTAGGCGGCGGGAGACATAAACCGTATGAAAATGAAATGCTTCAAAGGATTGCCGATGCCCATCAAAAAACCATCGCGCAGGTTGTCCTGCGTTGGAACGTGCAGCGTGGCGTCACGGTTATTCCTAAATCCACTCGACAGGAACGCATTGAAGAGAACTTTGCTATCTGGGATTTCTCACTAACGGATAACGAAATGGCTCAAATCAACACACTTGATTTAGGCTATGTTGGCGAAGCGGTGAAGCATTTTAATCCTGAATTTGTTCGCGGTTGTCTTGGCGTTAAAATCCACGATTGATCCCGGCGCTTGCGGATGTTTTCTCACATGAACAGCTTCTAACACGGTTGCCGGAGCGTAGACGGCAACCGTGTTATATTCGCCTGGCCGTCAGGCGCCGAAGGCACCATCGATGGTGTGCATCGCGCCGGTGACGAAAGAGGCTTCCGGGCCGGCAAGCCATGCCACCATTCCAGCCACTTCTTCAGGTCTTCCGTGTCGTTTGATCGCCATGAAACTGTGCATCAGCTCTTTCATAGGGCCATCTTCCGGATTGATGTCGGTATCAATCGGGCCTGGCTGCACCACATTTATCGTAATCCCGCGGGGGCCAAAATCACGGGCTAAGCCGCGCGCCAGCCCTTGCAGGGCTGATTTACTGGCGGCGTACGCGGCCATTCCCGGTACGGGCATCCGATCGCCATTCACGGAACCGATAATAATAATGCGTCCACCTTCCGGCATGTTGCGGGCTGCTTCGACTGACGCATGGTAAGGCGCATGGATATTAATACGGAACAAACGATCTATCGCATCGCTATCTTGTTCCAGCGCATCGCCGAAGAGAGCCACGCCCGCATTGACGACCAGAATATCTAGCGGTCCGTACTCACGCACGAGGCTGATGACGGCATCCCGATCGGCGCTATCCGTCTGGATGGCGGTGCTTCCGGTTTCCGCTGCCAGTTTTTCGGCAGCTTCACGTGATCCGGCGTAGCTGAAAACGACCGATGCGCCGTCAGCGCTAAAGCGTCGTACAATAGCCGCGCCGATACCACGACTTCCCCCTAAAACCAGTACAGATTTGTTGCGAAATAGCGTCATCAGGATGTCCTTTATGATATTATAGTAACCACTACAATATGCGTAATGAAATCATGCCGTCAAGGAGTTATGTAGTAATGACTACAAAACATAGCCGAACGCCGGGTCGCCCTCGCCAGTTCGATCCGGAACAAGCCATTGAAACCGCTCAACACTTATTTCATTCGCGCGGATACGACGCGGTGAGCGTAGCGGATCTGACAAAAGCGTTCGGGATCAATCCTCCCAGTTTCTATGCGGCGTTTGGCAGCAAGCTGGGGCTGTATACTCGCGTATTAAAACGTTACAGGATGACCGACGCGATTCCGCTCGGGGCGCTTCTGCGTCACGATCGCCCGACCGCGAAGTGCCTTATCGATGTGCTGATGGAAGCGGCAAGACGTTACGCTGCCGATCCTGATGCTACCGGATGTCTGGTTCTGGAGGGCGCTCATTGTAACGATAAACCGGCACGAGAGGCCGCCTGCGAGTTTTACATCGCTGCTGAAAACCTGATTCGCACTTATGTCGCCATGCGGTATCCGCAAGAGGCTGACCGGATGACGGACTTTATGGGGACGCTAATGGCGGGACTTTCCGCCAAGGCGCGAGCGGGGTATAGCCTGGAGCGTCTTCAGGAGAGCGTACTTCTGGCTGGAGATGTGCTGGAGCGATTACTGCCGGATTAACGCAGCGCATCAAAAAACCTAAGCCAGTCAGATACGGACAAACAGGGAGCAATAGCCCTAATCATCCATCTTGCCATTGCGGTATTCGGTAAAGTACATCAAAAATAGAGGTGTCAGGGAAAAGAGAAATGCAAAAATGTAGTCTTATTACGGTAATTAGCTTATCAGTGTTGATGCTAGCCGGATGTACAACGACCTATACTATGACGACCCGGACGGGAGAGATTATTGAAACGCAGGGTAAGCCGGAGGTTGACACCGCAACCGGAATGACGAAATACGCTGATGCTTATGGTTATCATCGCGTCATTAAAACCAGTGAAATAGTGCAGACGACAGAAGGCGCATCGAAGCTGGACTGGTAATGCGCTAAAGCAGTTGGGAGGCCGTGTCCAGTATGGGTACCGGACTGTTTCTGGGCCAGAATTGAATAGAGCGCCTGTATAGCCGAATTCCGGGTCTCGGCTTGATTTGTGTTGTCAGTTATTTGGTTGTTCCCTGTATAGTGAAGATAAACAGTACTCATGGCTAACGGTCTGTTTTGGATTGCTAACTATCCCGGATTCTGCGCGTTTTATTTAGTCACAACCATGGTTAAGAATATTTTGGGTCAGACTTACACGCCGGGTATTAAGATAATCCGTCGCATAGAGAGCTTGATCGGCATCATTCGGTTCAAGAAGAAACGGCGTGACTTTAGGTATGAGATCAGCAAACAGGTTATATTGATCCACAGAGGCAAAATGCCGGGTAGCGCTGGCCCAGGGCATTCGCATCAGCTCTGCGTAAGAGGGGGATAGTTGAACAGGCAAATCAAATTCTTTCAGATTAGCAAGCATCTCCTTATTCATATAAAATGTGACCCTGTTTCGCGAAAAGGTGTTAAGCACTGCCTTCAGTCGTTTAACTTTTGCTTCTTTACTCATGCTATTATCAAAAAAACGTGGTGAAAGCATAATAGCAATCGATGCATTTGATGAAATAACATTATGTAGTGGTTTCAGGGCTACAACAATCTGATCGTTTGTGAAGATACGCTGCGTACCAGAGGAAGTAGTATAGTTTCCACCCAGCCAGATCACATAATCTGTTGTTTTGAGGGGAAGCGCTTTTTCCGGTATATTACCCCTGTCAGGTGCCACTGTTTCAATTGCTAGTGAGTCTTGTCCCCAGACATTATTTACTTTAGAACTCAAAAAATTATATTCTGAAATGTTCCTTAGTTTTAGCAGAGTTATCTGCGAGCGGGTAAAAAAGAGATTGAATGTCACTTTGTTCTGCAATTGCCAAAGTAATCTGAGCGTGTTCTGATCGATCAGATGACTATACAGACCAACCGTTTTTCCGGAAAGTATTGCTGAGGCATTGTTCGCAAGAAGCATCTCTTTTATAGCTCCTTGCCCAATAATCAGTACGCAACGGTATTTTTCTGGTCTGATTTTATCTATGGGGATATCGGTAAGATTGACCAGGTCAGGAGTGCCATGCCGCCAATTATCATGAATGACTGTGGCTCCGGAGGCGTCTCCTCCGGCTCCCCTGGTGATAATAAGAGGAGGGTGGGTACTGGCATGTGCGATATACGAAAAACACGCTACCATTGCTAGCGTTGTGTTTCTGATGGTTGTATACATATCGTCTGCCCTGATTTCGAAAATATGAATAATGTCTCCTCTTATAATGTACATCAAAAAGAGAGCATTTTAATTAAACGTTATCTCAACGAGATAAAAGGTTAGCACAGTAAAGTATAGAGAGAATGTAATTATACCAACATTATAGATGTGGGAGCATGAAGGCCCCGCAAGCCGCCCGGCCAGCATACTCCCATTAATAGTTAAAGTATGGACTTTGCTTTTACCGTAAACTGTAGCCAATATTACCTGATCACTACACCGTACAGTACTGTCAGAAATCTGTCCCCGGTGTCGCGTGCACGCAAGTTATTTTTTTTTCAATTCTTTCAAAACGTTAACTATATTAATAGTCACTTATTTTATCAGAATCAATACTGAGGGTTTTATTACCGCTCTGAAAAGAGAAGGCTTTTCAGATGAAATGCGTGGATGGTACGAAGTCATTACAGTACAGGGATGTAATAATAAAGATCGACAATGGATTCATTACTCTGTTGCTTTTGGACGGATGCCAAATGGAAGTATTCAATATCTTCTCCTTCTCTCCTGATAAGATTCAGTTTTGGCAATATACACATATATATTGTATTGGAAAATTGTTGATATTGTTCTTTATGACCAACGAAATGGAATTTTGCATATTTACCACATTTTATTACCCTCGACATGGGTATTTTGCCTCCATCGACGGAATTATGTTCCATACCAAAAAAACTGCTTACGGCGATGACCTGGTCTTTGGTATTATCCGGCTTAAAAGACGAGAGACAATACACATTTTCGCCCCACGTTCTGAGCGTCTCATGAATGATTTTCCATTTTATAGGCGACGCTTTTTTAGGAAGGTCATTTGTTGCGATCTGATGAGACGTTTGAAATCCGAAAATTTCTTTTGACGTAAGCTGACAAATTTCGAACTGATAATGCTCATCACAGTCAAGCCAGTAGGGAGGCCGTAGGTTTCTGAGATCCCAGAAATCAGCCTTGCGATAGTTATTGGGATTGACGCCAAATGTTTTTTTGAACTCTCGACTATAGGACTGCACTGAATCAAACCCCATTCTGAACGCGATATCTGTGACCGACTGAGAGGTCAGCTTTAGCAGAGTGGCGCTTCTGCTCAACTTGCGTTGTCTGATATATTTTCCGATTGAGACGCCACACTTTTCTTTAAAAAAATCCTGCAAACTCCTTCGCGAATAACCTGTTATAACAACCAGCTTTTCAATATCAATCCTCTCTTCAAGATTTTTTTCTATTTGCTCTAATACTGAGATTATTATGGCTTTTTTCATCATCATTCCTCTTTATTGAAGCCGAAAATATAAACATTTAAGGTGTTTGACATACTGTGTTATTAAACCAGTGGGGGGTTGTTAGCTTTTCTGGCAAAACAAGAAAGATTTAAATTGCTTGACATTTCTGAATAAACTTTACACTTGGAGATCAGATTTTGCCAGTAAAGCTAAGTAATTGGCATGGCGAAGGGCATAATTTCACAGGCGGTTAAAATGATTGAATAACCCTGAATTTTTAGCCCGTGAGATTATAAATCTCATAATTATTTCTAATGATTTAATAAAAGGGAATTGTTTTGTACTTCAAAAGATCTTTATTAGCGTTAGCAATTTGTGCATCCGTGGTCTCAGTAGAGGCGGTGGCGAATACCAGAGCCAATGATATGGCTTCTTCTGCTACACCTGCTTCTGTTGGTCACCGTCCTGTGGTAACGACTAATGCAAAAAAGATAGAAGTGTCTGGGGAACTGACGACCGGTTCAACCCTCCAGATAGCGGATGTTTTTATTGAGGATGAGGATGGGGATCCCTTATCGCTGGATAAAATGAATAATGCCGACGATATTAAATGGTATCTGGTGGATAATGAGGCCGCCGATCCTTCTGGAACCCCGGCGGCAACCGGGACGGCTTTTACCATTCCTGCTGATGCAGGCGGTAAAAAAATTAAAATCGTTTACCGGATTAAGACGGCAACGGGGACGCCGGATAGTGCATTCTTGCCTGCCACTGTCTTATTAACTTCTGCATCTTCTGGGGTGAGCGGCGACTCCGCCGCAGACGGTACAATTTCTAATAAGCTACGTTCTGTCACTATCAATGTGGTGAATGAAAGTGGTAAACCGACTGATGAACTCAACGGTACCAATGACGCCAACACTCCAGTGGTAGGCGGCACCCTTGAAGCGGTACTGGAATGTGCCGCCACAGCGGCGGCTGAGTGCGATGTCAGTAATTATAACTTTACCTGGCAGATGGCGGATGCCGGGACACCAGATAAGTTCACCGATCTGAATAATACCAACGCTGAAAAACATAAATATATTATTAAGGGAACTGAGCAGAATAAACTGTTCCGTGTCCACGTTACGCCTAAAATGACGAAAGCCACGCCGGAGAATAAACGCGCTATCCGTCGCTGATCTTTATCGCTAAATAAACATCTTATTTAAATGCTCCCCCTGCCAGGCAGGGGGATATAGCAGGAGACAATACAGTGGTTTTTTCTAAAAAACCCATTACTAAATATATAACCTGGGCCATTGTTACCAGTCAGATTTCACTCCCGGTCATTGCTGATAGCGATAGTGAAATTCAGTCGTGGATTGCGGGGACGGCATCGTCTATTTCTCCGCACCTGCAGGAGGGGACGCTGGAGGATTATGCCAAAGGAAAAATCAAGGCGTTACCAGGGCAAGCCGCTAATCATCTGGTGAACGAGGGGATAAAGAACGCTTTTCCGGAGATTATTTTCCGTGGTGGCGTCAATCTTGAAGATGGCGCGAAATATCGCTCATCAGAGTTCGATATGTTTATTCCTGTCCAGGAAACAACATCGTCTTTACTCTTTGGCCAGCTTGGCTTTCGCGACCACGACAACAGCAGTTTCGATGGACGCACTTATGTTAACGTTGGTGTCGGTTACCGCCAGGAGGTCAATGGATGGCTGCTCGGCGTCAATACGTTTCTGGATGCCGACATCCGTTATTCCCACTTACGTGGCGGCATTGGCGGGGAAGTCTATAAAGACAGTCTGGCCTTTTCCGGCAACTATTATTTCCCTCTCACCGGCTGGAAAACGTCAGCAGCGCATGAGTTACATGATGAGCGTCCGGCATATGGCTTTGATCTGCGAACAAAAGGCACGCTCCCCGATTTTCCCTGGTTCAGTGGCGAGCTGACATATGAACAGTATTACGGGGATAAAGTTGATCTATTGGGTAACGGTACATTAAGCCGGAATCCCCGCGCCGCAGGTGCGGCTCTGGTCTGGAATCCTGTCCCCTTGCTTGAGGTCAGAGCAGGATATCGGGACGCCGGTAATGGCGGATCGCAGGCAGAGGGCGGTCTGAGAGTCAACTATTCCTTCGGTACGCCGTTACATGAACAGCTTGATTACCGCAACGTTGGTGCGCCGTCGAATACGACTAATCGGCGTGCCTTTGTCGATCGTAATTACGATATCGTCATGGCGTATCGGGAGCAGGCCAGTAAAATCCGCATTACGGCAATACCGGTTTCAGGCTTGTCCGGGTCGCTGGTGACATTAATGGCGACGGTAGATAGCCGTTACCCGATTGAGAAAGTTGAGTGGTCGGGTGATGCGGAACTTCTCGCCGGACTCCAGCTTCAGGGGAGTCTGGGCAGCGGCCTTATCCTTCCACAACTTCCGCTGACGGCGACCGACGGTCAGGAGTATAGCCTTTATTTAACGGTGACTGACAGCCGGGGTACTCGCGTGACCTCCGAGCGTATCCCGGTAAGGGTGACACAGGATGAGACCAGTTTCCGTTCATGGATAAATGTTATCAATGACGATGTTCAGGTTGAGGACGGCAACTTTGTTATCAGTACGCCGCTTCCTGCCGGAGAAGAGGGGAAGGTTATTGAGTGGCACTACGTGCGCGAGCGTTCTGAAGAGGAGTGGGCGTCGCTCAAACCACGTCATATTAAGTATCAATCAGATACGCCGGGTCTGGCATTTAAAGCGCTCGGTGGTACAGAGCGTGACGGCCATTGGGTTGAACGGGTTCTGGTGACCCATATCGGCGATGATGCCCGCTCGCTCAAATTACATATTGAAGCAAGCGGACCAGACGATAAACATCCGGTGAAGGGTACCGTACTACTACAAGCGCAGTCAGACAGTATTGCGCAGAAGGTCACTTCTGTGGAGGTGCTTTTTACGCCGGGTACTGAAGAAGCCAACGGAAGCGTTACTGCGCCAGTCGTCGAAACAGAAATGCGAGCCAGAACGCTTTGTGTAAATAACACGGACTGTACTGATGCGTTTAATTATCAGTGGGAAATCTCGGATGAAATGAAATCCTGGAAATCCGTACCGGGGGCGACAAAGGCCACCTGGCTTATCCCTTATAGCCTTAACGGGGAATCGCTTCAGAATAAATATATCCGCGTCAGAATTATTTCTGATAAAGAAAATGCCAAGAGTTCTACCGCAGCATCTGATGCGAATTAATGTTTTAAAAAGGATCAACAGTGCGTATGTCGAAACATAATCTTATTATCTATAGCCTGCTTCTGGCGGCTGCGCCGATAAGCGTCTTGGCGGATTCGTCGACAACGTCCGCGGCAACCGTCGGGATGTTTTCTCCACCTACGGCACCGAGCGTTGGGCACAGGCCTGGAACACCTCGTGATACCTACGAATTGCAGTTTAATGGACTTGGCTTTTCTATTGAAAAGTATACACCTTTTCCGGGAATGACTATTGCGAGGAATGCCAGAAATGTAGGCATCAGAGATCCGGATAATAACTATCAGTCTGCGGAAACTTTTACTACAGTATGTACGTATTATCAGATCAATAAAGATAACTCTCAGCATATACTTACACGTGAAAAACCATGTGAGCATAAATTTAACATCCAAAAGGAACATCGGGGTTCAAAGATTAAACTAGAAATTTATAATGAAACGGATATGGCTTCAGCGTCAGGGTACACGCCTGTGCCATCGGTATCTGAGTTCCAGTATATTGAAACAGAAACTATATCTAATACGCCAAGCCCAGATTTAACAGTTATGAGTATAGATAAGTCTGTATTATCGCCGGGTGAAAGTGCCACCATCACAACTATTGTTAAGGATATCGACGGGAATCCTGTAAATGAAGTTCACATTAATAAGACTGTAGGGCGTGAAAATTTAAAAGGCTTATGGGATTATGGCCCTCTTAAGAAAGAAAATGTTCCAGGTAAATATACACAAGTTATAACCTATCGTGGGCATAGTAATGAACGTATTGACATATCTTTTAAATATGCAATGAGTTTCACGAAAGAAATTTCCATCAGAGGAAGACTATAAAACTATATTAATTATTATGACTAATATAATTCTTTTTATCACCATCATCTTATTATGGATGTTCACCTGGTTTTTTAGCGGATTGCTAAATAATTATTATGGCTAAAATAATACAAACGTTAAAAGGAGAAGTTTTTATGACACCAACAACAACACAGGATTATATCTCATTGGGTCAGGAACACGCTGTCACCTTTGGCAAAACGCAGCTGACCCTCAAACCTGGTATACTGGCTGAAGGGGAACCATTACCCTGCACAAAGGGGCTGGTGAGCCATAATTTATTACCGGGTTACTGTATCCCGGGGATAAAAAAGCGGATTATTGTCGTCCCGTCACTGGATACGCCGGTTTGTGAATGGCAGGTAAAAGACTGTAGTGACCGCCTTAAATCAGCGGGTAGCCACTCAAACCGGGCGGTATATGTGCTGAGTATGGATACGCCATTTGCTCAGGCCCGTTTTATTCGGGAACATGATATTCATCCCGGCATAACCTTTGTTTCTGACTACGCTTGCCGCCAGTTTTTGGATAATTCCGGGCTGAAAATTAATGAGCTCAGTATTTTTGCCAGAGCGTTGATAGAGTGCGATGAAAACAATGTGGTTACGCGTGTTAGTGTACCACGAGATATCACTCATCTTCCTGTTTACTAATCACTTATATCAGCACCGTCCCTGCACAGAGAACCGAATAACCGGCAATGCAGGGGCGCAGGCATCCTCCTGTAGTGCCCCCACATTTAACACATATACTATTGCATCACGCATAAGGAACTGAAAATGATGCCAGCGGATGGGGCAGGTTAACGTTATGGCACCCCTGAATTTCTGCAATAATCGTCTGGTAACCGGAAAGCCACTTATGACTTTGTGATTTGGCCTGCTGGTGCTGTAAATTATTTATCAATAGCTCCATTGATTCGCGGGTCTGCCAGTAATAATTATTAACCATTCTTCCGCTGGCGGCATCGGTATAGCTTTCCATCCCAATATAGCCATCAATAGTCTGTGTATAGCGCTCAATCCAGCCATCCAGTTGATAAAATTCTTCGTCGTACTCTTTTTTTTCGAAAATAAAACTTGTCAGAAACAGCGACATGGTATTTCTCCTGTTACGCAATATCAATCAAACACCTATCAACGTGGATTCAAAACGTAAACCTGGCATCATTTTTTCAAGGCCGTCAGTCAGCATGTTTCCTGCCGCGTACAATTCATCAACCGGCATTTCCGGCAAGCTTTCAAGGATAAACCACATCGCTTTATCTGAAGCGCTTAGTCGGGTACGTACTCCCTGACGCCAGTTCCAGCGCCGACAGGTGACGCCTCTGTCATCGCGCCAGATAACTTCGCCCGGTTCTGGCGACTCGGTGGCGGGTTGTCCTTCTTTCAGAGTATCAAATGTTTCACTACCGTCTGCGAAAACCAGCCGTGGCGATCCACAATAAGCCGCGCTATTTTCGCCGCCTACCGGTACGGCATAGCGCAGGCTCACGGCGTTATAAAGATCAACGACCGGGTCCAGCGCCGCCATTGTTCCATCCTTCAACACGCGTTTTCGTAGCGCTTCAGCCGAGCAGGGGGTGCGCTTTGGTTTTGCGCCGAATGCTTTAAACACCGCATTCCAGGCGTCTATATGCGCCTGTGCCCACGCCGGTTGGCCGTTAATTACGGCCTGACAGGCCTCTTTTAGCGCGATTTCTCCGACCTGCGCATCGCGAACCGGAGCGGCAATAACATTAATACTTAATGCACGAAAGCCGGGAGCGATACGGGCCAGTTCCGGGCTGATTGACGGTAACATAGAAGACATCGCATAATCCTGTAATGACTATTTTATTCTATGATATCGACCAATGACCAAAAAAGTCAACTTATCGACCACGGCGGGCGCCGACGTCAGCACAATAAATGAAGCTGTTTCCCAACGTATCAAACAATTTCGTAGCCAAAAAAAGATGTCGCTGGATGAGCTTGCGCGGCGTTCCGGCGTCAGTAAAGGAATGCTGGTGGAAATTGAAGGCTGTAAAGCCAATCCAAGCATTGCGCTGTTATGTAAGATCGCGGCGGCAATGGGAGTGTCCGTGGCGGATGTTGTCAACGTCGCCAGCGAGCCGATGGTCCATCTTATCGACCGGGATGCTATTCCGGTGTTGTGGCGCGGCGAGAAAGGCGGCAGCGCAAAACTGATGGCGGGAACCAGCGGGCCGGATATGCTGGAACTCTGGCAATGGATAATGCATCCTGGTGAACAGTTTGAATCGGCAGGGCATCCGGCAGACACCTGTGAATTACTGTTTGTTAATCAGGGAACACTGACATTAACAGTCAATGGTAGACGCTTTATTATTCGGGAGGGCTGCTCCGCTGTAGCCAGAACCGACATGCCTCATGCCTACGTTAACGACACTAATGAGGTGCTTGAATTTACCATGACGGTGAATGAAAAGAGCCGTTGATCACCGTGAGGAAGGCGCTGGCAACCCGTCATCCGGACAGGGAAGCCTCGGTGCCCGATAAGCGTTATCGGGCACCGGCTATCTTTTATTTTATCGCAGGCGCGGCCTCCGGGTCATCGATATAGAGCGTCTGGCTTGGGAAGGCGAAGTCAGCGCCGTTTTCCTGGACAATCGCAATAATTTTCAGGTAAACATCCTGCTGTACGGCAAGCCATTCCTGCCATACTGTTGTTTTGGTAAAGCAATACACCATAATATTCAGCGAAGAGTCGGCGAATTCATTAAAATAGACCAACAGCGTCTGTTTCTGATCGATATCTCTGTGCGCCTGCAGCATGTTTCTGATAGCGTCAACAATGAGGCCAATTTTGTCGGCATCTTCGTAACGTAATCCAATAACCGTTTTTATTCGACGGTTGGTCATCCGTCCCGGATTCTCAACGCTAATGGATGAAAAGACGGAATTAGGCACGTACAACGGGCGGTGGTCGAATGTGTTAATTCGCGTAATTCGCCAGCCGATTTCGGCGACCGTACCTTCGATATTTCTGTCAGGAGAACGAATCCAGTCTCCGATACTGAAGGGGCGATCGAAATAGAGCATAATACCGGAGAAAAAATTGCTCAGGACATCTTTGCCCGCCATACCAACAGCGATACCGCCGATACCGCCAAAGGTCAGCAGACCGGACAGACTCATGCCAAAATGTTCGCCATACAGTAAGACAATCGCGACAATAATGGTTATTTTTATGACCCGTGCCAGAATACGGGTACTGGTGACATCTCTACCTTTATTGACCTGTGCTTTTTCAAATTGGTTAATAATCAGGAAAAGTTTTATCGTCAGAATAAGCGCAATGAGCGAGGTGCAGATAAAATCAATGACCCCGGAAGAGATAAAACGCAAATTATAATCTTCAATAGCATTATTCAGGATGCTCCCGATGGTTCCAATAATAATCGCGTAAATAAAAAACTGTGCCGCATGGAACGTGAATCCTTTCTTCCACTGTACGTTACGGCTGAGCCAAAATCTCACGACCAGCAACGCCATACCGCAACTGAAAAGTATCGCCAGATTAAATGCGTTTTTGAGAAAAAATTCAGTGAACATTATTGTTTTCCGCTCCTTCCTACGATAACAGCTCAGAATGACCTGATTAACAGGTATTTTACCCAGGATAAACGCGTAGATCATCGATAAGTAAAAAGAAGAAATAGTGCTATCAGCTTTAATCTCAGCGGTTTACTTTTTATGTAAATACAATGTCACGTTTTATGGAGCAGACATCGCGTGATTGTCATGGTATTGTTGCTATCAGGTAACAAAGTCATCTGTAAAGGACAATACTATGATCATGATGAAGCTGAGATCGGCGAAGGGGAAAAAATTTCTGTTATGCCTGCTGGCAGTGTTTATCGTTGCGGCATCGGTGGTAACGCGCGCGACTATCGGCGGTGTGATTGAGCAGTATCATATTCCACTGTCCGAGTGGACAAGCTCTATGTATGCCATTCAGTCGGCAATGATTTTCGTTTACAGTCTGGTGTTCACTATTCTGCTGGCGATTCCTTTGGGGATCTATTTCCTCGGCGGAGATGAGTAACAGGAATAGGGTATTGGCCGGATGGCAGCGCCATCCGGCAGGACGGAAGAGGGATTAATCGTCCTCGTCGTCCAGTTCAACCGGTGTTTGATACTCATCAGGCTTAATGACTAACAGGTCGCAGCGCAGATGGTCAATGACCTGTTCGGCCGTGTTCCCCAGAAACGCGGCCGAGAGTCCGGTACGTCCAACGGTGCCAAGCACAACGATCCCCGCCTGGAGATGTTCGGCAAGATCCGGGATAACTTCTTCCGGCAAACCTTTTTCTACATGCGTAACTTTTTCATCGATGCTGAATTTCTGGCGCAGCGCTTTCATCGCCAGTAAATGCTGGCCTCTGATGGCGTCGTTATACACGCTGGGATCAAATTCCGGCAGCTCAATGGCGATATTGATTGGCGTAACGGGGTAGGCGCCGACCAGGTGTACTTCGGTATGATTAACCTGCTCCGCCAATTGTAAGGTCTCTTTTACCAGCTTTTCGTTGAGAGCATTGTGATAGGGCTCTTCGCTTGCCAGGTTCACGGCGACCAGGGCTTTGCCGCCTTCTGGCCACGGCTGATCTTTGACCATCCACACGGGGCTTGGGCATTTACGCAGCAAATGCCAGTCGGTAGGGGTAAAAATGACCGCTTCCAGTCGATCGTGCTGATGCGCCATTTTCAACACCAGATCGTGACTGCCGGCGATAACCTCCTGGATGATGGCCTCAAAGGGACGATTGTGCCAGACCACTTTAATTTCAATGGGGACACCGGCTTCAAGATAATATTTCGCCTGCTCACGTATCCAGGCTGTGCGTTGACTTATTACGCCCTGACGCATTGCGGTGCGTTCGTCAGGAGAAAGCAGGGTGGTCATCTCATACGAGAAATCGTAAATAGGCAGGAAAGCTTTAATTTTGCCGCCAATCCGTTGATGCAAATAAACTGCTCGCCGTAATGCGGGTTGGTCGTCCTGATTGGGATCGATGACCACCAGCATATTTTGATACATAGCCATACAGGGTCTCCTTACAACTGTCATCGCAGTTTGTAACTAAAGAGTAACTCAAATATGGTGAATGAAACAGAGGAAGCGCTTCTGCCAGATCAATAAATGAGAAAAATTTAACGATATGGCAGAAGATAACATCAATGGTTTAGCTGACGTTTAAGCGACGTTGCGGGTATGACCGGCGAGGGCCGCCAGCGCATCGCTGTTTTCAATAGTAATATACTTACCTTTCACCGCCAGCATACCGCTTTTCTGGAAACGCCCCAGCAGACGGCTAATGGTTTCGACCGTTAAGCCCAGATAGTTGCCGATATCGCCACGGGTCATTGTCAGGCGGAATTCACGCGGTGAGAAACCACGCTGCGCAAAGCGGCGGGACAGGTTGTAAATAAACGCGGCCAGACGTTCTTCGGCGTTTTTCTTCGACAATAGCAGGATCATATCCTGATCGCCTTTAATTTCACCGCTCATCAGACGCATCATTTGCTGACGCAGGTTAGGCATTTTGCCGGACAGGTCATCCAGCGTCTCAAAGGGAATTTCACATACCATTGAGGTTTCCAGCGCCTGTGCAAAGCTCGGATGATGACCGCTGCCAATGGCGTCAAAACCCACCAGGTCGCCTGCTAAATGGAATCCAGTAATCTGCTCATCGCCTTGCTCGGTAATGGTGTAGCTCTTAATCGTTCCGGAGCGGATAGCATAGAGCGATTTCAGTTCATCACCTGCTTTAAACAGAGTTTGCCCTTTCTGAATGGGCTTTTTGCGCTCGATGATATTATCAAGCTGATCAAGCTCATGCTCGTTAAGTGTGAACGGGATGCAAAGCTGGCTGATACTGCAATCCTGGCAATGGATAGCACAACCGCCAGACTGAATGCGCCGTATAATTCGCTTTTCCGGGATCATAGGTCTGCTCAAGCCGTAATTGATATTTGTCAATTTTAACATCTTTTTGGTGAGCGCGTAAGTCTGAGCTATCCCGGAGAAGGAATAATTCAAGTATAAGTTTGATGAATACTTTTATCTATTTGAAAACACGTAATTTATTTGTTGTTGCTTTACATAAAAGTGTGACCGATAAGGCACTTTTTGCCTGTATATTCATAATAAAAGATAGCCTTCATGGCGTAATAGCCACTCTTTTCGCTGCACGCCGCCAGCGTATCCGGTCAGAGTGCCGTTACGCCCGATGACGCGATGGCAGGGAACAACAATACTGATGGGGTTAGCGCCATTCGCAGCACCGACTGCGCGTGCGGCGCCCGGTCGTCCCAGTTGCGCCGCCAGTTGACCATAGTGCATCACCTGCCCGCAGGGGATAGTGCGCAAAGCCTGCCATACTTCCCGTTGAAAAGGTGTGCCCCCCGTGGCGGTTTCCAGGGTATCAATTACGGCGAGATTGCCTGCAAAATAATCTGCAAGCTTATCGCTGAGTCCACCGGGGTTAGTCGCAGAAACGCGTTCATAGCCTTCGTGACGGTAGTGGATATTTAGCAGTTGCTCCATACGATCGCGGTACTGTTCCCACTCAATGGCCCGCAGTCGAAACTGCTCATCGCAAACCACCCATAACGGACCTAATGGCGTGGCTATCTTCTCTTCAAGTAATCTCAGCATCCGTTCTCTCACATCGTCTTAGCCTAACGTAAGAGACAAGATATCATGCCAGGAATACCCGCAACCATACTCCTTAAAAGATAGTCAGGGATAACACATTTAGCGCCAGTAATATCGTTGGCGGAGAAAAAGGGAGCAGGGTGAGGCGGTTAATTGCCTGACATTGTCGCTGTTATTGGAAATAACTGTAAACCGTTGTCGGTATAACAGGGCACGGTTATGATAACGGCAGTCGCAAAAACGCTGGAGGATGAACCATGAACCTTGACGATAAAGCGCTGTTTCTTGACGCCATGGAGGATGTCCAGCCGCTGAAACGCCATACTGATGTACACTGGCAGCCAACGCGTAATCTTAAAACGCCCCAGCGTATCGACACGCTTCAGCTTGATAATTTCCTGACGACGGGCTTTCTGGATATTCTGCCGCTGAATGAACCGCTGGAATTTCGTCGGGAAGGATTGCAGCAGGGTGTCATCGACAAGTTACGCAGTGGGAAATACCCTCAGCAGGCCAGCCTCAATTTGTTACGCCAGCCGGTCGAAACGTGCCGAAAAATGCTATTTCGTTTTATCCTGGAGGCGCAGAAAGAGGGGTTGCGTAATGTCCTGATCATTCATGGTAAAGGGCGAGAGGCGAAGTCACATGCCAATATCGTCCGAAGCTATGTGGCCCGTTGGTTGACAGAGTTTGAGGATGTACAGGCTTATTGTTCGGCGCTGCCGCACCATGGCGGTGGCGGGGCATGTTATGTCGCGTTACGTAAAACAGTGCAGGCTAAACAGGATAACTGGGAGCGCCATGCGAAGCGTAGTCGGTAAATCGTTGCCGCTGGCGGACAGGACCGCCAGCGCAAGCTCGCCACAGTAATAACACGGAGAAACAGTCATTCGCTTATTTAAGCGTCTATTAAAATATACTGGCTTTCGACTTAACTATTAAGCAGAAAATGGTGATAAGTACATCACTTGTCAATATGGATGGATGAATATCCTGGCATAGCGAATATAGGTGATTTTATCTGTTGCACTAAGGGAAATGACGATGGTCTGGTATTGAATATGGAGAATGTCAAAGAAACGAATGGCAATAGCTATCTGAAATGCTATAAAAATAAAACCTGTCTCCTATCCTGGTTGTAGGCCATCAAAAATGTTAAGAAATATCAGCGTCAGGACATGCATTATTCTATTCATGGTATGTACGTTTCTTTTGGTGGATACTTTACAAATAACCTTTCTGCACGATCTCCCTATTTTAATTACGTGTAATATCATTTATCTGATCTCGACATTACTGCTTTGGTGGTATATGACCTGCTATCTGGTAGTGCCAATTAATACCGTGAAGAAAAGTATTGAAGAGGTCGCAGCAGGAAACTTGTCTATTCATATCTCCGAATTTGGCAATAATTGCGCCGGGCGACTCATCCCCGGGATTAATAGTCTATCGGATAATATTTCCGCGCTGGTACGTGAAATCAGATCCTCTTCGCAAACGGCAATGACCCTTTCCGAACAACTGGCGGCGCGCAGTATGTCGCTATCCGTAAAGACGGAACAGCAGTCGGCCTCGTTAATTCAAACTGCCGCCAGTATGGATGAAATGGCGGCGAGTACCAAAAACAATGCGGATAATACCCGAATGGCGAGCATACAGGCGGATTGTGCAACCCAATGCGCCCGTAAAGGCGGTGAATTAATGGTGCGGGTTACAGAAAATATGCGTTCTATTACCGACTGTGCCTCGCAGATGACGGAGATTATTTCATTGATTGACGGTATCGCATTCCAGACTAATATTCTGGCGCTTAACGCGGCGGTAGAGGCTGCGCGGGCGGGCGATCATGGAAAAGGTTTCTCCGTGGTGGCCGGGGAAGTGCGTAATCTGGCGCATCGTAGCGCTGAGGCGGCAAAAAATATCAAGGCGCTGATCGACGTTACGCATGACAATGTGCGGCAGGGGGCCGCCATAGTGCAGGAGGCTGAAAAAAATATGCAGGAGATTGTTGGCGGTTCCGGGCAATTAAACGTGCTGATGAGTGAAATTTCCACCACCACGCGGGAGCAGGAAAAAGGCATTAACCAGATAACACTGGCGTTGAGCGATCTGGAAAGCGCAACCCATAGCAATGTCTTAATGGTTGAAGCGCTATCTGCTTCTTCGGATGTTTTAAAGGCGCAGGTGATCGAGTTACAGACTAAAACCGACAAATTTCGTTTAAGCCAGCCGGGTTACAGTGAACATGCGCTGTCGCGCTCTCATGTATCACCTCTTTCGACCATCACCAGGCGCGGCCAGGCCTGATAATACATGTTTGGTAAGCGCCTGTTGCTAAGGCGCTTTTTTCGCACGTTCCCGTCATTCTTTTTGCGCAATGAGAAAATGAGAGATTGCTTAACCTTTCCCGAAAGCTAGACTAACGGCATCAGAGTTGTAACGTGGAGGCGCTGTGGAAGCCATTAAGGGATCGGATGTGAACGTGCCGGATGCCGTTTTCGCATGGCTACTGGATGGTCGTGGTGGAGTAAAACCGCTCGAAGATAATGATGTGATCGATAGTCAGCATCCCTGTTGGCTACATCTTAATTATACCCACCCGGACAGCGCCCGCTGGTTGGCTTCAACGCCTTTACTCCCCAATAACGTGCGTGATGCGCTGGCTGGTGAAAGCTCGCGCCCGCGCGTAAGTCGTATGGGGGAAGGGACGCTCATTACGCTGCGCTGTATTAATGGCAGTACTGACGAACGCCCGGATCAATTAGTAGCAATGCGTTTATATATGGACGAGCGATTCATTGTGTCTACCCGTCAGCGAAAGGTTCTGGCGCTGGACGATGTGGTCAGTGATTTGCAGGAGGGCACCGGGCCCGTAGATTGCGGCAGCTGGTTAGTAGATGTGTGCGATGCGTTAACCGATCACGCCAGTGAATTTATTGAAGAGCTACACGATAAAATTATCGATCTGGAAGATAATCTTCTCGACCAGCAAATCCCACCGCGCGGTTTCCTCGCATTGCTACGTAAACAGCTAATTGTTATGCGCCGCTATATGGCGCCGCAGCGCGACGTCTATGCCCGGCTTGCGAGTGAACGGCTGCCGTGGATGAGCGACGATCACCGGCGAAGAATGCAGGATATCGCCGACAGGCTGGGAAGGGGGTTGGATGAAATTGACGCTTGTATCGCGCGTACTGGCATCATGGCGGATGAAATTGCCCAGGTAATGCAGGAGTCTCTGGCGCGCAGAACTTATACCATGTCGCTTATGGCGATGGTTTTTCTGCCCAGCACCTTTTTAACAGGGTTATTTGGCGTTAACCTGGGCGGTATTCCTGGCGGCGGATGGCGGTTCGGCTTTTCTCTGTTTTGTATTCTGTTAGTTGTCCTGATCGGTGGTGTTACTTTATGGTTGCATCGCAGTAAATGGTTGTAACAAAAGCGCTTTTCAGACCATTTCGTATGAAAAAACGCCGAGAAATTTGAGCGAAGTCAATAAACCATCTACCTATTCGGGGCAATATCTCTCTCGCAGGTGAATGCAACGTCAAGCGATGGGCGTTGCGCTCCATATTGTCTTACTTCCTTTTTTGAATTACTGCATAGCACAATTGATTCGTACGACGCCGGCTTAGATTAGTCGGCTTTTTTTTGCCTGTAGGATATCAGCGTCTACCCTTTAAGAGTCTGAATGACATTCTGGAGGGTAATATGAGCTGTCTTTTAACCTTATTATATCTACACTCGTCCTTGTCGGACCCGATTCCCACTGACCCTGTTCCCATTCCTGAGCCGCTTCCCCGTCCTCAGCCGATGCCCGACCCGCCGCCGGACGAAGAACCGATTAAAATGTCGCATCAAACGTCCGGATCTGCGAGGATACGCGCCTGCTGACTATGAGTCGTTACCGCGAGAGTAAATTGTGACCGCTTTTTCAACCCTGAATGTTTTGCCCGCCGCCCAGCTCAATAACCTTACTGAGCTGGGCTATCTTGAGATGACGCCTGTTCAGGCCGCAGCATTACCCGTCATTCTGGCGGGAAATGATGTGCGTGTGCAGGCCAGGACCGGTAGCGGTAAAACGGCGGCGTTTGGTCTTGGGCTCTTGCATCGAATTGATGTCACTCTGTTCCAGACACAGGCATTAGTGCTGTGCCCGACGCGGGAGCTGGCGGATCAGGTAGCCGGGGAGTTACGTCGCCTGGCCCGTTTTCTGCCAAATACCAAAATTCTGACCTTGTGTGGCGGACAGCCCTTTGGCGTACAGCGCGACTCGCTTCAGCACGCTCCGCATATCATTGTCGCGACGCCGGGGCGCCTGCTGGATCATTTACAAAAAGAAACCGTATCGCTGGATGCGCTGCACATTCTGGTAATGGATGAAGCAGACCGAATGCTGGACATGGGATTCAGTGACGCCATTGATGAGGTGATCCGCTTTGCGCCTGCGACGCGCCAGACGTTGTTGTTTTCAGCAACCTGGCCTGAGGCCATTGCGGCGATTAGCGGTCGTGTACAGCAGCAGCCAATACGTATTGAAATCGATACGGTAGATGCGCTACCGGCTATCGAACAACAGTTCTTCGAAACATCTGCGCATGAAAAAATTTCGCTGCTACAAACGTTGCTTAGCCAGCATCAGCCAGCGTCCTGCGTGGTGTTTTGCAATACCAAAAAAGATTGTCAGGCCGTTTGTGATGCGCTTAATGCGGTAGGACAAAGCGCGTTGGCGCTCCACGGCGATCTGGAACAACGCGACCGCGACCAGACGTTGGTGCGTTTTGCAAATGGTAGCGCGCGCATTCTGGTTGCCACCGACGTTGCCGCGCGAGGATTAGACATTAAATCGCTCGAACTGGTGGTTAACTATGAACTGGCCTGGGACCCGGAGGTGCATGTCCACCGTATTGGCCGTACGGCGCGCGCGGGAAGTAGCGGTCTGGCGATCAGTTTCTGCGCGCCGGAAGAGGCGCAGCGGGCAAATATTCTTTCAGAAATGCTGCAACTCAAACTGAACTGGCTGAATGCGCCCGCCCGGCAGTCGTTGCTTCCTCTGGCCGCAGAGATGGCTACCCTATGTATTGACGGCGGCAAAAAAGCGAAAATGCGTCCGGGAGATATTTTAGGCGCGCTGACCGGCGATATTGGATTAGACGGGGCGGATATCGGCAAAATTAATGTGCATCCAATGCACGTTTACGTCGCCGTACGTCAAGCAGTAGCGCAAAAAGCCTGGAAGCAGTTGCAAAACGGGAAGATCAAAGGCAAGTCATGCCGGGTACGGCTATTAAAATGATCGATAGCATGGCGTCTCAGCGGAGTGCTGAGACGCCTGCAGATTATTTCACTTCGATAACATCAAGCCGCAACGCCTCTAAGGAGGTGTCATCTTCTTCCGGCTGCCAGCCAGCGGGCTGCAAGGGAATCTCTTCACGATCGAACGCTAAATCGCCGCCGTCGACGACCTCGGAACCGTGAGTGATTCCTTTGAAATCGAACAGGTTAGTGTCACAAAGGTGAGACGGCACGACATTCTGCATGGCGCTAAACATCGTCTCGATCCGTCCAGGATAGCGCTTATCCCAGTCGCGTAGCATGTCGGCAATCACCTGGCGTTGCAGGTTGGGTTGCGAACCGCACAGATTACAAGGAATGATAGGGAAGGCTTTGGCCTCAGCAAAACGGACAATATCTTTCTCGCGGCAGTAAGCCAGCGGGCGAATCACGATATGTTTGCCGTCATCGCTCATCAGCTTCGGCGGCATCCCTTTCATTTTTCCGCCATAGAACATATTCAGAAACAGGGTTTGCAGAATATCGTCGCGGTGGTGGCCCAGGGCGATTTTGGTCGCGCCCAGTTCAGTCGCCGTACGATACAGGATACCCCGACGCAAACGCGAGCACAGCGAGCAGGTGGTTTTTCCTTCCGGAATCTTCTCTTTCACAATGCCGTAGGTGTTTTCTTCGACGATTTTATATTCTACGCCCAGCTGCTCAAGGTAGGCTGGCAGGATATGTTCCGGGAAACCTGGCTGCTTTTGATCGAGGTTGACGGCGACCAGTGAAAAATTGATCGGGGCGCTTTGCTGCAAATTACGTAAAATTTCCAGCATCGTATAGCTATCTTTGCCGCCAGAAAGGCAAACCATAATGCGATCGCCTTCTTCAATCATATTAAAATCGGCAATCGCTTCGCCAACGTTACGGCGCAGGCGCTTTTGCAACTTGTTGAGGTTGTATTGCTCTTTCTTTGTATTCTTTTGAATTTCTTGCATTATTTCAGTTCTCTGGTACTAAATGGGGCAAATTGGGGGCAAACTTTGCAATTACGATAACCGCGCATTCAACATCGCTACTTGTTCGTCGTTCATGTCATCAATCCACATACCGTAAATTTCATACACCATCTGCGCAGTTTCATGCCCCATTTGGCTGGCGATAAATGCCGGGTTCGCTCCTGCCGTCAACAGCCAGCAGGCAAAAGTATGTCGCGTATGGTACGGATTACGGCGACGAATGCCAGCACGTTTTTATGGCAAGATACGCAATGGTTCAAAAGCGTCTTTATTCTGTCATCCGTATTACTTAAGATATCATCACGACCCGAAAAATATTGGAACGAAGAGATGTATGACTAAAGAAGCTGTAATCTTTCTATTTATCGCCATCGTGGTAGAAGTTATCGCCACGATCTCATTAAAATTATCAGATAGTTTTACGCGTCTGGTACCGAGCCTCGTTACTATCATCGGATATTGTATTGCGTTCTGGTGTCTTACCATCCCAATGCGAACCATCCCTGCGGGTATCATTTATGCTATTTGGTCTGGGGTAGGGATTGTTCTTATTGGATTGATAGGATGGTTATTTCTCGGCCAAAAACTGGATATGCCGGCTATTATTGGCATGTTGCTTATCATCTGCGGCGTAATCGTAATCAATCTGTTTTCAAAAAGTGTCAGTCACTAGGCGATGATGATTGATTTGAGCCCGCACTCTCTTATGCGGGCTCGGGTATTTAGCGTACCACCAGTACGGAGCATTCCGCATGACGCACAACGGCTGCGGCGTTGGAACCCAACAGATAGGTAGTAATATCCGGGCGATGCGAGGCGATAATCACCATATCGGCCGGTAATTTTTTTGCCATTTCCAGAATCTTATCTTTAGGAGAGCCTTCTGCAACGTGAGCCTGCACGCGGTCCGCAGGAAGGTTGAATTTCTTGATAATCGCTTCCAGTTGAGATTTGGCTTCGGCTTTCAAATCGTCCATTGCGGGAAGCTCTGCTGAATAAGCCAGTCCCAGTGAAGCGTAATAGGGCAAAGACGGGATTACAGTCAAAAAGTGCACTTTAGCGTCGTCAATCTTTGCTTCAGCTTCAACATGCGAAATCACGCGTTGAGTTAATTCTGAATCTGAAATATCGATGGGTACAAGAATCGTTCTGTTCATAAAACCTCCTGTTTAAGTATCCACTGAAATTCTACTCCCTAAAGGCACTTTATGTACAATGACATACGTCACATTTTAGGTGCTGCTCCACGATACTCTGCGGGGACTACCTACAGGGGAGGGCGATGTAATATTACGCGTATTCCACGTAAATAATCAGCGAGTTGACGTTAAAACGTTATTTCTGCCTTGTCAGGAAAGACCTAAAAAGAGATGTTACCGTTTAATTCAATAATTAATGAAATAATTCGCAGTGAAATAGATATAATTTATACGAATGCTTTTGGGGGTATTATACGAAATAAAAATTATACAATATCATTCGGTTACGATATTCTACGCCTGTTATATGCCTTTATTGTCACATATTCATTTTGTCGCTGGGCCATTGCGTTAACCTTTGCTTTCCAGCGTATAAATTGACAAGCCCGAACGGATGTTCGGGCTTTTTTTGTTTCCATGACCCGTCCTGAATAGCGTTGACAC
>CWGO01000063.1_pt1 | contig 49234 bp, 32 predicted proteins | sample 682281 | NCBI WGS metagenome assembly CWGO01 (sample SAMEA3735799, study PRJEB9488) | human gut metagenome | biome: ENVO:mammalia-associated habitat; material: ENVO:feces | place: Malawi | collected 2009-02-27 | reverse complement strand
CGAGGTGGCGTATATTACGCTTTCCTCTTTTTGAGTCAAGCCTTTATTTTCGCTTTCCTCACAGACTTCTTAACGAAGCCTTCCTGACCCGGCGGCCTGCATGCCGTTGTTCCGTGTCAGTGGTGGCGCATTATAGGGAGTTATTAGAGCCTGACAAGACCTAAATGCAAAAAAAAGCTCAACCGTTCACTTTTCAAACAACATTTGAACCAAAAGCCTATTTTCGCCTGGTTTTTAAACAAAAACGAGCCCGTCAGGGCCCGTTTTATTCAAATTTGTGACTTACTGCACTGCCACAATACGATCATCATTGGCTTCAAGGCGAATCACTTTGCCAGGAACCAGTTCACCAGACAGGATTTGCTGCGCCAGTGGGTTTTCGATCTGCTGTTGAATAGCACGTTTTAACGGACGCGCCCCGTAGACCGGATCGTAACCGTTGGCGCTCAACAGTTTCAGCGCCTCGTCGGAGATATGGATTTCATAACCACGTTCTTCCAGACGTTTGTACAGACGCTGCAGCTGGATCTGAGCAATAGAAGCGATGTGTTGCTCACCTAACGGATGGAATACCACAACTTCATCAATACGGTTGATAAATTCCGGACGGAAGTTTTGGCTAACCACACCCAGCACCATCTCTTTCATTCGACCGTAATCCAGTTCGCCAAAGCGCTCCTGAATGAGATCGGAACCGAGGTTAGAAGTCATAATGACCACCGTATTACGGAAGTCGACCGTTCTCCCCTGCCCGTCAGTCAGTCGACCGTCGTCCAGCACCTGCAACAGAATGTTGAATACATCCGGATGCGCTTTTTCCACTTCATCCAACAAGATGACGGAATAAGGGCGACGGCGCACCGCTTCCGTCAAATAACCGCCTTCTTCATAGCCGACATATCCCGGAGGCGCCCCGACCAAACGAGACACGGAGTGTTTCTCCATAAACTCAGACATGTCGATACGCACCATCGCGTCGTCGCTGTCGAACATAAAGTTAGCCAGCGCTTTACACAGTTCGGTTTTACCGACCCCCGTCGGCCCAAGGAACAGGAAGGAACCAATCGGACGGTTCGGATCGGACAGCCCTGCACGGCTACGACGTATCGCGTTCGATACTGCTTCAACGGCTTCATTCTGCCCGATCACACGGCTGTGTAACTCTTGTTCCATACGCAACAGTTTTTCACGTTCGCCTTCCAGCATTCTGGCCACCGGAATACCGGTCCAGCGCGCCAGCACTTCGGCAATTTCCGCATCCGTTACTTTGTTACGTAACAGACGCATGGTTTTACCTTCCGACTGGGTCGCGGCTTCCAACTGTTTTTCCAGCTCCGGAATTTTGCCGTACTGCAATTCAGACATTCGCGCCAGGTCGCCAACGCGACGCGCCTGCTCGATGGCAATCTTCGCCTGTTCCAGCTCCGCTTTAATAGTTTGCGTACCAGAGAGCGACGCTTTTTCCGCTTTCCACTCTTCTTCTAACTCAGAATACTGGCGCTCTTTGTCGTCCAGTTCTTCGTTGAGCATATCGAGACGTTTTTTACTCGCCTCGTCAGACTCTTTCATCAACGCCTGCTGTTCCAGTTTGAGCTGAATAATGCGGCGGTCGAGTCTGTCCAGCTCCTCCGGCTTAGAGTCAATCTGCATACGAATGCTGGATGCCGCTTCATCGATCAGGTCGATAGCTTTATCCGGCAACTGACGGTCGGCGATATAGCGATGAGACAATGTTGCCGCCGCCACAATCGCCGGGTCAGTGATCTGCACATGGTGATGCAGCTCGTAACGTTCTTTCAGGCCACGCAGAATAGCAATGGTGTCTTCCACTGAAGGTTCTGCGACAAACACTTTTTGAAAACGACGTTCCAGCGCCGCGTCTTTTTCAATGTACTGACGGTATTCATCCAGCGTGGTGGCGCCCACACAGTGCAGTTCACCACGCGCCAGCGCCGGTTTCAGCATATTCCCGGCGTCCATTGCGCCATCGGCCTTACCTGCGCCAACCATGGTGTGCAGCTCGTCAATAAACAGGATGACGTTGCCTTCCTGTTTCGCCAGATCGTTCAGCACGCCTTTCAGACGCTCTTCAAATTCGCCGCGATATTTCGCCCCGGCCACCAGCGCGCCCATATCCAGCGCCAGTACGCGACGACCTTTTAAGCCTTCAGGGACTTCACCATTAATAATGCGCTGCGCCAGCCCTTCAACAATTGCCGTTTTACCTACGCCTGGCTCACCGATTAACACCGGGTTGTTTTTGGTACGACGTTGCAGTACCTGAATGGTACGGCGAATTTCTTCATCACGACCAATTACCGGGTCAAGCTTACCTTGTTCAGCCCGCTCGGTCAGATCGACGGTATATTTTTTCAAGGCCTGACGTTGGTCTTCAGCCCCTTGATCGTTCACGCTTTCACCTCCGCGCATCTGTTCAATTGCCTGAGTGATATTGGCCGTGGTCGCACCGGCTGATTTCAGCAGATCGGTTAACGTGCCGCGAGACTCAAGCGCCGCCAGAACAAACAGCTCTGACGAAATAAAATTGTCTCCCCGTTTTTGCGCCAGCTTGTCGCAAAGGTTCAGTACGCGTACCAGTTCCGAAGAAGGCTGTACGTCGCCGCCGGTGCCTTCCACCTGCGGTAAACGGCTCAGCGCCTGATCGATAGCGGTGCGCAACTGGCCAGCATTAATGCCGGCGGAGGTTAATAAAGGACGTATCGATCCCCCTTCCTGGTTCAGCAAGGCGCTCATTAAATGAAGAGGTTCGATGAATTGGTTGTCGTGCCCCAGCGCGAGCGACTGGGCATCGGCAAGAGCAAGCTGGAATTTGTTAGTAAGACGATCCAGACGCATAACTCCTCCCATAACAGGTCAAAATTGCTACTGGAGATTAAATGAGGTCATCCCTCAATTATTCAAGGTGAATGACCTGAATTATGTGAAAAGAAAGTTACCCGTACCGGATCGTCTTGATTCTTTAGGTTATATCAGCCAAATAAAACTTGCCATACGACCTGTCGTCTTGTCGCGACGATAAGAGAAGAAAGTCTCACTTTCGCTAAAGGTGCAGCGATCCCCGCCATAGACATGTTCAACGCCGGTATTCGCCAGACGTTGGCGTGCAAGCTGATAAATATCCGCCAGAAATTTTTCCCCGTGCGGCAAAAATGCGCTATCGGCTTGCGCATCTTTTGCTAAAAATGCGTCACGCACTTCCGGCCCCACTTCAAACGCGGTCGGGCCGATCGCCGGACCTAACCAGGCGATGATATTTTCTGGTTTGTCAGCAAAGCAGGTGACAGTTTCCTCCAGTACGCCTTCACATAATCCGCGCCAGCCCGCATGAGCCGCCGCCACTTCTGTTCCCTCACGGTTACAGAATAGCACAGGCAGGCAGTCTGCCGTCATTACCGCGCAGACGGTTCCTGGCGTATTGCTGTAAGACGCATCCGCACGTTTGGAGGCATAAGGTTCTCCGGTAAGCCTCAATACATTTTTACCGTGAACCTGTTCAAGCCAGACAGGTTTCGAAGGCAGATTGCCCGCCGCGAACAGACGCTTGCGGTTCTCTTCAACATGCTCCGGGTTATCGCCGCAATGCGCGCCCAGATTCAGCGAGTCGTAAGGCGGTAAACTCACCCCGCCAATACGGGTAGAACTACAGGCTGCGACGCCTTTCGGCAGCGGCCACTGCGGGACAATCAGTGCATTCATAACCAGTCCACATCATCTTTATGATCTTCGAAATCGGCGCGCATCGCATCGATAAGGTCCACCATATCTTGTGGAATCGGCGCGTGCCACTCCATTTCGATACCCGATACAGGATGGTAGAGACGCAGCATCGTTGCATGCAGCGCCTGGCGGTCAAACTTACGCAGCGTGGAAATAAATTCTTCCGATGCGCCTTTCGGTGGACGTGGACGACCACCGTAGACCTGATCGCCCACTAACGGATGCGTAATATGCGCCATATGCACGCGGATCTGGTGCGTACGCCCGGTCTCCAGACGCAACCTAAGACGCGTGTGCACACGGAAGTGTTCCATAATACGATAGTGCGTCACCGCCGGTTTACCCATCGGGTGTACCGCCATGTGTGTACGCTTGGTCGGGTGACGGCTAATCGGCTCTTCAACGGTTCCGCCCGCTGTCATATGTCCGATCGCGACCGCTTCATATTCGCGGGTGATCTCGCGCAGCTGCAAAGACTCCACCAGGCGCGTTTGCGCCGGAACGGTTTTGGCCACCACCATCAGCCCCGTCGTGTCCTTATCCAGACGATGCACAATGCCCGCGCGCGGGACATCCGCAATCGGCGGATAATAATGTAGCAACGCGTTCAGTACCGTACCGTCCGGGTTACCCGCGCCAGGATGTACCACCAGATCGCGTGGTTTGTTGATAACCAGAATATCGTCATCTTCATAAACAATATCTAACGGGATATCCTGCGCTTCAAAACGAATCTCTTCGTCGATCTCCGCATCAATAGCCACCCGCTCGCCGCCTAACACTTTTTCTTTTGGCTTATCGCAAAGTTGACCATTGACCAACACGCGCTGATTCAAAATCCATTCTTTTATACGCGAACGTGAATAATCCGGGAACATTTCGGCCAAAGCCTGATCTAAGCGTTGACCGAGTTGGTTTTCGGAGACCGTTGCGGTGAGTTGTACTCGTTGTGCCATATACAGCTTCTTCGTTTAACGTTGGGTTTTACGGCTTTGCCGTTTAATATAGTGTGCTATTGTAGCTGGTCTTAACCGGGAGCAGGAACAGAGAATCTCCCGTAAAACATTTTGAGGAAAGTCAAAACGTCATGACGCGCATGAAATATCTGGTGGCAGCAGCCACGTTGAGCCTGTTTCTGGCGGGTTGCTCGGGTTCAAAGGAAGAGGTGCCCGATAATCCGCCGAATGAAATCTACGCGACTGCTCAGCAAAAGCTGCAGGACGGTAACTGGAAACAGGCAATAACGCAATTGGAAGCGTTAGATAATCGTTATCCATTCGGACCGTATTCTCAGCAGGTGCAGTTGGATCTTATCTACGCCTATTACAAAAACGCCGATTTGCCGCTAGCGCAGGCCGCCATCGATCGTTTTATGCGTCTTAATCCAACGCACCCTAATATTGACTATGTCATGTACATGCGCGGCCTGACGAACATGGCGCTGGATGATAGCGCGCTGCAAGGTTTCTTTGGCGTCGATCGCAGCGATCGCGATCCACAACATGCGCGGGCGGCGTTCAATGACTTTTCGAAACTGGTACGCAGCTATCCTAATAGCCAGTACACCACCGACGCCACTAAGCGTCTGGTATTCCTGAAAGACCGTCTGGCGAAATATGAATATTCCGTCGCAGAGTACTATACCGCGCGCGGCGCATGGGTTGCGGTCGTAAACCGGGTAGAAGGTATGCTACGCAATTATCCTGATACGCAGGCCACGCGCGATGCGTTGCCGCTGATGGAAAACGCCTATCGTCAGATGCAGCTGAATGCGCAGGCTGACAAAGTCGCGAAAATTATTGCCGCTAACAGCAAAAACACCTGAAGCAATACCAACAAGCAAAACGGCAGCCTTCCGGCTGCCGTTTTTTTATTCGATATCTGATGCAACAGAAATGATTTCACTGCAACGCATCCAGTCAAATATGGCCTGCTTTCAGCCATTCCTCAAGTAAAAGATCGCTTCTTCCTGCGATGCCTCACAAAAAGTTCGCCTTGACAAAAAGTGACAAAATAATGTGATTTACATCACACATTTTGACATTAAGAACGGTATGCTGGAATCACCAAGACGGGAAAGACAAGAGGTAAAATTTATGACAATGAACATTACCAGTAAACAAATGGAAATTACTCCGGCAATTCGCCAACATGTCGCAGACCGTCTCGCCAAACTGGAAAAATGGCAAACTCACCTGATTAATCCTCATATCATTCTGTCTAAAGAGCCACAGGGCTTTATTGCTGACGCCACCATTAATACACCGAACGGACATCTGGTCGCCAGCGCAAAACACGAAGATATGTACACCGCTATTAATGAATTGATCAACAAGCTGGAACGGCAGCTCAATAAAGTGCAGCACAAAGGCGAAGCCCGTCGTGCCACCGCATCGGTGAAAGATGCCAGCTTCGTCGAAGCAGAAGAAGAGTAGTCCCTTACATTGAGTGTATCGCCAACGCGCCTTCGGGCGCGTTTTTTGTTGACAGGATTAAAACAGTACGGGTACTGTACTTACGTACACAAAGGAAACAGTTATGAAGCTCACCCGGTTTTTCTTCGCATTCTTTTTTATCTTCCCCTGACCGGGAGGCGTTTCGTCATGTGATAAAGAATGCGAAGACGAACAAGAAGGCCTCCCCCACCGGGAGGCCTTTTTTATTGATAACAAAAAAGGCAACACTATGACATCGGAAAACCCATTACTGGCGCTGCGAGATAAAATCAGCGCTTTAGACGAAGAGTTACTGGCCTTACTGGCAAAACGACGCGCGCTGGCGATTGAAGTGGGACAAGCAAAACTACTGTCGCATCGTCCGGTTCGGGATATCGATCGTGAACGCGCGCTGCTGGACAGGCTCATCCATCTCGGTAAAGCCCACCATCTCGACGCACACTACATTACCCGTCTGTTCCAGCTTATCATTGAAGACTCCGTGCTTACTCAGCAGGCGCTGCTGCAACAACATCTGAATAATACTCACCCTCATTCGGCACGTATTGCGTTTCTTGGGCCGAAAGGCTCCTATTCTCATCTCGCGGCGCGCCAGTATGCTGCACGCCATTTTGAGCAATTTATTGAGAGCGGTTGCGCAAAATTCACCGATATTTTTCATCAGGTCGAAACCGGCCAGGCCGATTACGCCGTGGTTCCGATAGAGAACACCAGCTCCGGCGCTATCAACGATGTGTACGACTTATTGCAACACACCAGTCTGTCGATTGTCGGTGAGATGACTGTCACTATCGATCACTGCGTGCTGGTTTCCGGCGCTACGGATCTGAATACCATCGAAACGGTGTACAGCCATCCGCAGCCTTTCCAGCAGTGCAGTAAGTTTTTGAGCCGCTATCCGCACTGGAAAATCAACTATACCGAGAGTACGTCGGCAGCGATGGAAAAAGTCGCGCAGGCGAACTCTCCGCGCGTCGCGGCGCTCGGCAGCGAGGCAGGTGGCATGTTGCACGGATTACAGGTGCTGGAACGTATCGCCGCAAACCAGACGCAGAATATCACCCGCTTTCTGGTACTGGCGCGCAAAGCCATCAACGTTTCCGATCAGGTTCCGGCAAAAACCACTCTGTTAATCGCCACCGGGCAGCAAGCTGGCGCGCTGGTCGAAGCGCTGCTGGTGCTGCGTAACCACAATCTCATCATGACGAAACTGGAGTCGCGCCCCATTCACGGCAATCCGTGGGAAGAGATGTTTTATCTCGATATTCAGGCGAACCTGGAGTCGCAGGTAATGCAAAGCGCGCTAAAAGAGCTGGGCGAGATCACGCGCTCAATGAAAGTGCTTGGCTGCTATCCCAGCGAAAACGTCGTGCCGGTAGAACCTGCCTGACGTTCAATAAAACGGCTTTTCTTCATCCCTGCGACGGCTACCTGCAGGGTGAAGATGGCGCCGGAGAGCGGATAATCCGCCACTTCCTGAGCAGACATATTTTCTCTGGTAGTTGTAATAAACAGCGTTTTCATATCTGCGCCGCCAAAGCAAACCATCGTCGGACAACGTACCGGCAACCGGTACTCTTCCAGCTGCTCTCCTTGCGGTGAGAAACGCGCCACGCGCCAGCCGTCAAACATCGCGCTCCAGTAGCACCCTTCGCTATCCATCGCCGCGCCGTCGGGAAGTCCTTCTCCTTCGCCAAAATGGCGAAAAAGTTCACGCTTGCCCGGATCGCCATGCTTATCAAGTAACGTGCGGTATATCACGCCATTCGGCGTATCGGAGGTATACATCCACTGGTTATCCGGGCTGAACGCCAGGCCGTTGTGTCCCTGGATATCGCACTGGATCACTTTTGCCGTCAGGTCATGATCGATCCGCATCAGCAACGCGCCATTATAGTCACCTGGCGCCCAGAACGTTCCGGCATAAAAACGTCCATCGCCATCAGTGCCGCCATCGTTGAAACGCGCCAGTTTCGTATTAGAGGGATTGTCGCAAACCTTACGCTGCAATAATCCATTTTTATCGGCCAGCCAGATAGCATGACGCATGGCCACAATAAATCCGCCCTGCTCACGCAAGGCAAAACAGCCCACCTCTTCCGGAAACACCAGCACGCTATGCGTCCCGCTCGCCGGATGGTAACGATGGATCTCCTGTTCCAGGATATCGGTCCAATACAGCGCGCTTTCATCCTCGCTCCATGTGGGGCATTCTGGTAGATGTCCGACATAATCAAATAAAACGTGCGGCGTAGTCATAACGGTTCCTTAAACGAAAAAAGCCAGCAAAGCTGGCTTTTAGTATAGATGTCATCATTATGGTCGGCTGTCATTCGCCTGACGCAATAACACACGGCTTTCATTCTGGAAGCGTCTGGCATAATCGCCAAACCAGTGTTCAACTTTGCGAAAACTGTCGATAAAAGCCTGCTTATCACCCTGTTCCAGTAACCCGATCGCATCGCCAAAACGTTTATAGTAACGCTTGATAAGCGCCAGATTGCGCTCCGACGACATAATAATGTCCGCATACAGCTGCGGGTCCTGGGCGAACAGACGCCCGACCATCGCCAGCTCCAGTCGATAAATCGGCGATGAAAGCGCCAGAAGCTGCTCAAGCTGGACGTTCTCTTCCGCCAGATGCAGCCCATAAGCGAAGGTAGCAAAGTGGCGCAACGCCTGGATAAAAGCCATGTTCTGATCGTGCTCGACAGCGCTAATTCGGTGCAACCGCGCGCCCCACACCTGGATTTGCTCAAGGAACCACTGATACGCTTCCGGTTGACGCCCGTCACACCAGACCACCACCTGCTTCGCCAGGCTCCCGCTGTCCGGGCCAAACATCGGATGCAAGCCCAACACGGGGCCATCATGGGCCGCCAACATTGCCTGTAACGGATCGCTTTTCACCGATGCCAGATCGACCAGAATACAGTCGGACGGCAGGGGCGGCAGTTGCGCTATGACCTGTTCAGTAACATGAATCGGCACGCTGACGATCACCATTCCGGCATCGGCGACAATGTCCCTGGCGCGCGGCCAGTCCTGCTGTTCCAGAATACGGACCTGATAGCCCGACAGCGTGAGCATTTTTTCAAACAGACGCCCCATCTGTCCGCCGCCGCCCACAATGACGACCGGACGCAGAGAAGGACAAAGCGTTTTGAACCCCTTATCATTTTCGCTGGAGTAAGATTCACGCATTACCCGGCGCAGGACATCTTCAATGAGATCGGGCGGGACACCGATCGCTTCTGCTTCCGCCCGTCGTGAAGCCAGCATAGAGGCCTCACGCTCCGGCACGTAAATAGGCAGGCCAAAACGGCTTTTCACCTCGCCGACTTTGGCAACCAGTTCCAGGCGCTTAGCCAGTAAATTCAACAACGCTTTATCGACATCATCTATTTGATCACGTAATGCGGTCAATTCAGCAACCATAACAACCTCTTATGCGACGCGCACCGCCAGCTGGCCGCTCAAATCTTTATGAATTTCACGTAACAGGGCATCGGTTATCTCCCAGCTAATACAAGCATCGGTGACGGAAACGCCATACTTCATTTCGCTGCGCGGCTGTTCGGAAGACTGATTACCCTCATGAATATTACTTTCAATCATTAAGCCAATGATTGAACGATTGCCATCTTTAATCTGCGCAACCACAGATTCGGCAACGGCTGGCTGGCGGCGATAATCTTTATTGGAGTTACCATGACTGCAATCTACCATCAGCGAAGGACGTAGTCCCGCCTGTTCCATCTCTTTTTCACACTGAGCGACATCTGCCGGGCTATAGTTTGGCGCTTTGCCGCCACGCAGAATCACATGGCCATGCGGATTTCCCTGGGTTTGCAATAACGCAACCTGACCGGCCTGGTTAATGCCAACAAAGCGATGGGGTTGCGCAGCGGCGCGCATGGCGTTAATCGCTGTCGCCAGGCTGCCATCCGTGCCGTTTTTAAAGCCGACCGGCATAGAAAGACCAGACGCCATTTCGCGGTGGGTTTGCGATTCGGTTGTGCGCGCGCCTATCGCCGACCAGCTAAACAGATCGCCCAGGTATTGCGGGCTGTTCGGATCCAACGCTTCGGTCGCCAATGGCAACCCCATATTCACCAGTTCCACCAGTAGCTGACGCGCTATTTTCAACCCGGCTTCCACATCAAATGAGCCATCCATGTGAGGATCGTTAATCAGCCCTTTCCAGCCGACGGTAGTCCGCGGCTTTTCAAAATAGACGCGCATTACCAGATAGAGGCTATCGCTGACCTCTGCGGCAAGGGCTTTAAATCGACGGGCATATTCCAGAGCGGTTTCAGGATCGTGAATAGAACAAGGACCGCATACCACCAACAGACGCGGATCGCGCCCGGCAATAATGTCAGAAATGATTCCCCGGGACTGCGCTATCTGCGCTTCCTGCGCCAGGCTCAAGGGAAAGGCCGCTTTAAGCTGCTCCGGCGTCATTAATACCTGTTCATCGGTGATACGTACGTTATTCAGCGCGTCTTTTTGCATGATGGCGATCCTGTCTTTTCTTGTTTGCGATAGTTGATCCTCCACGAGGATGTTTAAACCATACCACAAAAAGTAAAGATTTCAATCCATATTACGTAAAATAAACTTTACACCATGCGCAATCGTCGATTAAACCCCCTCATTTCGTATCAAAAACTTTACACAACAAGTGAATTATTTTATTCCCAGCCTCAGAAAAGCGGTAAAATGAGCGATGCTCGCTATTTTTTGATTATTTTTTCTCCGCACACATATTTTTACTTTCTGATATAGGGTGATTAATACCATTATCACAAGAATTTAATATCAGGGATATCACTTAAATTATTCATATTATCAATAAGACATAATGACGATATGGCAAAATAATGTTATTTTGCTACAAACAATCACGGATGTATTTTAATGCTTTACGACTGAAGATGGTGGGGACTTGTTAATGCGTTTTTCTCACCGATTTATCCTTCTGTTATCGCTATTATTAGCAAGCTTGCCTCTGTATGCTCAACGCGTCACGGAAGAAGAGAAATCCGTACGCGCCATCGTCTCCGGTATCGTCAGTTATACACACTGGCCGGCGTTATCCGGGCCGCCAAGGCTATGCATATTTTCATCTGCGCGTTTTGTCAGGGTACTTAGCGAAGAGGCTGACTGGGCTTTCCCTTATCAACCGCTTGTCATCCGTACCACACAAGAAGCCCTGAGCGCCCGCTGTGATGGTTTTTACTTTGGCAATGAATCGCCAGCTTATCAGGTGGAGTTAACGCGTCATTATCCAGTTAATGCCTTGTTATTAATTGCCGAGCAAAATACCGAATGTATTATGGGCAGCGCATTTTGTCTGATCATTAACAATGATGAAGTCAAATTTTCCGTCAACCTGGACTCCCTCTCGCATAGCGGGGTGAGAGTGAATCCAGAAGTATTAATGCTTGCACGGAATCAAAAGCATGAATAAGGAATTTTCTCTGTCCAGACCAACATTTAAACGCACACTACGGCGGATTAGTATAATCAGCGTGCTGCTTACAATGACATTGATCTGGCTATTAATTTGCGTTGCGTCTGTCCTTACGCTCAAACAGTATGCGCAAAAAAATCTCGATTTGACCGCCGCCACAATGGCCCATAGCCTTGAAGCGGCACTGGTATTTTCCGATAACGCGGCCGCAGCGGAAACGCTCGCCACACTGGGACGCCAGGGACAATTTTCAGCGGCGGAGGTCCGCGATAAAAATGGCCGTACTATCGCCTCATGGCGCTATGATGCGCGAGCCGCAGACGATAAGCTCATCGGCTTAATTAGCCACTGGCTTTTTCCATTGCCGGTATCGCAACCCGTCTGGCACAACGGCAGGGCCATCGGCGAAGTACGGCTTGTCGCCCGCGACAGCCTTATTGGTCATTTTATCTGGCTATCGCTGGCAGTGCTGACAGGATGTATTCTGCTGGCATCCGGCATTGCCCTGCTGCTCACGCGTTATTTACACAATGGCGTTGTGGATGCGCTACAAAATATTACTGAAGTTGTACACGACGTTCGCACTAACCGAAATTTTTCACGCCGGGTACCTGATGAGCGTATTGCGGAATTTCACCTGTTTGCGCAAGATTTCAATAGCCTTCTGGATGAGATGGAAGAATGGCAGCTACGGCTTCAGGCTAAAAATGCCCAGTTACTACGTACCGCGCTGCACGATCCGCTGACGGGGCTTGCCAATCGCGCGGCATTTCGCAGCTGTATTAACGCGCTGATGAAGGACAATTCCGCTCGTAGCAGTTCGGCATTGTTATTTCTGGATGGCGATAACTTTAAATATATTAATGATACCTGGGGACATGCGGCAGGCGACCGCGTACTTATAGAGGTTGCCAAAAGATTAGCGGAATTCGGTGGTAGCCGTTATCAGACTTACCGACTCGGCGGCGATGAATTTGCGATGGTGCTTTACGATGTACATTCGGAATATGAAGTACAACGTATTTGCGCAGCGCTATCCCAGGCGTTTAATCGACCTTTTGAACTGCATAACGGCCAGCGAATAACGATGACCCTGAGTATTGGCTTTGCGCTGACATGGGAACATGCCACTGCCGAAAAACTACAAGAACTGGCCGATCGAAATATGTATCAGGCTAAACACCGGCGTGCGGAACGCTCGCTAAACTAAGGAACGGGCCTGGCCGTTTCTGACTCAACGTTGAGACCACAGACCCAACCTAATCATGCAACCGTCTATGGCGTGGAGCAAACCCATAAAAAAGGGGCCAGCGTAATGCCAGCCCCTTCTTTTCTACAAGCTTTCGGATGTTGCGAAAGCGCGTTCTTAGTTAAGACGCTCTTTGATACGAGCCGCTTTACCAGTACGCTCACGCAGGTAGTACAGTTTAGCTTTACGAACAGCACCACGACGTTTAACAGCAATGCTGTCAACTACCGGAGAGTGAGTCTGGAAGACACGCTCAACGCCTTCGCCGTTGGAAATTTTACGAACAGTGAATGCAGAGTGCAGACCGCGGTTACGAATAGCGATAACCACGCCCTCGAATGCCTGCAGACGTTTCTTGGTACCTTCAACAACCCATACTTTCACTTCCACGGTATCGCCCGGACGGAAGGAAGGTACGTTCTGCTTCATCTGCTCTTGTTCAAGTTGCTTAATAATGTTGCTCATAATTTAATCTCTTATCCTGGGTAAACTGATATTCGGGGGCCTATGCCATCCCATCATGTTTATGCTGCTGTTGTGCGTGTTCTGTTTTGAACTCCGCCAGCAACCTTGCTTGCTCTTCAGTCAGAGCCAGGTTTTCCAGAAGTTCAGGTCTTCTAAGCCAGGTTCGGCCCAGCGACTGTTTCAAACGCCAGCGACGTATCTCGGCATGGTTTCCCGACAGCAATACTGGCGGTACTTCCATCCCCTCTAACACTTCAGGGCGCGTATAGTGCGGACAATCCAGCAACCCATCAGCAAACGAATCTTCGATTGCTGATGCCTCATGCCCCAGAACCCCCGGTATAAACCGGGCGACGGAGTCAATCAGCGTCATTGCCGGTAGTTCGCCACCGCTGAGAACGTAATCGCCAATTGACCATTCTTCGTCAATTTCGGTCTGAATTACGCGCTCATCTACGCCTTCGTAGCGACCACACACCAGAATAAGCTTCTGATTCGTGGCCAGCTCGCTAACGCCCGCTTGATCAAGCTTGCGTCCCTGAGGCGACAGATAAATCACTTTAGCGCCTTCACCTGCCGCGGCTTTTGCTGCGTGAATGGCGTCCCGCAAGGGTTGCACCATCATTAACATCCCTGGTCCGCCGCCGTAAGGACGATCGTCCACGGTACGGTGCCGGTCATGCGTGAAGTCGCGAGGACTCCAGCTCTGGATGTTCAGCAGGCCATTTTTTACTGCCCGGCCAGTTACCCCGTAATCGGTAATTGCGCGGAACATTTCAGGAAACAGGCTAACGATGCCAATAAACACAAGCCAATCCCCATAACGCCATTTATTACCGTTTATTCGGTGGTTTAAAAACCAGGATCCCAGTCTACTTCGATAGTACGAGTAGCGAGATCGACTTTCTTGATAACCTGCCCATCGAGGAACGGTACTAGTCGTTCCTTGATACCAAATGCATCTTTCAGGTTCGCCTTAATGACGAGAACGTCATTCGACCCGGTTTCCATCATGTCGATAACTTTACCGAGATCGTAGCCTTCAGCGGTGACTACCTGGCAGCCCATCAGGTCTTTCCAGTAGTAGTCTCCCTCCTCAAGCGCAGGAAGTTGCGAGGAATCCACGACAATTTCGCAATTGGTCAGAAGATTCGCGGCATCTCGATCGTCAACGCCTTTCAGCTTGATGATCAGATCCTGATTGTGGTGCTTCCAGCTTTCCAGCTGTACCTGCTGCCACTGACCCGCCTTCTGGATAAACCAGGGCTGATAGTCAAAAATGCTTTCGGCGTCTTCAGTGGAGGAAAACACTCTGAGCCAACCACGGATACCGTATGAAGAACCCATTTTCCCCAGTACAACCGGTTCAGCGGGTACTTGTGCGGCGAGTTGCTTGCTCATCATGACCACCGTGACAGATTAAGCTGCTTTTTTTACTTCTTTGATCAGCGCCGCAACGCGATCGGAAATGGTTGCGCCCTGGCCAACCCAGTGAGCGATGCGATCCAGATCCAGGCGGGTGCCTTCTTCTTTTTCGCTAGCGATTGGGTTGAAGAAACCAACGCGCTCAATGAAGCGACCGTTGCGTGCATTACGGCTGTCGGTGACAACAACCTGGTAGAACGGACGCTTTTTAGCGCCGTGACGAGCTAAACGAATAGTTACCATAACATCCTCTTGTGTGAATAAAACAACCGGGCCCCATCGAGGAACGGAGCCCGGCGTCATATTAAAAGCCCGAAAATTTTACTGATTTCTGGGAAAAAAGCAATCAACATGTGATGAAGCTTGATTCCAGGGCGTGACCGTTGCAGCCAGTTTGGCGTCGGCGTGCGCGCAGAAAGCGGAGCGTACACGCAGTACGTGAGCATTTCGAGCACACTCCGGCGTCAAAATGGCAAATAAGGTAGCCCGATATATTTATCTACCCGGGAAGCCTGGCGGCATCATCCCCTTCATACTCCGCATCATCTTCGCCATCCCGCCCTTCTTCATCTTCTTCATCATGCGCTGCATGTCGTCGAACTGTTTCAGAAGGCGGTTAACGTCCTGCACCTGCATCCCACAGCCCTGCGCGATACGACGCTTGCGGGAACCTTTGATGATTTCCGGCTTCGCGCGCTCTTTCAGCGTCATCGAATTGATGATCGCTTCCATACGCACCAGCACCTTGTCATCCATCTGCGATTTAACGTTGTCCGGAATCTGCCCCATGCCCGGTAATTTGCCCATCAGACTGGCCATACCGCCCATGTTTTTCATCTGTTTGAGCTGTTCCAGGAAGTCGTTCAGGTCGAAACCGTCGCCTTTCTTCAGTTTAGTCGCCAGCTTTTCAGCCTGTGCGCGGTCAACTTTGCTTTCGATATCTTCGATCAGCGACAGCACGTCGCCCATGCCGAGAATACGCGAGGCGATACGATCCGGATGGAACGGCTCCAGCGCGTCGGTTTTCTCGCCGACACCGAGAAATTTAATCGGCTTGCCGGTGATATGACGAATAGAGAGCGCCGCACCGCCGCGAGCATCACCATCAACTTTGGTCAGCACCACGCCGGTTAACGGCAGCGCTTCGTTAAAGGCTTTTGCGGTATTCGCCGCATCCTGACCGGTCATCGCATCGACGACAAACAGCGTTTCTACTGGCTTGATAGAAGCGTGGACCTGTTTGATTTCGTCCATCATCGCTTCGTCAACGTGCAGACGACCGGCGGTATCCACCAGCAGCACGTCGTAGAATTTGAGCTTCGCTTCTTTCAGCGCGGCGTTGACGATATCAACCGGTTTCTGGCCGACATCAGACGGGAAGAAATCCACGCCAACCTGCTCAGCCAGCGTTTCGAGCTGTTTGATCGCCGCCGGGCGATAGACGTCGGCAGAGACGACCAGCACTTTCTTCTTGTGCTTCTCGCGCAAGAATTTACCCAACTTACCGACGCTGGTGGTTTTACCCGCCCCCTGCAGACCCGCCATCAATACTACGGCTGGCGGCTGCGCAGCTAAATTCAGCGTCTGGTTCTCTTCGCCCATCGCCGCAACCAGTTCGCTACGGACAATCTTGACGAACTCCTGCCCTGGGGTCAGGCTCTTGTTAACTTCATGACCAACCGCTTTCTCTTTTACGCGATTGATGAACTCACGCACTACCGGCAGCGCAACGTCAGCCTCCAGCAGCGCCATGCGCACTTCGCGCAGCGTCTCTTTAACGTTGTCTTCAGTAAGGCGCCCACGGCCACTGATATTGCGCAGCGTGCGCGACAAACGATCGGTTAAATTATCAAACATTGTCTCTCGCCTGGGGTGGAAACGGTTGGTCGCCGCAGCGACACAGTTACAGAATTTCGCCACAGTATACCATGAAGCCGTCTTTGTTGTTATGCAACGGTTGGAGCTGCGGTCACGTAACGCTATACTGCTTCTCTTTCTCACTGGTCAACTGTCGACACAACTATGCCCGTTTTTGCTTTACTTGCCCTTGTCGCCTACTCCTTCAGCCTCGCGCTGATCGTTCCCGGACTGTTGCAAAAAAACAGCGGCTGGCGGCGTATGGCTATTCTTTCTGCGGTCATCGCGCTGGTGTGCCATGCTGTCGCGCTGGAATCGCGTATTCTGCCCGGCGGCGACAGTGGACAAAACCTGAGCCTGCTGAATGTCGGTTCGCTGGTCAGTCTGATGATCTGCACGGTGATGACCATTGTCGCGTCGCGTAATCGCGGCTGGCTACTTCTGCCCATTGTCTATGCTTTTGCGCTGATTAACCTGGCCTTCGCCACGTTCATGCCTAATGAATATATTACGCATCTGGAAGCGACCCCAGGCATGATGGTGCACATCGGTCTGTCGCTTTTCTCTTACGCGACGCTGATAATCGCCGCGCTGTATGCGCTACAACTGGCGTGGATCGACTATCAGTTGAAGAACAAAAAGCTGGCGTTTAGTAATGAAATGCCGCCATTGATGAGCATTGAGCGCAAAATGTTTCATATCACGCAGATTGGCGTCGTACTGCTGACCCTTACTCTGTGTACCGGCCTGTTTTACATGCATAACCTGTTCAGTACTGAAAATATTGATAAAGCCGTGCTCTCTATTGTGGCATGGTTTGTCTATATCGTTCTGCTGTGGGGGCATTACCATGAGGGCTGGCGGGGTCGGCGGGTCGTGTGGTTTAACGTCGCAGGCGCGGGTATTCTGACGCTGGCCTATTTTGGTAGCCGCATATTACAGCAATTTGTAAGCTAAGCTTTTAAAGGAGTTTCCCCTGGAACACATCTCCACCACCACGCTGATTATCATATTAATCATCATGGTGGTCATCTCGGCCTATTTTTCCGGTTCCGAAACTGGAATGATGACGCTAAACCGTTACCGTTTACGCCATATGGCGAAGCAAGGTAATCGCTCGGCAAAACGGGTAGAAAAATTACTGCGTAAACCCGACCGACTGATAAGCCTGGTGCTGATCGGCAATAACCTGGTCAACATTCTTGCCTCGGCGCTCGGCACGATTGTGGGTATGCGGCTTTACGGCGACGCTGGCGTGGCTATCGCCACCGGGGTACTGACGTTTGTCGTGTTAGTTTTTGCCGAAGTCCTGCCCAAAACTATCGCCGCGCTCTATCCGGAAAAAGTGGCCTATCCCAGCAGCTTCCTGCTGGCGCCGTTACAGATACTGATGATGCCGCTGGTGTGGTTACTTAACACCATCACCCGCCTGCTGATGCGTCTGATGGGAATTAAAACGGACATCGTGGTCAGCGGGTCGTTAAGCAAAGAGGAATTACGCACTATCGTGCATGAATCCCGTTCGCAAATCTCTCGCCGCAATCAGGATATGCTGCTGTCGGTTCTCGACCTGGAAAAGGTCAGCGTGGATGACATCATGGTGCCGCGTAATGAAATTATCGGGATCGATATCAATGACGACTGGAAGTCTATCGAGCGGCAGCTCACCCACTCGCCGCACGGACGCATTGTGCTCTATCGCGATTCGCTGGATGACGCCATCAGTATGCTGCGCGTGCGTGAAGCCTGGCGGTTAATGGCCGAGAAAAAAGAGTTCACCAAAGAGATGATGCTGCGCGCCGCCGATGAAATCTATTACGTCCCGGAAGGTACGCCGCTCAGTACGCAACTGATTAAATTTCAGCGCAATAAAAAGAAAGTCGGACTAGTCGTCAACGAATATGGCGATATCCAGGGTCTGGTCACCGTGGAAGATATTCTCGAAGAGATCGTCGGCGACTTCACCACATCGATGTCGCCGACACTGGCGGAAGAGGTCACGCCGCAAAACGACGGTTCGGTCATTATTGACGGTACCGCCAACGTCCGGGAAATCAATAAAGCGTTTAACTGGCACCTGCCAGAAGACGACGCGCGCACCGTCAACGGGGTGATTCTGGAGGCGCTGGAGGAAATTCCGGTTGCTGGCACGCGCGTGCGCATTGAGCAGTACGATATCGATATTCTCGATGTACAGGAAAATATGATTAAGCAGGTAAAGGTTGTACCGGTAAAACCGCTGCGCGAGAGTGTGGCGGAGTAACACAATGGCGAACTCCGGTTCGCCTTTTTATCGCCGTCTTTTAAGATTCCATCAATTCCTGCCATTTACTTAACAATGCAATAATGTCTTTTCAGGCATTCAGAAAGGATATTGATGTTATGTCAGAAGATTATGTAATTGAATGGGATAAGAATTTTGCAGACGACCTCAACGTCGTCGCTAACGTTTTTTTATCGCACAACCCAACCTTATGGCCCACTATTTTCTCTCAACTTTCGACGCAACCTGAAATCTTTGAAGACGAAGATGAAGACGAATATGGGTTGCAGGACGTCCTGGATTGTAGCGGTGGCGATCTCGGAAATAACGAGCTGGCACAGGCATTTTTACAAGTTCTACGCGGCGAAGGATTTATTCACCTCGTTGACTGGAAAGGTGAAGATGAAGAAGGCGAACTGGCTAATTTTGCCGCAGATCGCTTTTATGAACTCACAAAAAACCTGACGGATTCTGAGGAATTAAGAAATCTTCTTGTCGAAATAACCCAAGAGGATGAAATCTCCGATGTCTGTGAAGCCGGGGACCGTTACCTTGACGAGATCTTTGAACGCATCCAGACCGAACTCAATAAGAGGGGCTTCCAGATTTTTGATCTGAATGAAGGATCTGACACCTATAATGTGGTCGTTCTGCCAATGAGCGAATATAAAAAAATAGAAGATTTCAACACGCCGTGGCTGGAAGTGCAGGATTTTTTAAGCTAAAAAAATGGCCGACTTTACATCGGCCATCAGACTTTTACTTCGCCTTCGCTACAGTCACCATCGCCGCGCGAATGGTACGACCGTTCAGCGTATAGCCTTTCTGCATAATACCCAGCACATTGCCTGCCGGAACCTCTTCCGACTCCACCATCGCAATCGCCTGATGCACGTTCGGGTCCAGCGGCACGTTGGTCTCAGCAATCACTTCCACGCCGAACTTACGCACCACATCCAGCATAGACTTCAGCGTCAGCTCAATCCCTTCGACCATTGCCGCCATATCCGGATTGGCTTTGTCTGCAACTTCCAGCGCGCGATCCAGGCTATCGATGACCGGCAGCAATTCGTTGACGAACTTCTCGAGAGCGAATTTATGCGCTTTTTCGATATCCTGTTCAGTACGACGGCGCAGGTTTTCCATTTCCGCTTTGATACGCAACACGGTGTCGCGTTCGCGAGTCTGGGCTTCTGCAAGCTGAACTTCCAGATTCGCAATTTTTTCATCGCGCGGATCCACCTGCTCAGCAGAATCGTTTGGTTCAACTGCCTCAACCTCTTCGTGCTGATCCATGATAATTTCTTCCGGGGCTTGCCCCTCAGGCGTTTTCTGTTCTTTACTACTCATGAATTTCTCCGCGTTTTTTTTCGCATTCATCTCGCTAACTTCGCTTATTATGGGGATCAGATTCAGGGTTTCAAGGGAAGTACTCACATTGTCATCAATCTTCGCTACAAGGACCTCAGAAAAATGAATAATCATTTCAAGTGTATCGGCATTGTGGGGCATCCGCGTCATCCCACCGCACTCACGACACATGAAATGCTCTACCGTTGGCTATGCGATCAGGGTTATGAGGTCATTGTGGAGCAACAAATCGCCCACGAATTACAGCTAAAAAATGTGCCAACCGGTACGCTGGCGGAAATTGGTCAACAGGCGGATCTGGCGGTAGTTGTGGGCGGCGACGGCAATATGCTTGGCGCAGCGCGTACGCTGGCGCGTTATGACATCAATGTGATTGGCATTAACCGCGGTAATCTTGGCTTCCTGACCGATCTCGATCCGGACAACGCCCTGCAACAATTATCTGATGTGCTGGAAGGACGCTATATCTCCGAAAAACGTTTTCTGCTGGAAGCGCAGGTCTGCCAACAGGACCGCCAGAAGCGTATCAGCACAGCCATTAATGAAGTAGTGCTGCATCCGGGAAAAGTGGCGCATATGATCGAATTCGAGGTTTATATTGATGAAACCTTCGCTTTTTCACAGCGCTCTGATGGTCTGATCATTTCTACGCCGACCGGCTCCACCGCCTATTCGCTCTCCGCAGGCGGCCCTATTCTGACCCCTTCACTGGATGCCATCACCCTGGTGCCGATGTTCCCGCATACCTTGTCGGCGCGCCCGTTAGTCATTAACAGCAGTAGCACGATTCGTTTGCGTTTTTCGCATCGCCGTAGCGATCTGGAAATTAGCTGCGACAGCCAGATAGCCCTGCCTATTCAGGAAGGAGAAGATGTGCTGATTCGCCGCTGCGACTACCATCTCAACCTGATACATCCCAAAGACTATAGCTATTTCAATACATTAAGCACAAAACTCGGTTGGTCAAAAAAATTATTCTAATTTTACGTTAGCCTCTTTACTGTATAAAAAACCAGTTTATACTGTATTTAATTACAGTCATGGTTTTTCATACAGGAAAACAGCTATGTTGGCGCAACTGACCATCAGCAATTTTGCTATCGTTCGCGAGCTTGAGATCGATTTTCAGAGCGGAATGACCGTCATCACTGGTGAAACCGGCGCGGGTAAATCTATTGCGATTGATGCCCTGGGTCTGTGTCTGGGCGGTCGCGCTGAGGCCGATATGGTCCGTACCGGAGCGACCCGCGCCGATTTGTGTGCCCGCTTTGCGCTGAAAGACACGCCTGCGGCATTGCGCTGGCTGGAAGAAAACCAGCTTGAAGAAGGTCGCGAATGCTTACTTCGCCGCGTTATCAGCAGCGATGGCCGCTCACGGGGCTTTATTAACGGCACCGCTGTGCCCCTGTCTCAATTGCGCGAGCTCGGTCAGTTGCTGATTCAAATTCATGGTCAACATGCGCACCAGCAGCTTACCAAACCCGAACAGCAAAAATCGCTGCTGGATAGCTATGCCAACGAAGCCGCTTTAGCGCAGCAGATGGCTGCCCGCTACCAATTATGGCATCAAAGCTGCCGCGATCTCGCCCATCACCAGCAACAAAGCCAGGAACGCGCCGCGCGCGCGGAACTGCTGCAATATCAGTTAAAAGAGTTGAACGACTTTAACCCGCAGGCCGGCGAATTCGAGCAAATTGACGAAGAGTACAAACGGCTGGCCAACAGCGGGCAGTTGCTTACGACCAGCCAGAACGCTCTGGCGCTACTCGCGGACGGCGAAGACGTTAACCTGCAAAGCCAGTTATATAGCGCAAAACAACTGGTTAGCGAGCTGGTGGGTATGGACAGCAAGCTTTCCGGCATCCTGGATATGCTGGAAGAAGCCACTATTCAACTCACCGAAGCCAGCGATGAATTACGCCACTATTGCGAGCGTCTGGATTTAGACCCCAATCGCCTGTTTGAGCTTGAACAGCGCATCGCTAAACAAATTTCGCTGGCGCGAAAACATCACGTCAGCCCGGAAGCGCTGCCGCAGCTTTATCAGTCACTGCTCGAAGAACAGCAGCAGCTCGACGATCAGGCCGATTCGCTGGAAACGCTAACGCTGGCGGTTAATAAGCATCACCAACAAGCGCTGGAAACGGCGCAAGCGCTGCATCAACAGCGTCAGTTTTACGCCCAGGAGCTGGGGCAGTTGATCACTGAAAGTATGCATTTACTTTCGATGCCGCACGGTCTGTTTACTATCGACGTGAAATTTGATGAGCATCATCTGAGTAACGACGGCGCCGATCGCGTGGAGTTTAAAGTGACGACAAACCCAGGTCAGCCGCTGCAGCCTATCGCTAAAGTCGCGTCTGGCGGTGAACTGTCGCGCATTGCGCTGGCTATTCAGGTGATTACCGCGCGCAAAATGGAAACGCCGGCGCTGATTTTTGACGAGGTCGATGTTGGCATCAGCGGCCCAACCGCCGCCGTGGTCGGTAAACTCCTGCGTCAGCTTGGCGAATCCACTCAGGTGATGTGCGTCACTCACCTGCCACAGGTAGCCGGGTGCGGTCACCAGCACTTCTTTGTCAGTAAAGAAACAGACGGGGCAATGACCGAAACCCATATGCAACCTTTGGATAAACGTGCGCGTTTACAGGAACTGGCCCGCCTGTTGGGAGGAAGTGAAGTTACGCGTAATACGCTGGCAAACGCAAAAGAACTGCTGGCGGCGTAAACTTTTTTATCTCCCGAAGGTCTGAGTTCACAACAAAAACGCCGTAAGACCCGACAGCAAAAGGTTTTAAAGTGATGAAAGGTCTATTATCATCGGCATATTAATATGAGCCACGTACTGCTCAGGCCCGAAAAGGAACCCAATCACTATGCGCTGTAAAACGCTGACTGCTGCCGCAGCAGTACTCCTGATGTTGACCGCAGGCTGTTCCACTCTGGAGCGAGTGGTTTACCGACCTGACATCAATCAGGGGAACTATCTTACACCTACGGATGTCGCCAAAGTGCGTGTTGGTATGACGCAACAACAGGTTGCGTATGCTTTAGGCACGCCGATGATGACCGATCCTTTTGGTACGAACACCTGGTTTTATGTCTTCCGCCAGCAGCCAGGGCATGAGAACGTGACGCAGCAGACTCTGACGCTCACCTTTAACAGCAGCGGCGTGTTAACCAATATTGATAACAAACCGGCGTTGACGAAGTAATTTTGTGATACCGCCTGATGAGGTTACGTTCATCAGGCCTGCAAACCTCTCCCCCGCCATTTGGTACGAATTTGCCTGATGGCGCTACGTTTATCTGGCTTACAGGCACGCCTGTGCTTCAGGTGTGGTACGGCTTTCACACCGTTATCCGGCAAAAGAGGCTAATTATCTACCAGCCGATTTTTCGGCACGCTGGCGGCGTAATGCTTTTGGATCGGCGATTAAGGGACGGTAAATTTCAACCCGATCGCCATCCTGCACCGTATCGGTGAGTTTTACCGGACGACTGTAGATACCTACTTTATTTTTCGCCAGATCGATATCCGTGCGCAATTCCAGCAAGCCGGAAGCGCGAATCGCCTCTTCGACCGTCGCGCCCTCCTCCAGCGTTACGCGCTGCAAATACTGCTTTTCCGGCAGCGCATAAGCCACTTCAACCACAAGTTTATCCGGCACGGTAAACCTCTTTGGCGCGAACCGTAAACGCCTGCACCATGTTGGACGCTAACTCTTTGAATATACGACCAAACGCCAGCTCAATGAGTTTATTGGTAAACTCAAAATCAAGCTGAAACTCAATACGGCACGCCTCGGGGCTGAGCGGGGTAAATTTCCAGCCGCCGATCAGCTTTTTAAAGGGGCCATCCACCAGATGCATCAGAATGCTCTGGTTACGCGTTAGCTGATTACGCGTCGTAAACGTCTTGCTGATACCCGCCTTCGACACGTCAACAGCCGCCGTCATCTGTGCTGGCGATGACTCCAGGACGCGACTGCCAACACACCCAGGCAAAAACTGGGGATACGATTGCACGTCATTCACTAACTGATACATCTGTTCCGCACTGTAGGGGACTAAAGCAGTCCGACTAATCTGAGGCATAGCAATTCCCATCAACATAAATCGTGTAAATAATACCACTTATCAGCGAGTAAAAAAAATGCTGTCCCCAACCGTCATGCCTTAATTGTGCGTGCATAGCCCAACTCATGCTAAGATAGATTTTTGCACCTCATCAGGACGTAATGGGGTGTTTTCGATATCAGATTACCTATGAATTCACGACACTTATGACGAAGAAAAAAGCACATAAACCGGGCTCAGCCACCATCGCGCTGAATAAGCGCGCCCGGCACGAATACTTTATCGAAGAAGAGTTCGAGGCTGGTCTCGCCCTGCAAGGCTGGGAAGTAAAATCTCTGCGCGCAGGAAAAGCCAATATCGGCGACAGTTACGTTATCCTCAAAGATGGCGAGGCCTGGCTGTTTGGCGCAAACTTTACGCCGATGGCGGTCGCCTCGACACATGTCGTATGCGACCCAACCCGAACCCGCAAACTGTTGTTAAATCAGCGTGAGCTTGATTCACTGTATGGCCGTATTAATCGTGAAGGTTATACTGTCGTCGCGCTTTCTCTGTACTGGAAAAATGCCTGGTGCAAAGTGAAGATCGGCGTGGCGAAAGGTAAAAAACAACATGATAAACGTTCCGATCTTAAAGAACGTGAGTGGCAACTGGATAAAGCACGCATTATGAAAAATGCAGGCCGATAATAGACATTTTTGTGACCAGCTTCTCAGTATGAAGCTGGTCAATATTCATATCTCATGCATGCCTCGAAAATATATTCTCTGTGTCTGACGCTTATCAATAGCAATAAATACCACACCACAACAAGAATATATTCTTTGTTTAAAAATTTTTATAGTCTAATAACACAATACTTCAAATGATTTTTATAAAATTTAATATTGCTGAATACCTTCACAAAAAGTATTGTTTTTATGTTAAAAGAGAAAAAGAAGAAAAAATTAAAATTCATTATAAAACATAAAGATAAATAAAAAATTATCCTGTATTGTTAGCCCACCCTACATCTCCTTAACACAAACTCCGTTATATTTCAGACGCACTAACACCTTTATCAATAGATCTTAATTTGCAGAAAGATTTTTTTCTGACTATATCATCTAATACGAAAGCACTAGTCAGGCACAAAAAACAAAGGGTTATTCGGCGAGAAAACCAGACCTCCACCTACGCTCATAAAAAAGAATATGGCTACGGAAATTCATCTCTCACGATGAACGGGAAGGCTCGTCTACGCATTTTGCCCTGAACGTTGTGCCCGTTAATTAATACACAGAGCAAATCCATCAGGAGCTGATTTATGCGTCTACTCGCCGTGGTTTCGAAATTGACTGGCGTCTCCACCACTGTGGAATCCTCAGCGGTCACTCTTAACGCCCCGTCAATTGTTAAATTATCAGTGGCCCGGGAGGAAATTAGTCAACTTACGCGCATTAATCAGGATCTGGTGGTGACGCTCCATTCCGGCGAAACGATCACGATTAAAAACTTTTACGTTACCAACGATCTGGGCGCAAGCCAGTTAGTACTGGCGGAAAACGATGGCACGTTATGGTGGGTAGAAAATCCGCAAGCCGGGCTACATTTTGAACAAATCGCTGATATTAATGAACTGCTGGTCACTTCCGGCGCTTCCCATGAAGCAGGCGGCGCCGTTTGGCCGTGGGTACTGGCTGGCGCGGTGGCGGCTGGCGGCATTGCCGCTATCGCGTCTTCCGGCGGCGGCGATTCCCACCATCATTCGGATGGCGATAATCCGCCCCCCGATAACACCAATCCTGACGGTAATCCCCCTGATAACAGCAATCCCGGCGGCAGTACCCCCAACGGCAATACTCCAGGTAGCAGTAATCCTGTAGATACTACCCCGCCTCTCGCTCCCGGCGAATTATTGATTTCAGCGGACGGAAAAACGGTAAGCGGGCAAGCCGAAGCGGGCAGTACCATTACCATCAAAGATCCCTCAGGCAACGTCGTTGGCGAGGGCAAAGCGGATAGCGACGGTAAATTTAGTATTGATCTGACAGCACCACAGATTAGCGGCGAACAACTTACCGTGACCGCGACTGACGATGCCGGCAATACCGGCCCATCCGCAACCATTGATGCGCCCAACATTCCTCTCCCCGATACACCGGTTATCACCGCCGCTATCGATGATGCCGCTCCCCTCACCGGCACGCTGAGCAATAACCAGTTTACGAACGACAATACCCCCACTCTGGAGGGCACCGGCAGCGCAGGCACAGTCATCCATATTTACGCCAATGGTCAGGAAATAGGCTCAACAACGGTTGATACCAGCGGAAACTGGCGTTTTGCCATTACCAGCGCGCTAGCGGATGGGGAAAATCATTTCACCGCCATTGCGACTAACGTTAAAGGCGAAAGTAGCGAATCAGCCCGCTTTACGCTGACTATCGACACACTCAGCCCCGATGCCCCACGCGTTGAACTGATTGCCGATAACACCGGTTTGCTCACCGGGCCGCTACAGAATAATGACCGGACTGACGAGGCAAAACCGCTATTTTCCGGGCAGGGAGAGGCAGGCAATACCATCACGATTAAAGAAGGTTCAACCGTTATCGGCAGCGCTACCGTAGACGAAAATGGACGCTGGACCTTTACGCCGACTACGCCGTTAAGCGATGGCGAACATACCTTTACCGTCGAACAAAGCGACAAAGCCGGAAACACGAGCCGCGTGACGACAACGCCTACTATCATTGTGGACACCACACCGCCTGACGCCGCTATCATTGATAATGTTGCGAAAGACGGCACAACCGTTAGCGGCACCGCTGAAGCTGGCAGTACTGTGTCGATCTATGACCCGGCGGGAAATTACCTGGGCTCCACGATTACCGGAGAAAATAACCACTTCAGCATCACGCTGAATCCGGCTCAGACCCACGGCGAGCGTCTGGAAGCGCGTATTCAGGACGCCGTCGGTAACATCGGCCCCGCCACGGAGTTTACCGCTTCTGACTCACAGTATCCTGCCCAGCCGACTATCCTTACCGTGACGGATGACGCTGGCGCCGTTACCGGGCTGCTGAAAAATGGCGATGCCACAGATGATAACCGCCCAACCCTCAGCGGTACTGCTGAACCAGGCAGTACGATATCGATTAACGATAATGGCTTTCCTGTAGCGACCTTTCCGCCCATTGTCGCTGACGCTGACGGCAAATGGAGCTTTACCCCCTCGCTGGCGCTTGCCGATGGCGACCATGTCTTTACCGCTACCGCGACCAACGATCGCGGCACCAGCGGGCAGTCCGTCTCCTTTACCATTGATATCGACACGCAGCCGCCGGTGCTGGAAGGCCTGGCGGTTAGCGACGTCGGCGACAAACTCACCGGCACTACGGAAGCTGGCAGTACGGTGGTTATCAAAGATAGCCTGGGAAATACGCTCGGGAGTGGAACGGCAGGCGACGACGGCACCTTCTCAATAGGTATTAGCCCGGCGAAAATTAACGGCGAAACATTAAGCATTAGCGTTACCGATAAAGCCGCGAATAGCGGTCCGGTAGAAACGCTGAACGCGCCGGATAAAACTGCGCCTGCGGCACCGAACGGTCTTATCGTGGCGACCGACGGTCTGTCCGTAAGCGGTCAGGCGGAAGCCGGGGCAACGGTCACTATCCGCGACAGTAGCAACACCGTACTTGGCAGCGCCGTCGCTAATGGCAACGGACAATTTATCGTTCCGCTGAATACGGCGCAGACTAACGGCCAGGCGCTTATCGCTACCGCCACCGATGTCGCGAAAAACGAAAGCGCCGCCGCGACGGTTATCGCGCCGGACAGTACCGCGCCGGAAATGCCAAAAAACGTGGTAATTAGTGAGGATGGCACCAGTATTAGCGGCACCGCCGAACCGGGTAGCGCCATCACGATCGCCACGCCGAACGGCACGCCGCTTGGCAGCGGCAAAGCAGATGGCGAAGGTCATTTTACCCTTCCCCTCGTCCCCGCACAGACCAACGGCGAACAGGTTACCGTCACCGCCACCGACAGCGCCAACAACGTCAGCCCGCCAACTACAGCGCAAGCGCCCGATATCACCGCCCCGGATAAGCCCATTATCACTCAGGTGCTGGACGATGTTGAAAGCTTCACCGGGCCGCTGGTTAACGGACAAACCACCAATGACAACCGCCCCACCCTTAGCGGTACGGCGGAGGCTGGCGCGCGTGTCGAAGTCTTTGATAACGGCGTTTCGCTGGGACTCGCCACGCTACAGCCCAACGGCGGCTGGACGTTTACGCCGTCGCAAAATTTAGGTGAAGGCGCGCATCGACTGACCGTAATCGCAACCGACGCTAAAGGCAATGCCAGTCCGGCCGCGTCATTCGACCTGGTGGTCGATACGCAATCGCCGCAGCAACCGGTAATCACCTTCATTACAGATGATGCGCCGGGTATTCTCGGTAGCGTCGCGCATCTGGGGCTCACTAACGACAGTACGCCAACGATTAACGGTACAGGTGAACCGGGTTCCACAGTACACCTGTATCAGAATGGCGCCCGGATAGCAGATATTATCGTCGGTAATTCCGGCGTCTGGAGCTACGCCTACACCACGGCCTCGCCACTGGCGGACGACACCTACACCTTTACCGTGACGGCCAGCGACAGTAACGGCAACACCACGCCTTTTTCGACCGATTTTACGATTACCATTGATACCCAGGCCCCTGCCGCCCCCGGCGTTATCGGCGTAGCTGACGACGACGGAAATACGATTGATACCAATCAGATTACCCAGGAATCCCAGCCCCGGTTGAGCGGTAGCGGCACCGCAGGCGACACAATCATCCTTTACGATAACGGCAATGCCATAGGTCAGGCGCTGGTCGGCACGGACGGGCGCTGGCAGTTTACGCCGCCTGCCGCGCTGGGCGACGGCGACCACCTTCTGACCGCTCGCGCCAACGATCCGGCGGGGAACGAAAGTCCCGAATCCCTCAGCTTTACCCTGCGCGTCGATACCCAGGCGCCGGATGCGCCGCAGATCGTGTCAGCCGCCATCACCGGCGGAGAAGGCGAGATGCTACTGGCAAACGGCAGTATTACCAATCAGCGTATGCCAACCCTCAGCGGCACCGGCGAACCCGGCACCATCATCACCCTGTACAATAACGGCGTAGAACTGGCTACCGTCCAGGTCAATCCACAGGGTAGCTGGACCTATCCACTAACCCGTAATCTGAGCGAAGGGTTAAACATCCTGACGGCCACCGCCACGGATGCCGCAGGCAATAGTAGCCCCACCTCCAGCGTTTTCTCCGTTACCCTTGATACCCAGCCTCCAGCGCAGCCTGACGCGCCGCTAATCAGCGATAACGTCGCGCCGGTTATCGGCAACATTGGCAATAATGGCGCAACGAACGATACCACGCCGACCTTCAGCGGCACGGGAGAGATCGGCAGCACGATTATTCTCTACAATAATGGCAGTGAAATTGGTCGCACAACGGTAGGCGATAACGGAAGCTGGAACTTTACGCCTGCGGCACTGACGCCAGAAACCTATACCATTACCGTCACGGAAACCGATATAGCGGGCAATATCAGTCCACCTTCCGCCTCAGTCACTTTTACGCTAGACACCACTGCGCCCGCCAATCCAGTTATCACTTTTGCCGAAGATAACGTCGGCGAAGTCCAGGATACTATTGTCAGCGGCGCAACCACTGACGACAATACACCGGTCATTCACGGCACTGGCGACATCGGCAGCATTATTACGCTCTATAACGGCAGCAGCGTTTTAGGCGTAGTCACCGTCGATGAGACCGGCACCTGGACGCTGCCGGTGACCAGCGCGTTGCCGGATGGCGTCTACACCCTGACCGCCATTGCCGCCGATGCAGCCGGAAACAGCAGCGGCGTATCGAACAGCTTTACCTTCACCGTCGACACCGTTCCGTTGCAGCCGCCCGTCGTCAATGAGATCCTCGACGATGTTGCACCAGTGACCGGGCCATTAACCGATGGCGCCTTTACTAACGATCGGACGCTGACTATTAACGGCAGCGGCGAAAACGGCAGCACCGTCACGATTTACGACAATGGCGTGGCAATAGGGACGGCGCTCGTCACCGACGGGGTCTGGACATTCAATACGCCCGAATTATCAGAAGCCAGCCATGCGCTAACCTTCAGCGCGACTGACGATGCTGGAAATACCACGGCGCAAACCCAACCGATCACCATTACCGTGGATATCACCGCCCCGCCCGCGCCAACAGTCCAGACGGTGGATGACGATGGCACGCGCGTCGCCGGACTTGCCGACCCTTACGCTACCGTTGAAATTCACCATGCCGATGGCACCCTGGTCGGCAGCGCTGTCGCTAATGGCACCGGTGAATTCGTCGTTACGCTCAGTCCGGCGCAAACCGATGGCGGTACGCTGACGGCAATTGCTATCGATCGCGCGGGGAATAACGGCCCGGCTACGAATTTTCCTGCTTCCGACAGCGGTCTGCCCGCCGTCCCGGCCATCACGGCGATTGAAGATGATGTCGGGAGCATACAGGGGAATATTGCGGCGGGCGGCGCCACGGACGACACCATGCCGACGCTGCGCGGCACCACGGATATCGGCTCTACCGTTGAAGTTTTCATTGATGGCGATTCGGCAGGCTTTGCCACCGTTGACGCCAGCGGGAACTGGATCTTTGAGATCGCGACGCCATTAAGCGAAAGTACACATTACTTCACCGTCCAGGCAACCAATGCGAATGGCCCGGGCGGCCTGTCCGCACCGGTCGGGATCACTGTCGATCTTAGCGCGCCGGCGCAACCGGTTATTACCAGCGCAACGGATGATGTCCCCGGCATGACCGGTACGCTGGATAACGGCGCGCTCACCAATGATTCACGCCCGACGCTCAACGGAACGGGAGAAGCAGGCGCCACGATCCGCATTCTGGATAACGGCGTAGAAATCGGTTCCGCCACGGTAGATCAAAGCGGCAACTGGCGCTTCACCCCGAACGCGCCGCTGGAGAGCAACGCGCACATCTTTACCGCCGTAGCGACCGATCCCGCCGGCAATAGCGGCCAGCCTTCGGACGGTTTTACGCTGAACATTGACGCGCAGGCGCCAGATGTGCCGTTTATCACCTCCGTGATTGACGATAACAATCAACCGACCGTTCCGGTGTTACCGGGGCAATCCACCGACGATCGGCAGCCAATACTGAACGGAACTGGCGAACCTGGCGCGACAATCACCATTTTTGATAACGGTACGCCGCTTGGCACGGCTCAGGTAGGCGAAAACGGTAGCTGGACCTTCCCGGTGCCCCGCAATTTGTCAGAGGGAAGCCATAATCTGACGGTTAGCGCTACCGATCCGGCGGGCAATACCAGCGCGGTCTCCGCGCCGTGGACGATCGTGGTCGATATTACGCCTCCGGCGATCCCGGTTCTCACCTCCGTTGTGGATGACCAGCCCGGTATTACCGGCAACCTGGTTAGCGGGCAGCTAACGAACGATGCGACGCCCACCCTGAACGGGCGCGGAGAGGCAGGCGCGACGATTAATGTCTATCTTGACGGTAATCCCGCGTCCATCGGTACCACGACGGTGAATAGCGACGGCACGTGGAGTTTCACGCCGCAGACGCCGCTTGCAAACGGTAGCCACACGTTCACCCTTAGCGCCACCGATCCGGCGGGTAATAGCAGCGCGGTGTCCAGCGGATTTGTGCTGACGATTGACGCCACACCGCCCGCCGCGCCGGTTATCGCCAGCGTGGCAGACAATACGGCGCCGGTGACGGGCATCGTCCCCAACGGCGGCTCGACGAACGAAACCCGACCAACACTCTCGGGTACCGGTGAGGCGGGTACAACCATCTCAATTTATAATGGCAGCGCGCTGGTCGGCACGGCGCAAGTTCAGGCCAACGGTAGCTGGAGCTTTACGCCGTCTACCTCGCTGGGCGCGGGCGTCTGGAACCTGACGGCGACAGCAACCGATGCGGCAGGCAATACCAGCGCCGCGTCCGAAATACGCTCGTTTACTATTGATACCACGGCTCCCGCCGCGCCTGTTATTGATACGGTCTACGACGGTACGGGCCCCATTACCGGCAATCTGAGTTCAGGGCAGATCACAGACGAGGCGCGCCCTGTCATTAGCGGCACCCGTGAAGCCAACACAGCTATTCGTCTCTACGATAACGGCACGCTGCTGGCTGAAATTCCCGCCGACAATAGCAGTAGCTGGCGCTACACGCCCGATGCCTCGCTGGCGACGGGCAACCATGTAATTACCGTCATTGCCGTTGATGCCGCAGGCAACGCCAGTCCCGTTTCGGACAGCGTTAATTTCGTCGTCGATACCACGCCGCCGCTGACGCCGGTAATCACATCAGTCAGTGACGATCAGGCGCCAGGCCTCGGCACGATCGCGAACGGCCAAAATACCAACGATCCTACGCCAACCTTCAGCGGCACCGCAGAAGCCGGCACCACGATTACGCTCTATGAAAATGGTACGGTCATTGGCACGACAACGGCTCAGCCTGACGGCGCGTGGAGCGTCTCCACCTCAACGCTGGCAAGCGGAACGCACGTCATCACCGCCGTCGCCACCGATGCCGCAGGAAACAGCAGCCCGAACAGTACGGCTTTCACCCTGACGGTCGATACCACCGCGCCGCAAACGCCAATCCTGACGTCCGTGGTGGATGACGTCGCGGGTGGGGTCACAGGAAATCTCGCTAATGGTCAGATAACCAATGATAACCGCCCCACGCTGAACGGCACTGCCGAAGCGGGCAGCGTGGTCAGTATCTATGATGGCGACACTCTGCTTGGCGTCACCTCGGCTAACGCGAGCGGCGCGTGGAGCTTCACGCCGACGACAGGGTTAAACGACGGCACGCGCACATTAACAGTGACCGCCACCGACCCGGCAGGCAACGTTAGCCCGGCCACCAGCGGTTTTACTATCGTGGTCGATACCCTTGCGCCAACGGTTCCGCTTATAACCAGCATCGTTGATGATGTCCCGAACAACACCGGTGCCATTGGCAATGGACAATCGACCAACGACACACAGCCGACGCTCAACGGTACTGCGGAAGCCAACAGCGCGGTAAGCATCTTCGATAATGGCGCGCTGGTCGCGACCGTGAACGCCAATGCCAGCGGCAACTGGAGCTGGACGCCAACCGCCGCGCTCGGCCAGGGAAGTCACGCCTATAGCGTTAGCGCCGCCGATGCGGCTGGCAACGTTAGCGCCGCTTCGCCATCGATAACGATTATCGTGGATACCATTACGCCCGGCGCGCCCGGCAACCTGGTCATCAATGCTACCGGTAATCGCGTGACGGGCACCGCGGAAGCAGGCAGTACAGTGACGATTACCTCTGATACTGGTGTGGTACTGGGAACCGCCACCGCCGACGGTACAGGCAGCTTCACCGCCACACTCACGCCCGCGCAGACCAATGGTCAGCCGCTACTGGCATTTGCCCAGGATAAAGCAGGCAACACAGGCATTGCCGCCGGATTTACCGCGCCCGATACGCGCGTGCCGGAAGCACCGATCATCACCAACGTAGTGGATGATGTGGGTATTTATACCGGCGCTATCGCCAACGGTCAGGTCACTAATGACGCACAACCCACATTGAATGGTACCGCTCAGGCGGGCGCCACGGTGAGCATTTATAACAACGGGGCGCTGCTCGGCACCACCACGGCGAACGCCAGCGGAAACTGGAGCTTTACCCCGACAGGTAATTTGACCGAAGGCAGCCACGCCTTCACCGCCACCGCGACTAACGCCAACGGTACAGGCAGCGTCTCCACCGCCGCGACGGTGATTGTCGATACGCTGGCGCCCGGTACGCCGTCAGGTACGCTCAGCGCCGATGGCGGTTCACTTTCCGGACAGGCAGAGGCAAACAGCACCGTAACCGTCACGCTGGCGGGCGGCGTGACGCTCACCACCACCGCCGGCAGCAACGGCGCATGGTCTCTCACCTTGCCGACAAAACAAATTGAAGGTCAGCTCATTAACGTGACGGCCACTGACGCTGCGGGTAACGCCTCCGGCACGTTAGGCATTACCGCGCCGGTTCTGCCGCTGGCGGCAAGGGATAACATCACCAGTCTTGATCTGACCTCGACCGCCGTCACCAGCACGCAAAACTATTCGGATTACGGCCTGCTGCTGGTTGGCGCGCTTGGCAATGTCGCCTCGGTTTTGGGTAACGATACCGCTCAGGTTGAGTTCACCATTGCTGAAGGTGGTACGGGCGACGTCACCATCGATGCCGCCGCAACGGGAATCGTGCTTTCGCTGCTCAGTACTCAGGAGATTGTGGTACAGCGCTACGACACCAGCCTCGGCGCCTGGACGACGATCGTCAACACCGCCGTTGGCGACTTCGCGAATTTGCTTACCCTGACCGGGAGCGGCGTTACCCTGAACCTGAGCGGCCTGGGCGAAGGCCAGTACCGGGTACTCACTTATAACACCAGTCTGCTCGCTACCGGGTCATATACCAGCCTGGATGTCGATGTACACCAGACCAGCGCAGGTATTATTAGCGGGCCAACCATCAGTACCGGCAACGTCATGGCTGATGATACCGCGCCGACGGGCACCACGGTCACCGCCATCACCAACGCCAACGGCGTCAGTACGCCGGTCGGCGCGGGCGGCGTGGATATCCAGGGACAATACGGCACGCTGCACATTAATCAGGACGGCAGTTACACCTACACGCTGGCTAAGCCCACGGCAGGATACGGACATAAAGAGAGCTTCACCTACACCATTACCCAGAATGGCGTCGGTAGCAGCGCCGCGCAACTGGTTATCAATCTGGGTCCCGCGCCTGTACCGGGCAGCGTGATAGCGACAGACAATAACGCCTCGCTGGTCTTTGATACTCACGTTAGCTACGTCAACAACGGTCCCTCGACACAAAGCGGCGTCACGGTATTAAGCGTCGGACTTGGTAATGTACTGAACGCGAATCTGCTTGATGATATGACTAATCCGATCATCTTTAACGTTGAAGAAGGCGCTACGCGAACCATGACGTTACAGGGAACCGTCGGCGGCGTCTCACTGGTTTCCACGTTCGATCTGTACGTTTATCGCTTCAACGATGCCATTCAGCAATATGAGCAGTTCCGGGTGGAAAAGGGCTGGATTAACACCCTGCTGTTAGCCGGACAGTCCCAGCCGCTGACCCTGACGTTGCCTGGCGGCGAATACCTGTTCGTGCTGAATACCGCCAGCGGCATTAGCGTCCTCACTGGCTATACGTTGGCGATTTCCCAGGACCACACCTATGCCGTTGACAGTATCACCGCCAACACCACCGGCAACGTACTGACCAATGATGTCGTCCCTACGGACGCCCTCCTCACTGAAGTAAACGGCGTGGCGATTGCGGCGACCGGCACAACGGAGGTAAACGGGCTGTATGGCTCGCTCATCATTGACGCAAGAGGCAACTATACCTACACGCTGAAGAACGGCGTCGGCGCCGACAGCATTAAAACGCCGGACAGCTTTATCTATACGGTCAAAGCGCCAAACGGCGATACCGATACGGCCTCGCTCAATATCACGCCAACCGCCAGGGCGCTGGATGCGATTAATGATGTCAGCGGTACCCTCAGCGTCGCCACGCTTCAGGATACCGCTGCCTGGCTGGACTCCAGCGTCGGCAGCGCCAGTTGGGGGCTACTCGGCAAATCGGGCAGCGGGAGCGGCACCTTTGACGTTGCAACGGGCACCGTACTTAAAGGCGCGTCACTGGTCTTTGATGTCTCCACGCTCATTACGCTGGGCAATCTGAATATTAGCTGGGCCATTCAGGAGAACGGGACCGTCATACGCAACGGAACCGTTCCGGTGGCGAATATCACGCTGGGCAGCGCGACGGTGACCGTCAACCTGAGCGGCCTGGAGCTGGATGCCGGAACGTACACGCTTAACTTTACCGGCACCAATACCCTGGCCGGGGCGGCGACGATCACGCCACGCGTCATCGGCACCACCGTCGATCTGGATAATTTTGAAACGTCCGGAACGCATACCGTTCTCGGCAATATTTTTGACGGCAGCGACGCGGCGGGGGCGATGGATCAGCTTAATACGGTGAATACCCGCCTGAGCATTAGCGGGTATAACGGCAGCGCCGCCACGCTGGACGCCGCGGCGAATACCACCAGCGCCACGATTCAGGGACATTACGGCACATTGCAAATTAACCTCGATGGCGCCTACACCTACACCCTGAATAATGGCGTCGCGATGTCGTCCATCACCAGTAAAGAGGTCTTTACCTATCAACTGGATGACAAGATGGGTCATACGGATAGCGCCACATTGACCATTGATATGGCGCCGCAAATCGTCAGTACCAACCAAAACGATGTTCTCATCGGCTCCGCCTATGGCGATACGCTGATTTACCACCTGTTAAACGGCGCGGACGCGACCGGCGGCAACGGCGCCGATCGCTGGCAAAACTTCTCTACCGCGCAGGGCGACAAGATCGATATCCACGAACTGCTGACCGGCTGGGATCACCAGGCGGCGACGCTGGGTAACTTTGTTCAGGTTCATACCAGCGGCGCCAATACGGTGATATCCGTCGATCGCGACGGCGCCGGCAGCGCGTTTAAATCAACTGACCTTGTCACTCTGGAGAATGTGCAGCTCACGCTAAATGATCTGTTGCAGAACAACCACCTGATAACCGGCGGTTGATAAAAAAGCCCCGAACGCCACGACGTTCGGGGCAACAAGCGGTGATATTTAAAAGGGATAAACTATGGGAAGAGTCGCGCCTGTCGCCATCGTACTGGCATTTGCTTTGTTTCATCACCAGCCCCGGGGCGCAGAAGCGCCGCCAATGATTACATCCGAAGGATTAGCAACGGACCAGATGCTTCCTTCGCTGGATGGCTCCGCCGCTGAGTTGCCGCTCAGCGCCGCCGCGCCGGGCAACCTGACGCTCAATGACGCGGTCAATCGCGCCGTTAACTGGCATCCTTCTATTCGCGAAGCCGTCGGCAAACTGCTCGCACAGAATGAACAAATAGAGGTCGCCAAATCGAAATATTATCCGCAAGTCAGTGCTGGCGTGAACAATGGGTACAGCAATACCTACACCGATCACGGGTATAGCCCCTCGCTGGTGCTGTCGGTATCGCAAATGCTTTATGACTTCGGCAAAGTGGCAAGCCAGGTTCGCGCCGAAACCGCAGGCGCAGCACAGCAACAGGCTAATGTGTTGCTCAGTATTGATACCGTCGCGCATGAAACCGCCAACGCCATTGTACAAACGCAGAGCTGGCAGCAAATGGTAGAAGCGGCGGAAGAACAGCTCGTCGCGCTGGACGGCATCGGTAAACTTATCCGGCAGCGCAGCGATGAAGGCGCTACGTCGCTATCTGACGTGGTGCAAACCGAAGCCAGAATCGAATCCGCCCGCTCGCAACTGGCGCAGTATCAGGCCAATCTCGATAGTGCGAAAGCCTCACTGATGAGCTGGCTGGGCTGGAATTCGCTTAACGGCATCAATAATGACTTCCCGGCGAAACTCGCTCGCAGCTGTGAGACGGCGACTCCCGACGATCGACTGGTGCCCGCGGTACTGGCCGCCTGGGCGCAGGCCAACGTTGCGCGGGCGAATCTGGACTATGCCAGCGCGCAAATGACGCCGACGATTTCGCTCGAACCTTCTGTACAACATTATCTTAATGATAAATATCCCAGTCATGAAGTGCTGGATAAAACCCAGTATTCCACCTGGGTAAAAGTTGAGATGCCGCTTTATCAGGGCGGAGGGCTGACTGCCCGACGCAACGCCGCCAGCCATGCGGTAGACGCGGCTCAGTCGACCATTCAGCGCACCCGGCTTGATGTCCGCCAGAAACTGATGGAGGCGCGCAGCCAGGCAATGAGTCTTGCCAGCGCGTTACAAATCCTTCGTCGGCAACAGCAGCTTAGCGAACGCACGCGCGAACTGTATCAGCAACAATACCTTGACCTCGGTTCCCGCCCGCTGCTCGACGTGCTTAATGCGGAGCAGGAAGTTTACCAGGCGCGTTTTGCCGAACTGCAAACGGAAAGCCAGTTGCATCAGTTGCAACTGAACTGTCTGTATAACACCGGCGCGCTTCGTCAGGCGTTCGCGTTAAATCATCGCAGCATTCAATCCGTGGAGATCCAGCCATGACCCGCGCCGCCCCCGATGTAGAAGAGGTACTCAGTGAGCGTGCGCTAAGCCAATGGGCGCAGGCCATCAGCTATGTCGCCGGTCATTATCGCGTTGCCTGTTCTCCCGGTTCAATTCAGGCCAACGCCCCGTGGCTTAGGGGTAAAAGCAGAACGGCCGCCTTAACGCAGCTCGCGCGGCAGGCGGGTTTATCCTTTCATGCGCCGGACATAGACAAAACGGCATTTAGTCAGTGGCGATTGCCGTTGGTTGTCGAGCTCCGGGACGGGCAGTTATTGGTCATCGAACATGTTAATGGCGAAGAGGCGGTAGACGTTTTTGTGATTGAAGAAGAGGGTCAGCGTAACCGCCTGACGCTCAGCGAGTTATTGCCGGAGATCCTCTATGTTGCCGCGCTACGCCCGCTATCGGCGCTCAAGGATAGCCGCGTCGACCGCTATATCTCCCGCTTTAAACCCGACTGGATGCGCGAGCTGGTTCTGCAGGATATTCGCCCTTATTTACCGGTAATGGTCGCCGCCTTTCTGATTAACGTGCTGTCGCTGGCCGGGATTGTGTTCTCTATGCAGGTTTACGATCGGGTGATCCCCGCTCAGTCATATCCTACCCTGTACGTTCTCTCCTTCGGCGTGCTGGTAGCGGTGCTGTTCGGTTTTCTGCTGCGTGAAGCGCGTACGCACATTATGGACGTGCTCGGTAAACGCGCCGATATGCGCATTTCCGATCGGGTATTCGGTCATGCGTTAAGGCTGCGCAACAGCGCTATTCCCCGTTCCACAGGCAGTTTTATCTCGCAGTTACGCGAACTGGAGCAGATCCGCGAGATGATTACCTCTTCAACGCTGGCGACCATTGTCGATCTGCCTTTCTTTTTCCTGTTTATGATAGTCCTGGCGATTATTGCCCCACCGCTGGCATGGATAGCGCCCGTGGCGGCTCTGCTGATGATCCTGCCGGGCGTCGCACTGCAAAAAAAACTGGCTGTCCTCGCCAACCAGGCCGCCCACGAAGCGACGCTACGCAATGCAGTCTTGGTCGAAAGCGTTCAGGGGCTGGAGGATATTAAACTGATGCAGGCGGAGAACCGCTTTCTTCAGCAGTGGAATAGCTATATCCGTATTACCGGCGAGTCGGGTCTACGCACCCGCAAACTCACGCAAGGGCTTATCAGTTGGGGGATGTCGGTACAAAGTCTGGTGTATGCCGCAGTGATTATGTTCGGCGCGCCGATGGTTATTGAAGGCAGTATGACTACCGGCGCCGTGGTCGCCGCGTCGATGCTCGGCTCGCGGATGATCGCGCCAATGGCTAACCTGTGCGGCGTGCTGGCGCGCTGGCAGCAGGTGAAAGCGGCGAAGATGGGTCTCGACAACATTATGCAACTGCCCACCGAGACACAGCATGACGATAGCCTGATACACCGCGACATCCTCCACGGGCATTACCTCTTTGAAAACGCTCAGTTTCGTTACCATAACGACGATCAACGCATACCGCTGCGCCTCGTGCGTCTGGAGATCATGCCAGGCGAGCGGATTGCGATACTGGGGCGTAACGGCGCGGGTAAATCCACACTTTTACAGGCGATGGCGGGCGGCCTGGAGATGATTCAGGGAGATGCCCGGCTTGATAATCTCAGCTTGTCGCACATCGATATGGCGGATTTACGCCGCAACATCGGCTTTCTTAGCCAGAACGCGCGGCTTTTCTTCGGCACCCTACGAGAGAACCTGACGCTCGGCGCGCCGCACGCCAACGATGAACAGATTTTTGACGCGCTCGAAGTCAGCGGCGGCGCCGTCTTCGTCAGGCGGCTGGCAAAAGGGTTGGATCATCCCATTATGGAGGGGGGTAACGGCCTGTCCGGCGGGCAGCGTCAGTCCCTGTTGCTGGCGAGAATGCTGCTGCGCTCCCCCAATATTGTGCTACTTGACGAACCCAGCGCCTCGCTGGACGAGCATACGGAACGAGAGTTTATTCAGCGGTTACATCAGTGGCTTGGCAATCGAACCCTGGTCGTCGCGACGCACCGGGTACCAATACTGGAGCTGGTTGAGCGTGTCGTTGTCCTGAAAGAAGGACAACTGGTGATGGATGCGCCAAAAGCGCAGGCGCTTAACGCGGATCGGATGCAAAGTCACCGTCGGGAGTGGAAAAATGAAAATCAATCAGCATGATGCCGCGATGGACGATCCCGATATTCAGCGTGAACGGGCGTTTTCCGGCGCGGGTCGTATTGTTCTGATCTGCTCACTGTTATTTCTCATTCTCGGCATCTGGGCGTGGTTTGGCCGACTGGATGAGGTTTCCACCGGCAACGGGAAAGTGATCCCCAGTTCACGCGAACAGGTTCTGCAGTCGCTGGATGGCGGCATTCTGGCGCAGTTGACGGTGCGGGAAGGCGACAGAGTTCAGGCTAACCAGATTGTCGCCCGGCTTGATCCGACGCGTCTGGCGTCCAATGTTGGTGAAAGTGCGGCAAAATATCGCGCTTCACTCGCCTCCAGCGCACGGTTAACCGCGGAAGTCAACGACTTACCTCTCGCCTTCCCCGCTGAGCTGAACGGCTGGCCGGATCTGATTGCCGCAGAGACGCGTCTCTATAAAAGCCGCCGCGCGCAGCTGTCCGATACCGAAGCCGAGCTACGGGATGCGCTGGCGTCGGTTAATAAAGAGCTGGCCATTACCCAGCGTCTGGAGAAAAGCGGCGCGGCCAGTCATGTTGAAGTGCTACGCCTGCAACGACAAAAAAGCGATTTAGGCTTAAAAATTACCGATCTGCGCTCACAATATTATGTGCAGGCACGCGAAGCGTTATCGAAAGCGAACGCTGAAGTCGATATGCTCTCCGCCATTTTAAAAGGACGCGAGGATTCCGTCACCCGCCTCACCGTGCGTTCGCCGGTACGCGGCATTGTTAAAAATATCCAGGTCACGACGATTGGCGGCGTGATCCCGCCTAACGGCGAGATGATGGAGATAGTGCCGGTAGACGATCGTCTGCTGATTGAAACCCGCCTTTCGCCGCGTGATATCGCCTTTATTCATCCCGGCCAACGCGCATTGGTTAAAATTACCGCTTATGATTACGCCATTTACGGCGGGCTTGACGGCGTGGTGGAGACCATTTCACCGGACACCATTCAGGATAAAGTGAAACCGGAAATTTTCTACTATCGCGTGTTTATCCGCACCCACCAGGACTATCTACAAAATAAATCAGGACGCCGTTTTTCGATTGTTCCAGGCATGATCGCCACGGTGGATATCAAAACCGGTGAAAAAACCATTGTCGACTATTTAATCAAACCGTTTAATCGCGCGAAAGAAGCGCTGCGCGAGCGGTAAATCGTTGAAGATAAGAAGATACGGGGGCTGGTCACGCGTGTCACAAGTCTGTTATACTTACCTTACACATTGGGGCTGATTCTGGATTCGACGGGATTTGCGAAACCCAAGGTGCATGCCGAGGGGCGGTTGGCCTCGTAAAAAGCCGCAAAAAAATAGTCGCAAACGACGAAAACTACGCTTTAGCAGCTTAATAACCTGCTTAGAGCCCTCTCTCCCTAGCCTCCGCTCTTAGGACGGGGATCAAGAGAGGTCAAACCCAAAAGAGATCGCGCGGATGCCCTGCCTGGGGTTGAAGCGTTAAAACGAATCAGGCTAGTCTGGTAGTGGCGTGTCCGTCCGCAGGTGCCAGGCGAATGTAAAGACTGACTAAGCATGTAGTACCGAGGATGTAGGAATTTCGGACGCGGGTTCAACTCCCGCCAGCTCCACCACTTTTTAGTAAAATGACGTCTACTAAAGTCTACTAAGGCCGCATTCCACAAGGGTTTGCGGCCTTTTTCATGTCCAGTGAAGTCTACTGAGAATTGCTAGAAACCACTCCTTATGGCACCCTCCTATTATCCCTCGTCGATGAGGGAGTAAAAACGAGGGAGCAAAAATGCCGAAGGTAGCAACAAAACTCACTGACACAGAGATCAAAAAGGCCAAGCCCACAGAGAAAGAGTTCACGCTATGGGATGGAGATGGCTTGTTCCTGCGTATCAAACCAAGTGGCAAAAAAATCTGGCACCTCGGCTATACCGTTCCTCTAACCAAGAAACGGGCCAAAATGAGTCTTGGGTTCTATCCCTACCTGACACTTGCTCAAGCAAGAGCGCTACGGGATGAATACCTCTCTTTGCTTGCACAGGGTATCGATCCCCAATCCCACAATGAGCAAAAAGCTCAAGCGCTCAAAGATGCCACTGAACACACATTCCAAACAGTGGCGAAAAAGTGGCTTGATGAAAAAATTAAAACATCAGGCATATCGCAAGATCATGCTAAGGATATCTGGCGTAGCCTTGAACGAAACATCTTTCCAACATTGGGGGATATTCCTATTAAAGAGATCCGCCCTAAGATGTTGAAACAACATCTTGACCCTATCGAGCAAAGAGGTGTTCTTGAAACTCTACGCCGGATAATTTCCCGACTGAACGAAATTTTCCGTTATGCGGCCACAGAAGAGCTTATTGAGTTCAACCCCGCAGATAACCTCACACAGCGTTTCAGCAAGCCAAAGAAACAAAACATGCCAGCCCTGCCCCCCAGCGAGTTACCAAGGTTCATAGTGGCTTTAGCAAACGCATCTATACGCTTAGAAACACGCCTGCTGATTGAATGGCAACTTCTTACATGGGTTCGCCCCGGAGAGGCTGTCCGTGCTCGTTGGACTGACATCGATGAAGAGAACCGATTCTGGAACATCCCCGCTGAGTTCATGAAGATGAAACGGCCCCACAAGGTTCCATTGAGTAAGGAAGCTATGCGTATTCTTGAATCCATGAAACCAATCAGCGGTCATCGTGAGTGGGTTTTCCCAAGCATCAAAGCTCCTCTTAGCCATATGCACGAGCAAACAGCTAACGCAGCGATCATCCGCATGGGTTTTGGCGGTGAACTGGTGGCACATGGTATGCGTTCTATTGCCAGAACAGCCGCCGAGGAATCCAGTAAGTTCAGAACAGAAGTTCTTGAAGCAGCTCTCGCTCACTCTAAAAAAGATGAAATTATTGCTGCTTATAACCGTGCAGAATATTTAACCGAGCGTGTCGAGTTAATGCAATGGTGGAGTAATTTCATTCAAGAAAAAAATACACGACAATATCAGCATAATAAATATTATTAAGTGAGTAATCTAATAGTCTACTTTGCTCAGGATGAAAGATATAAACACACTCAGTTGAGTGAATGATGTATTTTAAGGAAAAAACATGGATCTCATTAGCTTTAAAAACTTATGTGATAATGTCTCTTCAGAGAGAGTCATTATAGAACGCAATACTGACGAAGCATATAACCTCATATATGAGCTTTGTAAAAACAATATCGATGAAGTAAGTAGAAGAACCCGAACATTAACAAAACACATCATTTTTGAGAGTATTTTTAATGATACTCCATCAGCGCCTTATTTGAATATATTACAATTGATATTTGACGCAGCCAGACATAAAGACCCATCGAATAATTCCAACCTGCTCCCTAACAACAAGAAATTCGATAACTGGAAAGAACTTATAACAGTAGCATTAAGCGCTAAAAATAACTCTCATTTTTTTAAAGACGAATCTATTGGATCATCATTTAATAAAAACATTGAATTTTCCAAAAGTTGCAAGGAACTATATAAATATGGGATTGATTTTGAATTTCATAATGATAACATTATGATTAAAAAAGAATCCCATGAAAAAGTTTTAAACATCATAGACAAATACCTTAGCAAGATTGGTGGTGTTCTAATACTCGACTACTCATTTCAGATGTTAGCTCAAATATTTGATCCCACTCAGGAAAGATTTCAAGTTTATAGAAAAACATCACAAGGTCTGGATTATATTTACCCTGAAGTCCCTTGGGGATATATAATTTCATTAGGAGTGAAAAGTTTACATATAAAAAACTCGCTACCATACAAACAGACTATCACTGAATATAACTCGTTTATTAAGTTTATGACTGATATTGTATCCTCTTTTGAGATACAGCCATATATTGTATGGGAGTCAATATTTGTTGATAATTTTAAAACCATAGAATTTCTTCAAGAGAATATCCTATATGATAACCTGATTTCATTCTTTCAACTGAAAGGTGATTATGCGATTTCTATAATTGATAATATTTTAAATTACTGGAAATTTGACAAAATTGAAAGCTTTGGTATTAGTTTTGAGGATATAATCAAGGTTGGAACAGCTATAATTAAAATTTCAAATATTCAAAACATCAATCTAATTAGCAAATCAAAAATAAGTAAAAGATGCGGGTTATCAATTAAAAAAACTGAAGATATAATTAATAAAATATACACTAACAAAAATGAAAAGGATTTGGGATTCCCCCCCTCCAGTGAGGCAGTAGATCATGTCCTATCTCCACTCATACCTCACCAAAGCATGTACATATCACTTCCTAAAGCAATTACTAGCCTTTCAGTCTTAAATTGCATATTAAATCAAGTCAGCAAACCAAATGGTATATTTGATAACTCGAAGGATAGTTCTATTGGTAAATTCTTAGAACAATTTATCTGGGAGCAAATGACCCAACATAACATAAAATGCTATAGAGGTGATTTCAAATCTAAAGATAAAAAAACAAAAGGAGATTGCGACTTACTTATAAAAAATGATAATTACATTTTCCTTTTTGAAATTAAGAAAAAATCACTCACAAGAAAGGCCATGTCAGGAACTGACTTCCAAATAATAAAAGATCTAGCTGATAGCGTTATGCGCTCTCAATCACAATGTGCCAAAATTGAGCATGTTTTACTTTCTGACAAAGAACTAACATTAACAATAGATAATAATAAAGAAACTATATATTATAACAATGAACGTATTTTTAAAGTGTCGTTAAGTTTACATGATTTTGGTGCCTTACAGGACACAAACATTCTTTCAACAATTTTAAAACTTTCTATGCAGGTAAATTTTAACGCCGAAGACGAAACGATAAACAATATGCTTTCAAGCTGGAGGCAATATGTCAATACCTTCACAGAATACACTATTAAAAATAGAAAACTGATGGAGGTTGAAGATGATAACTTTAGAAATAACATTTTCATGAGCATACCTCAACTATTAACAATACTTGATGATAGCAATAGCACAAATGAATTTATAGAAATTTGTAAAGGTGCGCAACATATGACTTATTCCACTCGCTGTTTCTACAAAGAATACAGTTTAAGAAAAGGGTTGTATAAAGGTAGGAGTAATTAATATTACTGATTAGAAACAATAACATAATCTTAGCATTTTTCTTTAACCCTTTTTAGCAGATGGGATGGCTCACTACGTGAACCTCCCACCTATGGAAGAGTATTTTTTCTGAATGACATCAAGAACAATAGCGGCCCCCTTAAAAGGGAACCCCCGCCATTCTTCTTGACGTCATAAATATAGGAGTTGTCATTTAGTCTTATTGGAGAGATTGCGGTGTTTCATGAATAAATTATAACGTTCATCAGCTTCTCTTTGAAACTTTTCAGCGTCAAAAGTATCAGTTTCTATTTTTATTTTTTTCTTCAACCCATCATCTAATATTTTATTTTCTTTTATCCTTTCTTTTTCTGCTAATATAAGCTTATAGTATCTTAGCTTAATATTAAAACTTGCCTTTACTAACTCGTTAGCGTCAAAATCAATATTGTATTTTTTAAGAAACTTTAATATATAATCTATAGTCATTCCCTTTACTTCTCTTTTTATTTTTTCTTCATTCTCATCTTTTTTTATACTTCCGCTTTTTAGCCACCGTTTAAACTTATATCCGTTATAATGCTGCCATTGATAGATCTCAGCGGCGTAAATAACTGAAAGTATACAAACAATAATAAATACAATCATAAAAACTACACATACTAAATAATACATATTACCCGCCGCCTTTCTTTCTGTATTGCTCTTTTATTAATGCTACGTGATATTTTTTTGCATTACTTATACTCACATCTGCTGAGTTTTTAGCAGAACGAAAAGCACTTGAAACAACAGACGCAATGATAGCAACTAAAAAAGCAGCAACAAAAAACCCCATCGCCGGACCCATGAAACTAGCCCCGCCATCATCTACTGCCGGTTTTGCTTTTGCTAACAATGATAATATGCTCATATACTTCTCTCTTCTTCAATAGTTTTAATCGCTGTTTCTATTCTTTGTTTTACAAAGTCTCTAAACACAAAACCTATTATTCTAGCATCCTCCCCCATGTCTAACTCATCTTTTTTATTAAAATATAAATCAGCACTCAATAGTTCTTCACTTTGAATATCTAACATTTTGCTAGCAAGTGATATTCTAATAATATTTAATATCTCTAAATCTAAACTTGTTCTATCGTGCTTATTTAAAAGCTGGAGCGGGTGAAAATCTTTTTTTCTTTTCATTTCTTGCATGTCATTATCAAAATCTATCATTAAAAAATGTAAGCAAGCAAAAGACGTATCATAGAAGTTCAGGCGGTTAATCATGTCCGCCGTTCCCTCGCGTGGAGGGTTCGGGTTAGGTCTTAAGTTATTCATCCGTTTTACTCCTTTTTTTATTATTTTTTAGTTTCCATTCGTTAAGCTTCTTATCGCCTTCCGCTCTCAAAAACTCGCGCTGATCGTATATTCTTTTTAATACCATATGATTAGTTAAAGCCCCGACCAATAGCGATAAATCATTAGTAAAATCTAACTCGTCAGATACCTCTTTGCTATTTTCTCTAACTATCCTTATTAACTCAGCACCAATTTTTATTTTACGCGCTGTATCTTCTTTTCTTTTTTCAGCTTTCATTTCTTGCTCCAACCTATTGAGTAAGTTTTCTTTTTGTTCAAGTTCTTTTTTCAATTTATTATATTTATCAATATTAAATGCCATTTTTAGAACCTCTCTTTTCTTTTATCGTAATAAAAAACGCAATCAATCCAACCATAAACAAAATCGGCAGCGTAAAAATAAATCCCAACAATAAAACAACAGTAAAACCAAAAACTCCGGACATTTCGTATAAATGACCAAAAAATGCATTTTCATTTTTATACTCAATCATTTTCTGTAAAACAGATTTTTGTTCTTGCTCTTGTTCTCTTAAATAATCCTCTCTATATTCGTCATCTTCACAGCTCAAAGGGATTTCTATAGTGTCATCATTTAAATACTCATTATCATCATAGTCGTAATCATTGTTATAATTTCCAATCATTCCAGATCTCCCCCTAACGTGTCATAAACAACAGTAAAATCGCTTTCATGAGAAAAAAGATTGTAAGTTATAAATAAGCTCGTTCTACATATAACATCCGTATTTTCATCTTGTAGCTTTTTAATAATCAATCTAACAAGTTCAGACGCTGCCACTTCTATTTTTTTATCATTATCATTCATATTTCACCTCTTCTATTTTTATGTTTTTCTGTTATATATATTTTAAGTAATATATTTATTTGTTTAAGTAAAGCGCGATATATGTATTTTCATTTCCAGAGCGCGATTTTATAGATAAAAGGTTTACGTATAGCGGCTATTTTAGTTTTGCTAAAAACTACAATAGCGCACTTATACATTCTTCGAATGTGTGCGCCCCATAAATGGGGATTTACTAACGCAGAAAAACAAAAAACAATATTCGCTTTGTGCTAAATATTACTTAATCGCTTTTCAAAAAAGAAAATATTTTTTTGCTTCTTTTAAAAGATGTGTGCTTTCAATATCAGGAGATAAAAACAATGGCAATATTTCATATGAGCGCTCAAACAATAACACGCAGCAAGGGGCATAGTAGCGTAGCTGCGGCAGCATATCGCCACGGTGAAAAGTTAACAGATGAACACACGGGAGAGATCCATGACTATAAAAAAAAGAAGGGAGTTTCTGATAGTGTAATATTAATCCCTGACGGCGCAGACCGTAATTTTTTAAAACCTGAATATTTATGGAACACGATTGAAAAAAGTGAAAAAAGAAAAGATGCGCAGTTAGCACGCGAGTTTAATATTGCGCTCCCAGTAGAGATGAGCGACAAACAAAAAAAGGCACTGGCGATAGATTTCTGCAATGAAAACTTTATTAAAAACGGAATGATTGCCGATATAGCTTTTCATAAACTCGATAGTGAAAACCCACATTTTCACGTCATGCTAACCACAAGACGCCTGACGCCGGACGGTTCCGGGTTCGGTCAGAAAGAAAGGAAATGGAACGACAAAGAACAACTCGAACAATGGCGCAAAGACTGGGCAGATACAGCAAACGAGCATCTGCAGGCCGCTGGTATCAATGCACGTATTGATCACCGTTCACTTAAAGAACAAAAAGCCGCACTCGATGCCCTCCACTCTCCCACAATTGAGCAACAGGCACAGGCTATCAGCTTAGATCGCCCCGCAACCATACATAGAGGCCATACGGGAAACACTGAGCGTCACGCTCGTTTTGACGCACTTCAAGAAGTGAAAGTGTCCCAAGAGACTAAAGCACTTAACCACATTGAACAAAACACGCTTAAGCCCTTGTAAATAGACCCATTTTAGTTCCATGCAC
>CWGO01000072.1_pt1 | contig 52041 bp, 36 predicted proteins | sample 682281 | NCBI WGS metagenome assembly CWGO01 (sample SAMEA3735799, study PRJEB9488) | human gut metagenome | biome: ENVO:mammalia-associated habitat; material: ENVO:feces | place: Malawi | collected 2009-02-27 | reverse complement strand
TGTGCTCTAACCAACTGAGCTACGTAGCCATCTTTTTTCGCGTTACCTTATCGGCGTTGCGGGGCGCATTATGCGTATTGAGCCTTGAAGCGTCAACCTCTTTTTCATCGAAAAACGACGGAAAGTGTCTGTTTGGTTAGGTTGCGAACAGCGTGGCGCAATATTCGGCAATTATTGGTTATTAATCGTTTTTCCGAAAGTGGTTTGCTATAAAAAAAGAGCCCCTAAGGACTCTTTCGTCATCGTTAATTTACTGGTACGCCGACTGATGCACGCCGACCGCGCGGCCTGACGGGTCATCCATCGTTTTGAATGCTTCATCCCACTCAATGGCTTTGGCGGAAGAACAGGCGACGGACGGGCCGCCGGGTACGCATTCCGCGGCGCTCGGCACCGGGAACAATTCTTCAAAAATTTCCCGGTACAAGTACGCCTCTTTAGACGATGGCGTGTTGTATGGAAAGCGGAAGCGGGCGGTTTCCAGTTGTTGATCGGAAATCTGTTTCGCCGCCACCTCTTTCAGCGTATCAATCCAGCTGTAACCTACGCCGTCAGAGAATTGCTCTTTCTGACGCCACGCGACGCTTGCTGGCAGATAAGACTCGAAGCACTCGCGCAGCACGTGTTTTTCCATCTTGCCGTTGCCGCACATTTTATCCTGTGGGTTGATACGCATCGCCACGTCGAGGAATTTTTTATCCAGGAACGGTACGCGCGCTTCCACGCCCCAGGCGGACATCGCTTTGTTGGCGCGGGCGCAGTCATACATATGCAGCGCCTGTAGCTTACGGACCGTCTCTTCATGTAACTCTTTGGCGTTCGGTGCTTTATGGAAGTACAGGTAGCCGCCAAACACCTCATCGGAACCTTCGCCGGAGAGCACCATTTTGATGCCCATCGCTTTGATCTTACGCGACATCAGATACATCGGCGTTGAGGCGCGGATAGTGGTCACGTCATAGGTTTCAATGTGATAGATAACATCACGAATGGCATCAAGGCCTTCCTGCACGGTGAAGTGAATTTCATGGTGCACGGTGCCGAGGTGGTTAGCCACTTCCTGGGCCGCCTTCAGGTCAGGCGAACCTTCCAGACCGACCGCAAAAGAGTGCAACTGTGGCCACCAGGCTTCGGAGCGCTCCTGATCTTCGACGCGACGGGCGGCGAATTTTTTTGTGATAGCCGAGATAATCGACGAGTCCAGACCGCCGGAGAGCAGCACGCCGTAAGGGACGTCGGACATCAGGTGGCTTTTCACGGATTCTTCCAGCGCCTGACGCAGCGCGTTTTTGTCGGTGACGTTGTCTTTTACCGCATCGAACTCAAACCAGTCGCGCTGATAGTACTGACGAATTTCGCCGTCTTTGCTCCACAGGTAGCTGCCCGCCGGGAACTCTTTAATGGTGCGGCAGACCGGGGTCAGCGCTTTCATTTCTGACGCTACGTAGAAGTTGCCGAATTCGTCATAGCCCATGTAGAGCGGAATAATACCGATATGGTCACGACCAATCAGATAAGCGTCTTTTTCGCTGTCATACAGGGCGAAGGCGAACATCCCCTGTAAATCGTCAAGGAAATCCGGCCCTTTTTCCTGATATAGCGCGAGAATAACTTCGCAGTCGGAGCCTGTCTGGAACGCGTAACGATCGCCATACTCCGCGCGTAACGTTTGATGGTTATAAATTTCACCGTTCACCGCCAGCACGTGGGTTTTTCTGGCGTTATACAGGGGCTGGGCGCCAGCGTTAACATCAACAATCGACAAGCGTTCATGTGCGAGAATCGCGTTATCGCAAGCGTAGATGCCGGACCAGTCCGGGCCGCGATGGCGCATCAGGCGTGACAATTCAAGGGCTTTTTTACGCAGTTCCGCTGCATCTGTTTTGATATCGAATACGCCGAAAATAGAACACATAGCCTTCTCCGTTAATCTGTTGCGTCGTACTTTTTGTGTTTGCTTGACTAAAAAATGCCGCAAAGGCGTGGAAGGCGCAAGGGGATTACGGTCTGAAAAATGAAAAATGCAATCGTCATTGTTGATTAGTGAAAAATGATTACATATTGCGCGGATTTATTGATGGATTTTCAGTTTTATCGTGGTTTAATTGAATTATGTTTTTCCTGATGACGTTTCGCTTATCAGGCCTACAATGTTGTTCGAACCGTAGGCCTGAAAGCGGCGCGTCATCGGGCAGGGGACAGGTTTAGATAACGTCTATCTCGGCGACGGAAGGGTAAATCCAGCTTGGGCGGAACGGCATACTGTCAATATCATCGATCGTTGATACGCCAGAAAGCACCAGAATGGTCTCCAGACCGGCCTGGAACCCCGCCAGAATGTCGGTGCGCAGGTTGTCGCCGACGATAACGGTCTCTTCCGAGTGCGCCTGCATTTTGTTTAACGCCGCGCGGATGATCCACGGGCTGGGTTTGCCGACATAAAACGGCTTCCGGCCGGAAATTTTTTCAATGCCTGCGCACAGCGCGCCGCAGGCCGGATAAAAGCCGCGACCGTGGGTATCCGGGTTGGTGGCGATAAAGCGCGCGCCATTAGCGACGAAAAATGCTGCTTTATGCATCATGTCCCAGTTGTAGGAGCGGGTTTCTCCAACGATGACAAAATCAGGGTTCACATCGGTAATGGTAAAACCCGCTTTATAGAGCTCGTGAATAAGCGCGCCTTCGCCCACGACATACGCTTTTTTACCTTCCTGACGGCGCAGAAAATCGGCTGTCGCCATTGCTGACGTATAAAACACGCTGTCCGGCACGTTAACGCCAGCGGTAGCAAAACGGTTCGCCAGATCCTGGCCGGTTTGCGACGGGTAATTGGTCAGCAGCACCAGCGGCAGACCTTTTTCCAGAATCCCCGTCAGAAATTCCGCCGCACCGGGTACGGCTACGTTGTCGTGCATCAGCACGCCGTCGATATCGCAGATTACATTCTTGATGGTCATGAACTACCCAGGGAATTTGTGAATAATCCGATACTATAAGAGCGCATCAACTTTCCAGCAAACGTTGCAGCAATGTTCCGTTGAGCATGGCGCGTTTAACTAAGGCAAATGCGCCGATAGCAGAACGGTGATCCAGCGTGGAGCGTACCACCGGCAAATTTTTGCGAAATGCCTTTAACGCCTGCGTATTAATACAGCTTTCGATAGCGGGTAACAGGACTTTATCGGCTTCAATGATCTCGCCGGCAATGACGATTTTTTGCGGATTAAACAGGTTGATAGCAATGGCGATCGTTTTGCCCAAATGGCGACCAACATGCTCAATGACTTCCGAGGCCAGGCTGTCGCCCCGGTTTGCCGCCTTACAGATGGTTTTAATCGTGCAGTCGTCAAGCGGAACACGGCTTTGATACCCTTGTTTAAGCAAATTCAGCACCCGTTGTTCAATCGCCGCATTGGCGGCAATGGTTTCCAGACAGCCGAAATTACCGCAGTGGCAGCGCTCGCCCAACGGCTCCACCTGAATATGCCCAATTTCACCGACGTTGCCGTTACGGCCAATGAAGATGCGTCCGTTGGAGATAATCCCGGCGCCTGTACCACGATGGACGCGCACCAGAATCGAGTCCTCGCAATCCTGACTGGCGCCGAAGTAGTGTTCCGCCAGCGCCAGGCTACGAATATCGTGTCCCACGAAACAGGTAACGTGAAACCGTTTTTCCAGCGCTTCGACCAGTCCCCAGTTTTCAACCTGAATGTGCGGCATGTAACGAATCACGCCGCTTTCCGGATCGACAAGCCCTGGCAGGATCACCGAGATAGCGATCAATTCACGAATTTTACGCTGACAGCTATCAATAAAGACGGCGATGGTGTTGAGCAGCGCATGTTCCAGCGTCTCCTGGGTGCGCTCCGGCAGCGGATAATGCTCCTCAGCGACCACTTTACTGCTCAGATCGTAGAGCGTTAAAGTGGTGTCATGACGCCCCAGGCGAACGCCAATGGCGTGGAAGTTACGGGTTTCCGTGACGATAGAGATAGCGCGGCGGCCTCCGGTAGAGGCCTGCTGATCGACTTCTTTGATCAGCCCGCGTTCAATGAGTTGACGCGTAATTTTCGTTACGCTGGCGGGGGCAAGCTGGCTTTGCTCGGCAATTTGTATGCGCGAGATAGGACCATGCTGGTCAATCAGGCGGTAAACGGCCGCGCTGTTAAGCTGTTTTACGAGATCAACGTTACCTATCTGAGCTTGTCCGCCTGGTGTCATATTCTCACTTACTCAAGTCAACGACCTCGTCACCATTAACGATGGTCTTGATAATTTTAAAATCGTGGGTGAACGCGGTCAGGTTGGCGACTTTACCCGGCGCAATGCTACCGAGATGCTTATCAACGCCGATAGCGCGTGCCGGATAGAGCGTTGCCATGCGCAGCACTTCATCCAGCGCGATGCCGCAATGCGCGACCAGGTTGCGTACGCCTTCAATCATGGTTAAGGACGAACCGCTCAACGTACCGTTTTCATCCACACACAGTCCATTGCGGTAGTATATTGTTTTACCTGCGAAAATGAACTGCTCAATATTGGCCCCCGCCGGTGCGGTGGCGTCTGTCACCAGACAAAGTTTGTCGCCTTTCAGGCGTTTGGCATTGCGAATGTTGGCGTAGTCGACATGCAGACCATCGGCGATAACGCCGCAATAAATATCCGCTTCGTCCAGAACAGCGCCAGCAAGGCCCGGCTCACGCCCTGTAATGTACGGCATCGCGTTAAACAGGTGAGTCGCAAAGGTAATCCCGGCGCGGAAGCCCGCTTTCGCCTCTTTTAACGTCGCGTTGGAGTGACCTGCGGAAACCACAATGCCCGCATTCGCCAGTTTAGCGATTACGTCAGCAGGCACCATTTCCGGCGCGAGTGTGACTTTGGTGATGACGTCGGCATTATCGCATAAGAAATCGACCAGCGCAGCGTCTGGTTTACGCACGAAATCAGGATTATGGGTGCCTTTTTTTACCAGATTAAGCCAGGGGCCTTCCAGGTGGAGACCCAGCGCCTGGTGCGGATGTTTTTCCAGGTATTCGCGCATGACGCGAATGCCCTGTTTCATCAATTCGTCGCTGGTAGTGATAAGCGTTGGCAGAAAGTTAGTACAGCCCGATTTTTCATTGGCTTTCTGCATAATTTCCAGCGTTTCAACGCTGACGGCTTCTGCGGTATCGTTAAACTGCACGCCGCCGCAGCCGTTTAGCTGCACATCAATAAAACCGGGGGAGAGAATGGCCCCATTCAATGAGCGTTGTTCTATTCCCGGCGGCAGTTCGGCCATCGGACAAACGCGGTCAATCAGGCCATTAGCGACAACAAGCGCATGGTCATCAAGAATTTCGTGACCGGTAAAGATCCGGCCCTGGGTTAAAGCATACATTCCGACCCCCGATATCAAAAATTTACCGCCCCGCATTGACTGGCGGGGCGGAGACAACATTACAGACCTTTAATATTCTCTGCTTCTAATTCATTGAAATATTTCAATGTTTTAACTTTAAGTTCCATTGTGGAAGGCTCATCGCATACCACAACCGCTTTCGGATGGAGTTGCAGGCAGCTAATGGTCCACATGTGGTTGACGTTGCCTTCAACCGCCGCCTGCAGCGCCTGGGCTTTCTGATGGCCCAGCACCAGAATCATCACTTCTTCCGCATCCAGCAGCGTACCCACGCCTACCGTCAGCGCGTATTTCGGCACCTGGTTTACGTCGCCGTCAAAGAAGCGGGAGTTCGCTACGCGAGTATCATGGGTTAACGTTTTGATACGGGTACGGGAAGCCAGGGAAGACGCCGGTTCGTTAAAGGCGATGTGACCGTCGTTGCCGACGCCGCCCATAAACAGATGGATTTTACCGTAAGAACGAATTTTTTCTTCATATTGACGGCATTCTGCATCGATATCCGGTGCGTTACCGTTGAGAAGATTGATGTTTTCTGCTGGAATATCAACGTGATCGAAAAAGTTACGATGCATAAAGCTGTGGTAGCTTTCCGGGTGCTCTTTCGGCAGGCCAACATATTCGTCCATATTAAAGGTGACCACATGCTTAAAGCTGACCTCACCCGCTTTGTGCATCTCAACCAGCGCTTTGTACGCCGTTAGCGGCGTGCCGCCGGTAGGCAGTCCAAGGACAAACGGACGATCGGCGGTCGGTTTGAACGCATTAATACGGTTAACGATATGGCGAGCGGCCCATCTGCCAACCTGTTCTGCGGTACTCAGGGGGATCAGTCTCATTCTTCACCTCAATAATCAATGTCAAAATTTGGCGGATCGTATTAAGCGTAACCTGGATATCCAGGATTCGTGTTCAATCCGTCCTGATTTTTTGAATCATAAAATAAGTTTTCCGTGTTAGCCAGTGGATGGTGGGGGTGATTACGATATTTAGTGATTATAATCACAAAAAACACCCGTTTAATTTGCGAGGCGAATTAATTTTCCACACACTCTGCAGAAGATGATCTCACCGTTCGATTACAGAACATCACGTTTTTAACGTTTGCAGCACAATAAAAAACGGCTTCAAAGAAGCCATATCGGCGTCTCGTAGGGGGAATAAGATGAATATTTTAGGTTTTTTCCAGCGGCTGGGTAGGGCGTTGCAGCTCCCTATCGCCGTGTTGCCGGTGGCAGCGTTGTTGCTGCGATTCGGCCAACCAGATTTGCTGAATATGCCGTTTATCGCGCAAGCGGGCGGGTCTATTTTCGATAACCTGGCGCTGGTTTTCGCTATCGGCGTGGCCTCCAGTTGGTCTAAAGATAGCGCGGGCGCGGCAGCGCTGGCGGGAGCCGTGGGCTACTTCGTCATGACCAAAGCGATGGTGACGATTAACCCGGAAATCAACATGGGCGTGCTGGCGGGGATTATTACCGGTCTGGTCGGCGGCGCGGTTTATAATCGCTGGTCTGGTATCAAACTGCCTGATTTTCTCAGTTTCTTCGGTGGAAAACGTTTTGTGCCGATCGCAACGGGCTTTTTCTGTCTGGTGCTGGCCGCTATTTTTGGTTACGTCTGGCCGCCGGTACAGCATGGCATCCATGCGGGCGGTGAATGGATCGTTTCCGCAGGCGCGCTGGGTTCCGGTATCTTTGGCTTCATCAACCGTCTGCTGATCCCCACCGGTCTGCATCAGGTACTGAACACCATCGCCTGGTTCCAGATTGGTGAATTCACCAATGCCGCAGGCACTGTATTCCACGGCGACATCAACCGCTTCTATGCTGGCGACGGCACGGCGGGGATGTTTATGTCCGGCTTCTTCCCGATCATGATGTTTGGTCTGCCGGGCGCCGCTCTGGCGATGTATTTCGCCGCGCCGAAAGAACGTCGTCCGATGGTGGGCGGTATGCTGCTGTCTGTCGCGATCACCGCGTTTCTGACCGGCGTAACCGAGCCGCTGGAATTCCTGTTTATGTTCCTGGCGCCGCTGCTGTACCTCCTGCACGCCATTTTGACTGGTATCAGCCTGTTCGTCGCGACGTTGCTGGGTATCCATGCGGGCTTCTCTTTCTCGGCAGGCGCGATCGACTATGTTCTGATGTATAACCTGCCAGCGGCCAGCAATAACGTCTGGATGTTGCTGGTGATGGGCGTTGTATTCTTTATCATCTACTTCCTGCTGTTCAGCGCGGTTATTCGTATGTTTAACCTGAAAACGCCGGGCCGCGAAGATAAAGTTGATGAGATGGTAACGGAAGAAGCCAACAGCAACACCGAAGAAGGGTTAACGCAACTGGCGACCAGCTATATTGCTGCGGTTGGCGGTACGGACAACCTGAAAGCGATCGATGCGTGTATTACCCGTCTGCGCCTGACCGTGAATGACTCTGCTCGCGTTAACGATGCGGCCTGCAAACGCCTCGGCGCTTCCGGGGTGGTTAAACTGAACAAACAGACCATTCAGGTTATTGTCGGCGCGAAAGCAGAATCGATTGGCGATGAAATGAAGAAAGTGGTGGCGCGGGGGCCGGTCGCGGCAGCGTCTGCTGATGCGGCTCACGTTGCAACACCTGCTCCGGCGGCCAAACCCCAGGCGGTGCCGAATGCGGTGACTATCGCTGAACTGGTCTCTCCGATTACCGGTGAGGTAGTGGCGCTGGATCAGGTACCGGATGAAGCTTTCGCCAGCAAAGCGGTCGGCGACGGCGTGGCGGTGAAACCCACCGATAAAACCGTGGTTTCTCCGGCGGCGGGTACTATCGTGAAAATCTTCAACACTAACCACGCGTTCTGTCTGGAAACCGAAAAAGGCGCGGAGATCGTTGTCCATATGGGTATCGATACCGTCGCGCTGAACGGTCAGGGCTTCAAGCGTCTGGTAGAAGAGGGTGCGGAAGTCACGGCGGGTCAGCCGGTGCTGGAACTGGATCTGGACTTCCTGAATGCCAATGCGCGTTCCATGATAAGCCCGGTTGTTTGCAGCAACAGCGATGACTTCAGCGCTCTGGTCATCAAAGCGGATGGTCACGTGGTAGCGGGTCAAACGCCACTGTACGAGATCAAGAGCAAATAATCGCTTCCTGGCCGGATAAGGCGTAAGACGCCATCCGGCGATATCACAGAAAACATAAGCGGCAGAGGGAAACCTTCGCCGCTTTTTTTTACCGCAATTAGCCCCAATATTTTCTGCAAAGCCACTTTTTAAGTAACTAAAGGTTGTCAGTCTGTCCGGCTTATAAGATCATATGTCGTTATACGTTGTTTACGCTTTGAGGAATCCACGATGAGTGAGGCTGAAGCCCGCCCGACTAACTTTATTCGTCAGATTATTGATGAAGATCTGGCGAGTGGTAAACATACCACTGTCCATACCCGTTTTCCGCCGGAGCCGAATGGCTATCTGCACATCGGCCACGCGAAATCTATCTGCCTGAACTTTGGCATCGCGCAAGATTATCAGGGCCAGTGCAACCTGCGTTTCGATGACACCAACCCGGTAAAAGAAGATATCGAGTACGTTGATTCGATCAAAAACGACGTCGAGTGGTTAGGCTTTCACTGGTCTGGCGATATTCGCTACTCCTCCGATTACTTTGACCAACTGCACGCCTATGCGGTCGAGCTCATCAATAAAGGCCTGGCCTACGTTGATGAGCTGACGCCGGAGCAGATCCGCGAATACCGCGGTACGCTGACCGCGCCGGGTAAAAACAGCCCGTTCCGCGATCGCAGCGTGGAAGAAAACCTCGCGCTATTTGAAAAAATGCGTACCGGCGGTTTTGAAGAGGGTAAAGCCTGTCTGCGCGCTAAAATCGACATGGCGTCGCCGTTTATCGTGATGCGCGATCCGGTGCTGTATCGCATTAAATTCGCCGAGCATCATCAGACTGGCAACAAGTGGTGCATCTATCCGATGTACGACTTTACTCATTGCATCAGCGATGCGCTGGAAGGCATTACTCATTCTCTGTGTACGCTGGAGTTCCAGGATAACCGTCGTCTGTACGACTGGGTGCTGGACAACATCACCATTCCGGTTCACCCGCGCCAGTACGAATTCTCGCGCCTGAATCTGGAATACACCGTGATGTCCAAGCGTAAGCTGAATCTGCTGGTGACCGACAAACACGTCGAAGGCTGGGATGATCCGCGTATGCCGACTATTTCCGGTCTGCGCCGTCGCGGCTATACCGCGGCTTCTATTCGTGAGTTCTGCAAACGCATCGGCGTCACCAAGCAGGACAACACCATTGAGATGGCGTCGTTGGAATCCTGCATTCGCGAAGATCTGAACGAAAACGCGCCGCGCGCAATGGCGGTAATCGATCCGGTAAAACTGGTTATCGAAAACTACCCGCAGGGTGAGAGCGAAATGGTTACCATGCCTAACCATCCGAATAAACCGGAGATGGGCAGCCGTGAAGTGCCGTTTAGCGGTGAGATCTGGATCGATCGCGCAGATTTCCGCGAAGAAGCGAACAAGCAGTACAAGCGTCTGGTGATGGGCAAAGAAGTGCGTCTGCGTAATGCCTACGTCATTAAAGCGGAGCGCGTAGAGAAGGATGCCGAAGGGAATATCACCACCATCTTCTGTACCTATGATGCCGATACGCTGAGTAAAGATCCGGCTGACGGGCGTAAAGTGAAAGGCGTAATCCACTGGGTTAGCGCAGCACATGCGCTGCCGATTGAAATTCGTCTCTACGACCGTCTGTTCAGCGTGCCGAATCCAGGCGCCGCGGAGGACTTCCTGTCTGTTATCAACCCCGAATCATTAGTGATTAAGCAGGGGTATGGCGAGCCGTCGCTGAAAGCGGCGGTAGCAGGGAAAGCTTTCCAGTTTGAACGTGAAGGTTACTTCTGCCTTGACAGCCGCTATGCAACGGCCGATAAGCTGGTCTTTAACCGCACCGTGGGCCTGCGTGATACCTGGGCGAAAGCGGGCGAATAAGCACTGCGCCAACAGGCGAATGCTGTAAAAATACCTTGTCAACGCCGCGTTCTGCGGCGTTTTTTCTCTGCCTTTCCAAGAGCCTATCCCATTAGGGCTATTTTACTTGCCATTTTGGACCTGGGCAGTGCTCGCCAAAACGCGTTAGCGTTTTGAACGCCGCTTGCGGCGGCCCGAAGGGCGAGCGTAGCGAGTCAAACCTCACGTACTACGTGTACGCTCCGGTTTTTGCGCGCTGTCCGTGTCCAAACTGGCTGCGCCAATAACGCCTGGTGGGATAGGCTCTAAGTCGATTCTCTTTTTTGCGAGGCGAATTAATTATTCTCTGAAAATTATTGATCTGATAAATGATTATTAATCTAAATGTTATAAGCGTCAGGTCAACAGGAGACAATTATTTTCATGCCTATGGAAAACAAGTCAATTTTCTTTCTGGCGGTCTGCTTCCCCCACCAGCAGTCGAATGTAACAGAAAGCAATTAAATATGTGCGGTTGCTCATATTATTACATACTGGTTACAGAAAGAGATTGATAATTCGCATCGCGAAAAATAGTCTATTTAACGTAGTAAATGAGGTTTCTCAGCGCTACTTTTTATTTTTATTTTTTCGCTGTTCGCTTTTGTCGGCAGCAATTTATACGTCAAAGAGGATTAACTTATGCGTACGTTTAGTGGCAAACGTAGTACGCTGGCTCTGGCTATCGCCGGTATCACAGCAATGTCGGGGTGGATCGTTGTTCCGCAGGCGCAAGCCTCCGGCTTTTTCGACGACTCCACGTTAACGGGCGGCATCTATTATTGGCAGCGTGAACGCGATCGCAAAGATGTGACCGACGGCGACAAATATAAAACTAACCTTTCTCATGCGACCTGGAACGCTAACCTGGATTTTCAGTCTGGTTACGCTGCGGATATGTTCGGTCTGGATATCGCGGCGTTTACCGCGATTGAAATGGCAGAAAACGGCGACAGCGGTCATCCAAACGAAATTGCCTTCTCGAAAAAGAATAAAGGCTACGACGAAGACTATTCCGGCGATAAGAGCGGTATCAGTCTTTATAAAGCCGCCGCGAAATTTAAATATGGCCCGGTCTGGGCGCGCGCCGGTTATATTCAGCCTACCGGTCAGACGCTGTTAGCGCCGCACTGGAGTTTTATGCCGGGTACTTATCAGGGTGCGGAAGCCGGCGCCAGTTTTGACTATGGCGATGCGGGCGCGTTAAGTTTTTCCTACATGTGGACTAACGAATATAAAGCGCCGTGGCATACCGAAATGGATAAGTTTTATCAGGCGGATAAAAAAACCAATGTGGACTACCTCCACTCCATCGGCGCGAAGTACGACTTCAAAAATGATCTGGTGCTGGAAGCGGCGTTTGGTCAGTCCGAAGGCTATGTCGATCAATATTTCGCGAAGGCCAGCTATAAATTTGATTTAGGCGGCAATCCGTTCACCACCAGTTACCAGTTCTACGGCGCGCGCGACAAAGTAGACGATCGCAGCGTGAATGATATTTACGACGGTACGGCCTGGCTGCAGGCGTTGACCTTCGGCTACAAAGTCGCGGAAGTGGTTGACCTGCGTCTGGAAGGCACCTGGGTGAAAGCGGACGGTCAGCAGGGCTATTTTCTGCAACGTATGACGCCAACCTACGCCTCTTCAAACGGTCGTCTGGATATCTGGTGGGATAACCGCTCCGACTTTAACGCTAACGGTGAAAAGGCGGTTTTCTTCGGCGCGATGTATGACCTGAAAAACTGGAATCTGCCGGGCTGGGCTGTGGGCGCGTCTTACGTTTACGCCTGGGATGCTAAACCGGCAACCTGGCAAAGTAACCCGGATGCTTACTACGACAAAAACCGCACTATCGAAGAGTCCTCATACAGTCTGGATGCGGTCTATACCCTGCAGGAGGGGCGTGCCAAAGGCACCATGTTCAAACTGCACTTCACCGAATATGACAACCACTCCAATATTCCAAGCTGGGGCGGTGGTTACGGCAACATCTTCCAGGATGAACGTGACGTGAAATTTATCGTTATTGCGCCATTCACTATTTTCTGATGTCAGATGCGGCAGGCTGCCGGTCTGCCGCGCTGTTGAGGAACGACCTATGAAAAAAATTTTACTCATCGCCAGCATGACCGCCGGTTTGACGGCCTGCGCGTCATCACCCGCGCCGGAAGAAGATAGCCGGCTGAAAGAGGCGTACAGCGCCTGTATCAATACCGCACAGGGCTCGCCTGAGAAGATAGAGGCCTGCCAAAGCGTACTGAATGTCCTTAAAAAAGAGCGCAAACATCAGCAATTTGCTAACGAAGAAAGCGTGCGGGTACTGGACTATCAGCAGTGCATTCAGGCGACGCGCACGGGTAACGATCAGGCGGTCAAGGCTGACTGCGATAAGGTCTGGCAGGAAATTCGCAGTCATAATAACGTGCAATAAAACCCTGCCTTGCCACCCACGGGCGAATGTTTTCCGCCCGTGGTTTTTTCAGGCTTTATTTTCTGCCGCGATATAGCCGCGACTCAGACGTACAAACAGCATCGCCGTCGCGGCAAGTCCACATAACGCTGCGCACATCAGCCACCAGCCGGGCGAGCTTTTATCGCCGGTTAACTTTACCAGCGCGGTAGAGATGGCCGGCGTCAGGCCGCCAAAAATTGCCGTCGCCAGGCTAAAGGCCAGCGAGAAACCAACGGTACGCACATAGACTGGCATCACTTCGGTTAACGCCGCGACCATTGCGCCGTTATACATGCCAAAAAAGAAAGAGAACCACAGCAGTACCAGCGTCATGCGGGTAAAGTCGGGTGCGGCGGTCAGCCACTGCATGACGGGCCAGGTGGTGATCAGCGCCAGCAACGTAATGCCCATTAACACGGCGCGACGGCCAATCCGGTCGGAAATCGCGCCGCCAATGGGTAACCAGATAAAATTGGACACCCCCACCAACATGGTGACGATCAAACTGTCCCGCGCGCTGAGATTAAGCACGGTTCTGCCATAGGTCGGCGTATAAACGGTGATAAAATAAAACGTTGTGGTGGTCATCGCCACCAGCAGCGTTCCGGCCGTAATAATGCGCCAGTTTTTGGCGATAGTTGCAAAAATTTCCCTGGTGTCGGGGCGATGCTTGCGTTGTAAAAACGCCTCTGTTTCTTGTAATGAACGACGTAAAACAAAAATCAGCGGAATGATCATACAGCCGATAAAGAACGGAATTCGCCAGCCCCACTCCGATATCGCGTCGTGTCCCAGCGTGATATTCAGGCTATAACCAATCAACGCGGCGACAACGATCGCGACCTGCTGACTGGCGGATTGCCAGCTGGTATAAAACCCTTTATTGCCTGGCGTTGCGATTTCGGACAGATAGACCGAGACGCCGCCTAACTCAACGCCCGCAGAAAATCCTTGTAATAACCGGCCCAACAGCACCAACGCAGGCGCTGCCAGGCCGATCGTTTGGTAGCCGGGGACGAGGGCGATGAGCAACGTACCGCAGCCCATAATCGCCAGCGTTACCATCAGCCCTTTACGACGTCCGATTCTGTCAATATAGGCGCCAAGCACAATCGCGCCGACGGGGCGCATTAAAAAACCGGAGCCAAAGACGGCAAAGGTCAACATTAATGAGGCAAATTCGCTTTCCGCCGGAAAAAACGTTCTGGCGATATAGGTGGCGTAAAATCCGAACAAGAAAAAATCAAACTGTTCAAGAAAATTGCCGCTTGTCACGCGCAGTATTGCGCCGAACGTGCCGGCGCGCGATGTTACAGGTGTGTGTTGTGCCATAGGGTTTGCTCTCCACTGTCTTTATTGTTTTATGGGTAAGATGTTGCGGGTCAGTTGCCTGTATCCCCCACATGTTTTCCGCGTCGCTTCTCAACTGCCCATTTGAGTAAGGCCGCGCAGCGGAAAAATCCGTGGGCGAATTTTCCGTAGGGAAGGGTGAGAAAGAGCGCCATCACCACGCCTAAATGGAGCGCCAGCAGTATGCCCATTCCGCTGGTGTCTCTGCCTGCCAGCAGCGCCAGCCCGGTAAGGCTGGTTAAGAACAGCAGCAGAATAAAGCCGCGATCCATGGGTTTCTGGCGCGCATCGCCATGTAACGGCGACCGCCGCAGATTGAGCCACAGTAGCCCGGCCGGGCCGATAAGCAGACCGATACCGCCCAGCGTGCCGAGCATGACCGGCAGGCTAAAAAACGGGTAGGGCGCTTCCCAACCGGCGACGTAGTGATAGCCCGTCGCCACGACCGTGGCGGCAAAACAGAGCATAAAACCGTAAAAGGTAAAGTGATGAAAGCGACGGCGCAGCAGCGTGAACGCATCGTCCGCTTCGTTACAGCCTTTGCCGTGACCGCCGTCGAGATATTTCAGCGTTAACGCATTGTGCGACGCTTCCGCAATCTCTGCCGAACGCGGTACGCCCGGCGAGATCTCACGCCAGAAGCGAATTACGCCCGCCATAAGCAAACCGATTGCCAGCACAAAAACTGAGCCAAACATCCATGCCAGCAGGCTATGCGGAAAAATTTGATAGAAGTCACCGGCCAGCGGCGGATGAATCAGCGACCCTTTCAGCGCCATCGCCAGTAATAAAAAGAGCGTCAGACCGACTATCAGCGCCAGCGCGACGGTGATCCCCGCCCGACGGTATAACGCGCCAAAAGCGGCGGGCTGGGCATACTGTTGATACGTCTCCAGGCGGGCTTGCGCCATCGCTTTCGGCACGTTAATGGCAAATTCATGGGGCGGCGCGTACTGGCACGCGTGCAGGCAGGCGCCGCAGTTATGACATAAATTCGCCAGATAATGAATATCGGCTTTACCGAATTCGAGCCGCTGGGTCATCGCCGGAAATACTGCGCAAAAACCTTCGCAGTAGCGACACGCGTTACACACTTGCATGACGCGTTCGACCTCGGCTTCCGGTTCGGTAAGCACGGTGGCCTCAATGATTAATTTTTCAAGCTGTTTCATGCTGCGCCTCCTTGTGTGCCGCGCGGGCGGCTTCTATCCCCGCAATGCGGCCAAAGGTTGTGCCGATAGACATGCCTACGCCTGCGGTATACCCCTTGCCCAGAACATTTCCTGCCATCATCTCGCCGGCAACAAACAGGTTGCGGCTTGGATGACCGGCAAAATGCACCGCGGCACGTTCGTTAACTTTCAGACCCAGGTAGGTAAACGTGATGCCGGGTCGCAGCGCATAACCGTAGTAGGGCGGCGCATCAAGCGGGCGCGCCCAGTGGGTTTTCGCCGGCGTCAGGTTTTTAGTAGCGCAGTCATCAAGCAAGGTATGATCAAAATGACCGGGCTGGCAGGCCTGGTTATACTGCGTGACGGTATGGGTAAATTTTTCCGCGTCCAGCCCCAACTGGCAGGCCAGCTCAGCCAGCGTATTGGCCTGCGCGCCAGGAAAAACCGGCGGCATAAAGTGGCCGATGGCTTTGCTGTCAATAATCGAATAGCCAATTTGTCCTGGCTGTTGAGCAACCAGCCGCCCCCAAATGGCGTAACGCTTCGGCCAGAAATCTTCGCCTTCATCATAAAAACGTTCGGCGTCGCGATTCACGACAATACCCAGCGATACGCAATCCACGCGAGTACAAATACCGCCGTCGTACAGCGGCGCCCTGGCATCAATCGCTACGCAGTGCGACTGGGACGGATCGCCAATGATATCCGCGCCGGCATCCATCATAAATTTGAGTAATACGCCCTGGTTAAAACGCGTGCCGCGAATCAGGAAATTATCCGCGGGCCATTCGCCGCGGGCGTTTTCTCCCCAGGCCTCCCGCAGCCATTCACGGTTTGATTCGAAACCGCCAGCCGCTAATACGCAGGCTTTGGCGGTAATACGTTCGCTACCCGCCAGAGCTGCCACGAATTCGCCGTCATGAAGTTCAAGCGCGTGAACCGGCGTGTTATAGCGAATCTGTACGCCCAGCCGTTCGGCGCTACGGTAATAGGCATTGACGAGCGCTTTCCCTCCGCCCATAAAAAACGCATTGGTGCGCGCAACGTGGAGCGCACCAGATAGTGGCGGTTGAAAGTTAACGCCATGTTTGCGCATCCAGTCGCGGCATTGCGAAGAGGTGCGAATGACCAGCCGCGCCAGCGCCTCGTTGGTGTTGCCGTCGGTGACTCGCCACAGATCCTGCCAGAATTCCTCTTCAGGATAGCTTTCTACCAGCACATCCTGCGGCGCATCATGCATACAGCGCAGGTTTCGTGTGTGCTGAGAATTTCCGCCGCGCCATTCTCGCGGGGCAGCCTCCAGCAGCAGAACCGATGCGCCCGCTTCCCGTGCGGTCAGGGCGGCGCATAATGCGGCATTGCCTCCGCCTATCACCAGTACATCAACCATCTTATACTCCCGTACCATTTAACTATTTGTTAAATTTGTAATTGAAATGTATACGGATAAATAAGCGGCGCGCTATCAGGTAGCGCTAAACAGGGGTTTAGTAAGCGTAAAGGGTTGCGCCTGGCCATTCACCGGCGTCGACTAACTGACGCATAACTTTGGTAAGGACTACTCTGGCGGCAAGGCCGGCGGGCGTCAGTTCATCATCCGACAGGCTGACTAAAAAATTGGGGCGGCTGAGTACCGGATTATGGACGCCGATCACGCGTAGCGAGTCGTTATCCAGATGAGAAATCGCCGCGCCGGGCTGCAACGTGGCGCCAAGACCGTCGCGCACGGCGCGCATCAACAACGCCAGGCCGTCAATTTCCGCGACGATTTCAACGTTAAGCGCATGTTCCTGGCAGACAGCGTCCAGCCTGCCGCGCAGCCCATGTCCCTGGCTTGGCATAATGAGCGGAATGCCTGCCAGTTGTTCAGGTGTGATCGGGTTATCAGGAAGCGCCGCCAGCAGGGCATGGGAGCCAATCAGAAAAAGCTGTTCTTCAAGGATCGGTCTGGCGCTCCAGCGCAGGATTTTATCTTTTTGAAAGACAACGGCTAAATCAATCTGGCGGGTATTGATCATTCTTTCCAGATTACCGGACAAGCTTTCCACCACATGCAGTCGGACATCGGCATAGTTTTCCTGCATGGCATGGATAAACGGTATACCCAGTATGGAGGCGGTACTGGGAGCCATTCCTACGCTCACATGACCGGAAAGGCGCGCTTCTCTGGCGGCGAGAATCGCGTCGTCGGCATGACGCAGGGCGAGTTGCGCCTGTGAATAAAAGGCCAGCCCGGCGTTGGTTGGCGTTACGCCGCGCGAAGTGCGCTGCAGCAGACGGATGGCGAGCTCGTTTTCCAGACGGGACATCTGTTGACTTAATGCTGAAACGCCAATATCAAGATCCTGTGCGGCGCTGCCCATACTGCCGGTTTCAATAATACGCACGAAATAGCGTAACTGGCGAAGCTCCATTCCTGCTCTCCTGAGATGCGATAGCGTTTTTTACATTAAATCAACATCAAGCGGCAGGAAAGAGGAGGATATAAAAAAGCCAACCGGGCGGTTGGCTCTTCGAAAGATTTACACTTATTTAGTCGCGTCATCGTGCGCGTGCTCGTCTTCGCGGCAGTCGCCTTCAGCGCAGTGGCCGTAAAGATAGAGGCTGTGATTAGTTAAACGAATACCGTGTTTCGCCGCAATTTCACGCTGGCGCGCTTCAATAGAGTCATCACTAAATTCAATCACTTTTCCGCAGTCAAGGCAGATAAGATGGTCGTGATGATGCTGTTGCGTCAGTTCAAAAACGGATTTACCGCCTTCAAAATTATGGCGGGTCACGATACCGGCATCGTCAAACTGGTTCAGCACACGGTATACGGTTGCCAGACCGATTTCTTCACCCATGTCGATCAGGCGTTTGTATAAATCTTCCGCACTGACGTGATGGTTATCTGGTTCCTGAAGAACTTCCAGAATTTTTAAACGAGGAAGCGTTACTTTCAGGCCAGCCTTCTTTAATGCGGTATTGTTGTCAGTCATGCGGAATCTGTCCTGTTGCTAAACGATTCACTTCATTAGAGAAGTGACAGAAATTGCACTCAAGATAATGCGTATCATTATAGGACTGCCATGCCGAAATGAAAACCGCAAGTCTCTCGCAGATGTTAATAAAACTGTGGTTTTGCCTGCAAATTCTGGCGCCACCTGATTACACCCGGACATTGTACAGGGATGGGTGCGAAAGTTACAAATTTGTAGCAATTATTTTGATTGGTCTTGTCTATTGATGCGGCGCAGATATAACGCTGCGCCGCATAAGATTAGGCGTTGAGGATGTCGTCGAGGTGCAATTCAGCCGAAACTTGCTTAACCCATTTTTCAACACGCTCGGCGGTCAGTTCAGGCTGACGGTCTTCGTCAATCGCCAGGCCGACAAAATGATCGTCGTCAGCCAGACCTTTAGAGGCTTCAAAATGATAGCCTGCGGTTGGCCAGTGACCCACAATCGTGGCGCCGCGCGGCTCAATAATGTCGCGAATCGTGCCCAGCGCATCACAGAAGTATTCCGCGTAGTCTTCCTGATCGCCACAGCCAAACAGCGCCACCAGCTTACCGTTAAAGTCAATCTCTTCGAGAGTCGGGAAGAAGTCATCCCAGTCACATTGCGCTTCGCCATAATACCAGGTTGGGATGCCCAGCAGCAGAATGTCATACCCTTCCAGGTCTTCTTTACTGCTTTTTGCAATGTCATGCACATCGGCAACGTCTTTACCAAGCTGTTTTTGAATCATTTTTGCGATATTTTCGGTATTACCGGTGTCGCTGCCGAAAAAGATGCCAGTGATTGCCATGAGTAAAATAACCTCTTGAAACTTATTGAAATGGTGGTGGCGAATTGCCCACGGATAAGGGCAATCATAGCAGAACAGGCAGATATGCGGAAACAGCAATCACGCGGGACTGCACGCTCTGCTACACGAAATATGAAACAAAACTTATTTTCAGACTAAACCCTGGCCGCGCAGCGCCATAAGCTGCTTCATTAATATTTCTTCAATGAGCTCGCTGCGGCTAATGTTGCGCGCTTCGGCCAGCTCATTCAGCGCGTCAACCGCTTGTGCGTTGAGTTTTAATTCGACACGCTTGAGGCCACGAACTTTGTCGCGTTTTAACTGGTTGCGCTTGTTGATGCGTAACTGTTCATCGCGCGAAAGCGGATTCGTTTTAGGTCGTCCCGGGCGACGCTCGTGCGCGAACAGATCTAATGTCGTACGGTCCGTTTGTTCTTTGGCCATGATTTTGGTGACTTCGGGGGAAACAATCAGCCAGGCTTATGCCCGGATGGATAGCGCGCCATCATACATCAGCGAGGAAGCGACGCCAACGCCCGCGCGCGTAATCGCGCACAGGCGATGAGTTTTTAATCAGTTAGCGTTTATCGTGCAGATAACGGCGGATGGCGCGCAGAACCGCCTCTGGTTTTTCGGCATGTACCCAGTGGCCCGCGCCGGCGATCACATGCGCGCGCGCCAAAGGGAATTGCGCCAGCAACGCGTCGCGGTACGCTTCGGTCACGTACGGCGAGTTACCGCCTGGAATAAACAGCGCCGGATGTTCCCAGGGCGGAATGGTTTCCCAGCCGACGATATGCGGATACTGCTCCCATAATACCGGAACATTAAAACGCCATTCGCCTTCAGCCCAAGATTTTAACAGAAACTGGATCACGCCTTCTTCGTTGAGGTGCTGGCGCATAATCCCTGCCGCCTGTTGGCGGGATGTCGCGTCGGATTCGCTGACGGCGTTAATGGCCGCGAAAATGCGATCGTGGCGGCGAACGTGATAATCCACGGGGGCGATATCAATCGCGACCAGACGATCGATGCGATCGGGCGCCAGCGCCGTCAGCGCCATTACCGCTTTTCCACCCATGGAATGACCAATAAACGTCGCTTTTTCAATCTGCTGCGCGTCAAGCGTATCCAGAAGATCCTGGGCCATTGCCGGATAATCCATGACCGGATCGCGCGGCGATAAACCATGATTGCGCATATCGACCTGAATAATGTCGTGATCGGTCACCAGATCGCGCGCCAGTACGCCGAGGTTGTCCAGGCTGCCAAACAGGCCATGAACGAGAACGATGGGGGAATTATTGTGCAGGTTTTGTGCAGATTGCGCTCGGATGTTTAATTTCATGGCAAAGTTCTTTTTTTCGCTCTGTCGGGTTAGGGTATTATGTTGACCATTCTGCCACTGGGCTGCAACCTCTAAGGTTTACTCCGAGTTTTTTTGTCAGCCGGGCTTAACGCTATCCGCTGTTGGGATTTGTTCCTATAATCCCAATGACTTGTATTCAGCAAAGACATCGCACTGGATTAAGATGAAAACGATTGAAGTTGATGATGAACTCTATAGCTATATTGCCAGCCACACCAAGCATATCGGCGAGAGCGCATCCGACATTTTACGGCGTATGTTGAAGTTTTCCGCCACGACACAGCCAACGGCTTCAGCGGTGAAGGGGACGCCTGCGGCGCAACCCGTTGCCGAAGCGAAACCAGTTAACCCGGTAAAAGACAAAGTTCGCGCGATGCGTGAGCTGTTGTTGTCTGACGAATATGCCGAGCAGAAAAAAGCGGTCAACCGCTTTATGCTGATTCTGACTACACTCTATTCACTGGATCACCACGCGTTTGCGGAGGCGACGGAGTCGTTGCATGGCCGCACGCGCGTCTATTTTGCGGCGGATGAACAAACGCTGCTGAAAAATGGGAATCAAACTAAACCTAAGCACGTTCCCGGCACGCCGTACTGGGTGATCACCAACACCAACACCGGCCGTAAATGCAGCATGATCGAACACATCATGCAGTCAATGCAATTCCCGGCGGAATTGATTGAAAAGGTTTGCGGAACAATTTAATCCTTGCATTAGAAGGACCAGGCAATGGCAATCCACAACCGCGCAGGACAACCCGCGCAACAGAGTGATTTGATTAACGTCGCCCAACTGACGGCGCAGTATTATGTACTGAAACCGGAGGCAGGGAATGCAGAACATGCCGTGAAATTTGGCACTTCCGGCCATCGCGGCAGCGCAGGTCGTCACAGTTTCAACGAACCGCATATTCTGGCGATCGCCCAGGCGATTGCTGAAGAGCGGGCGAAAAATGGCATTACCGGCCCCTGCTATGTGGGGAAAGACACCCATGCGCTCTCGGAACCGGCCTTCATTTCCGTGCTGGAAGTGCTGGCGGCAAACGGCGTAGACGTTATCGTGCAGGAAAATAATGGCTTTACGCCAACGCCTGCCGTGTCAAATGCTATCCTGGTCCATAACAAAAAAGGCGGCCCGCTGGCTGATGGTATTGTCATTACGCCGTCGCACAACCCGCCGGAAGATGGCGGTATTAAATATAATCCGCCCAATGGCGGCCCGGCGGATACCAACGTCACTAAAGTGGTAGAAGATCGCGCCAATGCGCTGCTGGCGGGCGGCCTGCAAGGCGTTAAGCGCATCTCTCTGGATGCGGCAATGGCCTCGGGCCACGTTAAAGCGGTAGATCTGGTGCAGCCATTTGTCGAAGGGCTGGCGGATATTGTTGATATGGCGGCGATTCAGAAAGCGGGTCTGACGCTGGGTGTCGATCCGCTGGGCGGCTCCGGTATTGAATACTGGAAACGTATCGCTGAGCATTACAAGCTTAACCTGACGTTAGTTAACGATCAGGTTGATCAAACCTTCCGCTTTATGCACCTTGATAAAGATGGCGCGATCCGTATGGATTGCTCCTCCGAATGTGCGATGGCGGGTTTGCTGGCGCTGCGTGACAAGTTTGACCTGGCCTTCGCCAACGACCCGGACTACGACCGTCATGGCATCGTGACGCCTGCAGGGCTGATGAACCCGAACCATTATCTGGCGGTCGCCATTAACTATCTGTTCCAGCATCGTCCGCTGTGGGGTAAAGACGTGGCTGTCGGTAAAACGCTGGTCTCTTCCGCGATGATTGACCGCGTGGTGAATGACTTGGGACGCAAGCTGGTAGAAGTGCCGGTTGGCTTCAAATGGTTTGTTGACGGTTTGTTCGACGGCAGCTTTGGTTTCGGCGGGGAAGAGAGCGCGGGCGCTTCGTTCCTGCGTTTCGACGGTACGCCGTGGTCTACCGATAAAGACGGTATCATCATGTGCCTGCTGGCGGCGGAAATCACCGCCGTTACCGGGAAAAACCCGCAAGAGCATTACAATGAACTGGCAGCGCGTTTTGGCGCGCCGAGCTATAACCGTCTGCAGGCGAGCGCGACCTCGGCCCAGAAAGCGGCATTGTCTAAACTGTCTCCGGAAATGGTCAGCGCCAGCACTCTGGCAGGCGACCCGATCACCGCGCGTCTTACCGCAGCGCCGGGTAATGGCGCATCGATTGGCGGCCTGAAGGTAATGACCGATAACGGCTGGTTCGCCGCGCGTCCATCCGGTACGGAAGACGCTTACAAGATCTATTGCGAAAGCTTCCTGGGGGAAGAACATCGCAAGCAGATTGAGAAAGAAGCCGTTGAAATCGTTAGCGAAGTATTGAAAAACGCCTGATGGGCGATATGGAAGAAAAAGGAGCCTTACGGCTCCTTTTTTGTATTAACGGCGCTGCGCTTACCAGGCCTGTAAATCGCCTCCAGGCCGGATAAGCCGCTTGTGATATCTGACTTATTCGCTCTGAGTCGCCAGATGTCGGCGGCAGGTGAGGGCGTCGCATTCGATACGCACCACGCAAACCGCTTTCATCATATCTTCCCGATAACTGAAGGTTTTTCCCGGATCGGTCTGACGCATAATGACGTCCAGGCCGTAGCGCATCTCCTCGCGCGTTTGCAATATCGATGCCAGTCCGGTGGCGAAAACGCTGGTGTAGGCGTAGCTATAATCACAGGGGTCATCGGCACGTAGTAATGCATGGTCGCCGTCCATTTCAATGCATACTGCCGGGTTCTTACGTAACAGACGCATCTTTTTCCCGGTGCGTGCGCCGTGAAAATAAAATATCCAGCGTCCGTTCTGATACTCGTAGCCAAAATTTACGGGGACAACATACGGACAGAGATTGTCGTTAAACCCTATCCGACACACTTCGTGTTTACTGAGAATAGCCAGTATTTCTGCTATATCAGTGACTTCCCGTTCTGGATTACTCATTTCTATTATCTTATTCAAAGAGTGAAAATGCCCGGACTACCGTTACCGCAGCCCGGGCGCGCCATCAGCCGTGTTTATTTTTCAATTCAAAACGCGGTGAGACCAGGCCGTATAACGTCCAGCCGAGGAAGGTCACAATTGAGCCGTACAGCATGGCTTCTTCACCGGAGGAATATAGCGCGTAGAAGCTATACATGGCGCCAACGAAGGCCACGAAGTTAGCGACTTTCGCTTTTGATGACGGCACATTCGCCATTTTCTGAATGATAACCAGCGCGGCCATCGACAGAATATACGGAATAATGTTCGTCACCACCGCCAGGTTAACCAGGACGTTAAACTGACTATTCAGCGACGGGCTAATGGTCATCAGCGACAGGCCAGTCTGAATAATCACAATAATCAGCATCCCCTGTACCGGCGCGTCGACTTTCGTTACACGAGAGAAGACTTTCGGGAAATAGCCTTCGTCAGCGGAGGATTTAAAGACCTGGGCGATAGTGAACTGCCAGCCCAGCAGTGAGCCGCAGCAGGACATTACCATCAGCGCCATGATCACTTTACCTACCGCAGGCGTGAACATCTGTGCAAACGCCAGACCAAACGGCGCCGTGGAGTTCGCCAGATCCATGTTCGGCACAATCCCGGCAATCACGTTAGTCGAAACGATATAGATGACCGCCGCGCCCAGCGTACCGCCCAGTACCGCAATGGGGACGTTCTTTTCCGGATTCTCGACCACGTCTGCGTTGGCGCAGGCGGATTCCAGTCCAAGAAATGCCCACAACGTCATGGCGATGGAAGAACCGACCGCGCTAAAGAACGGAACATGGTGCGGGTTCCATGACGCTACGTACATGCTGGGGCTAAACCAGAACCAGCCAATGATGCACAGGCCGACAACCGGAATGATGACGCCCCAAACGGTAACGCTACTGATCTGTCCGGTAATACGCGCGCCGCCAAAGTTTGCGATAGTACAAACCCACAATACGGCGATAGTCGCCAGACCGATCTGGAGCGGCGTCAGCGCGGCGCCGAACAGTTCGGTGCCATAGCCGACAGCGGAGATGGCGATAGCCACGTTGGCGATCAGCAGCGAGACGCCGTAGGTATAGTTCGCCATAAAGTTGCCGGATTTACCGAAGGCATATTCGGCGTAACCGCCCATGCCGCCGGATTTACGGCTAAACATACCGCATTTCGCAAACGCCCAGGCCAGCGCCATCGAGCCGACGGCGGTGACCAGCCAGGAGATAATGGATATCGTGCCGACTTCAGACAGTTTGGTCGGTAGCATGATGATCCCGGAGCCCATCATGTTGACCATAGTCAGAATTGTGAGCTGCACGACACCCATTTTATTGGATTTAGGTTTACTCATAATTTTTCCTCCTTCAGCAGGGAGCGCTGCGCGTCACGAGGTTTAATGACGTAGCACCAGACCTGCTTACGGCCGTCGTGTTCTTCGATATAAACGCCCTGCAGTTCAGGCGCAAAGCCCGGCAGCAGGTTGATCCCTTCTTCCAGGGCGCTGAAGTAACGCAGGACAGAACCGCCCCAGATTTCACCCGGAACTACACACAGCACTCCCGGCGGGTAAGGCAGAGCGCCTTCAGCCGCGATACGACCTTCCGCTTCCGGCAGGCGAACCAGTTCGACCTCGCCGCGCAGATAGGCATAGTTGGCCTCTTGCGGATTCATACTGACTTTCGGGAAATGCGATTTACGGAACATCTCTTTTTGCAGCTGTTTCACGTTGTGCCGCGCATAGAGATCGTGCATCTCCTGGCAAAGCTGACGCAGGGTATAGCCGGCATAACGCGCTTCATGCTGTTTGTAGATGGACGGTAATACTTCCGCTAACGGCGCATCAGCTTCCAGCAGTTTTTCGAAACGAGCCAGCAGGGCGACAAGCTGTTGTAACTTCGCCATGTCTTCTGCCGGCGTCAGCAGGAACAGAATGGAGTTGAGGTCGCATTTTTCCGGCACAACGCCGTTCTCGCGCAGGAAGTTGGCGAGGATCGTGGCAGGAACGCCAAAGTCTTCATATTCGCCGCTCGCTGCATTAATGCCCGGTGTGGTGAGCAGCAGTTTGCAAGGGTCGACAAAGTACTGATGTTCGGCATAGCCTTCAAACGCATGCCAGTGTTCTCCCGGAACGAAGTGGAAGAAGCGCAGATCGCTGGCGATCTCTGACGTCGGGTATGACTGCCACGGCTTACCATCAATCAGTTCCGGTACGAACGGACGGATGTGATGACAGTTTTCGAGGATCAATTTACGGGCATCGATGCCGTTAACCACGCAATCCATCCACATATTGCGACCGCTGACGCCTTCGTGCATTTTTGCGTTAACGTCCAGCGCAGCGAACAGCGGATAGAACGGGCTGGTGGAGGCGTGCATCATAAAGGCGTTGTTCATGCGCTTATGCGGAACGTAGCGCGATTGCCCTTTGATATGGCTATCTTTTTTATGGATCTGCGAGGTCTGGGAGAAACCGGCTTGTTGTTTGTGAACGGACTGCGTCACCAGAATACCCGGATCGTTTTCGTTCAGTTCCAGCAGCAGCGGCGAACAATCGGCCATCATCGGAATAAATTGTTCATAGCCGACCCAGGCGGAGTCAAACAGGATGTAGTCGCACAGATGACCAATTTTATCGACGACCTGACGGGCGTTATAAATGGTACCGTCGTAGGTGCCTAACTGGATGACGGCCAGACGGAATGGACGTGCTTCGCGGGCACGCTGCGGCGCGACTTCGCTAATCAGCTCGCGCAGGTAATCTTCTTCGAAGCAGTGAGCGTCGATCCCGCCGATAAAACCATACGGGTTACGCGCGGTTTCCAGATAAACTGGCGTTGCGCCCGCCTGCAATAATGCGCCGTGGTGGTTAGATTTGTGGTTGTTACGGTCAAACAGTACCAGATCGCCCGGCGTTAACAGCGCGTTGAGTACGACTTTGTTAGAGGAGGAGGTCCCGTTCAGCACAAAGTAGGTCTTATCGGCGTTAAAGACTTTCGCCGCATGTTGCTGCGCAATGCAAGGCGCGCCTTCGTGAATCAGCAGATCGCCCATCGCCACGTCCGCGTTGCATAGGTCGGAGCGGAAGAGCGTTTCGCCAAAGTATTCCACGAACTGATTACCGGCAGGATGACGGCGGAAGAATTCGCCGCCCTGATGTCCCGGGCAGTCAAATGCGCTGTTGCCCTGGTTGACATAATCCACCAGCGCGCGGAAAAACGGCGGACGTAACTGCGTTTCGTAGTGGCTTGCTGCGGTTTCCAACTGGCGACCATAGAAGGCAGTACGGGATTCATTATATTCGAATACACCAGAGATACGCGGCAAATACTCAGGCGGTACGCGCCCTTCGTCATGAGTCGCGACAAACACGGGAATACCGTAACCCGTTGCGTCGATTTCATCGAGTTTTCCGTGTTCAATGTCGTCAATGGATAACACGATGGCAGCCACGTCGATGAAACGACTCTCATCAACATTTACAATATTACGGTGTGTAGAAAAACAATCCGGGCAATGACGGCTAACGGCAATTTTTAATTCTGACATTTTTCATCTCTTTATTTCAGGTAATAGCAGGCCCTCAATTTCTCGCATGAGAAACTGATTCTTCCGGAAAAAATCAAAGCTATCCCGCTGATAAAAAAATCAGTAAATTAGCTTTATTTTAGATGTAATAAATCCCAACCCGTCCGGTTGCAGGAAATTCAGGATTTAAGGAGTTGAGTACTACGATATACAGGCAGAAACCGCGATAACTAAAATTGCGCTGAGTCGGAATTTCTTCTGTCAAACCACATAGTTAGCTGGATGGGCGTAAAGGAATTACCGTACTGTCGCTTTTAACAATTCGAGTTATTTAGGCAATAGACCTGAATGACATAAGGGTCGGAAAGACCTGTATGCTGAAGTACCCGTAGCAGAAAAACTACCGGGCATTAAAGAAATGAAAGTCGAAACTATTACGGTGGGCAAACATCATAATATGCGTTGTCCGCCTTATATGGGGCATAAAACGATTATTATTTTCCATTTTGAGGTCCTTTCATTGATTTATTGAAAGCATGGATATTTTATCCAGGAAGCGCCAGCAATCTGTGAACCAGATCAACAAAAAACGATCATTTGAAAAATAATTAGTCGGCGATTATGCATATCGTGCTGTGAAATAACGGATTGTTTCTTAAATGTTAATTATATGTTTTTTATATTCTCCATAAAATATAATATCGCCGCGAAAATAATTATTCGCGACGCCGAAAATAAATGACATAAAAATTAGAAGTTATTTAAAAATAATGAATAGCTATTCACGGCATAAAGCGATAGCCAATTCCGGTTTCGGTAATAAAATGGCGTGGGCGGGTGGGATCTTGTTCCAGTTTCTGGCGTAAATGTCCCATATAGATGCGCAAATAGTGGCTATGCTCCACGGCGTTAGGGCCCCAGACCTGGTTTAATAACTGCCGTTGGGTTAATACCTTGCCGGCATTATTGAGTAATACCGCCAGCAGGCGGAACTCAATCGGCGTCAGATGGATTTCTTCGTCGCCACGGTGGATCAACCGTGCGGCGAGATCGACCGTCACGCCGGAAAAGCGGACGATCGGATCGGCGCAAGGGCTGGCGGCGTGCCGTCGCAGCGCGACACGCAAACGCGCCTGCAACTCGCCAATGCCGAATGGCTTGCTCAGGTAATCATCAGCTCCGGCGTCAAGCGCGGCAATCTTATCGCTTTCTTCGCTGCGGGCGGAAAGGACAATCACCGGTATTGCGCTCCACTGACGCAGGTCGCGAATAAAATCGATTCCGTCGCCGTCCGGCAGGCCGAGATCGAGAATAATCAGATCGGGCTTTCGCGTGGCGGCTTCCAGTAAACCACGTTGTAATGTTTCAGCTTCATACACGCGCAGGCCGTCGCCTTCCAGCGCGGCGCGCAGAAAGCGGCGGATGGCCTGTTCATCTTCAACAATCAGAACGTTTGTCACATATCCTCATGAAAATCATCAAGTTCAGGTGGCTTTCCTTGCGGCAGCGTCACACGGAAACAGGCGCCGCCCTGCGGTCGATTATAGGCGGTAAGCGTGCCGCCGTGTACCTCTACGATAGCATGGCAAATCGCCAGCCCCAGCCCCACGCCGGGGACGGCGGACTCTTTGTTGCCGCGGGCGAACTTATCGAAAATCTTCTGTTCTTGCCCCGCAGGAATACCCGGCCCGTTATCCCAGACATCCAGTTGTAAACGATCGTCCTTAACCGCAGCATCAATGCCGATACTGGCCTGCGGCCCGGCGTACTTAACGGCGTTTTCCAGCAAGTTGATCAGGACACGCTCAAATAAGGGGCCATCGACATGGATAAGCGTTAACTGTTGCGGCAGCGACAATGTAATCGGATGCAATAAACCCGGCTCTAACATCTGTAACGCGCTACCGACGACCTCTTCCAGCGTCAGCCACTCTTTTTTAAGATTAAACCCGCCGGACTGAATACGCGCCATATCCAGCAAATTATTCACCAGCCGGGTGGTGTTGAGAATATGCTGGCGGATTTCACTGGCCTGACGCGCGTGGGGCGATCCTGCGCTGGCTAAATCCAGCGTCAAAATTTCCGCCTGGCCGAACAATACCGTCAGCGGCGTGCGTAAATCATGCGACAGCGCCGCCAGCAGAGCGTTGCGAATACTTTCTCGCTCGCTGGCGAGACGCGCCTGTTCTTCGCTGGCGGTCAGCGTCAGTCGTTCCAGCGCGTTGGCGACAAGCAGAGTAAATGTTTCCAGCAGGCGTTGCTGCTCCGGCACCATTAACTGACGCAAATTACCCGGTTCGACGATAGCCAGACCGTACGTTTTATCGGCGCTTTTCAGCGGCAGGATTTGATAAGGTACGCCAGGGAGGGTATCGGTGCCTGCGCCGGCAGGCTGGCCTTTATCAAAACTCCAGCGCGCAATTGCGTCGTCCCACGGCGTCATGCCTTGCTGGTGGGTGAGAGGCAGCAACTTACCGTTAGCATCAGGTAATAAAATTTGGCTGCGCGCCTGAAACGTCGAGGCGATAAACCGCTCGCTGGTCGCGGCGATATCATGTTCGCTACGCCCGACGGCCAGCGCTTTAGACATTTCATATAAATGGCGGGTACGCTGTTCCCGATAACGGGCGACGCGCGCCTGATAGCGCACCCCGGCAGTAAGATTGCCAATCACCAGACCAACCGTCAGCATCACGGCAAAGGTCAGCAAATACTGCACGTCCGAAACGGCGAGCGTACCGCGTGGCGCGATAAAAAAGAGATCGAAACTCGCCACGTTAATCACCGTCGCCATCACCGACGGCCAGCGTCCGTAAAGCAGCGCAATCACCACTACGCCCAGCAAATAGAGCATCACCAGATTGGCGGCGTCGAAGGTGACAAGCCACTGCATAGCGATAAGCGTGGTGATGGCGCAAAGCGCCACGGCGACCAGACAGCCCTGAATCTGCCCACGCCATTTCTCTTTAAAAGGTCGGTTATCAGGCGTTTGCGCCAATGCGCGGGCTGGCGGCTCTTCCAGCGCGACGATCACCTGATCGAGATCCGGCGCGCGCCTGGCAAGACGGTCGGCGAAAGCGTCACGTCGCCACCAGCGTCGCGACGCCGGGCGGCCCATGACGATTTTCCCCAGATTATGCTCGCGGGCATAGCGCACGACCGCTTTCTCTTCGGCGGGATCGGACAGGGTGGCGGTTTCCGCGCCAAGCTCCTGCGCCAGGCGCAGCGCGCTTAAAATAGCCCGCCGTTGTTTTTCCGGTAAGCGGTGTAACGTTGGCGTTTCGACATAGACGGCGTGCCAGACGCTGCCGAGCCGGGAGGCCAGACGCGCCGCGGTACGCACCAGTTTTTCGCTGCCGGTGTTATGCCCGATACACAGTAAAATCGCATCGCGGGTATGCCATACTTTTTCTTCGCCCGGATGCGCGCGCCAGGCGCGCATCTGATCGTCCACGCGATCGGCTGTCCGGCGTAGCGCCAGCTCGCGGAGGGCGATCAGATTGCCCTTGCGGAAAAAATGTTCAATAGCGCGTTCCGCCTGACCGGCGATATACACTTTACCTTCGTTGAGCCGTTGGCGCAGATCGTCGGGCGGCAGATCGACCAGTACGACTTCATCGGCGGCATCAAAAAAGGGATCGGGGACGGTTTCGCGCACCTGAATCCCCGTGACGCCGCTCACCACATCGTTCAGACTTTCCAGATGTTGTACGTTCACGGTGGTGAAAACGTCGATTCCCGCTTCCAGCAGCTCTTCAATATCCTGCCAGCGCTTAGGATGGCGTGAGCCAGGCGCGTTACTGTGCGCCAGCTCATCCATTAAAATCAGCGCCGGACGCCGGGCGAGGGCGGCATCCAGGTCAAATTCGCGAATTTGCCGCCCCCGGTGCGAGTGACGTTTTGGCGGCAGAATGGTCAGCCCGTCAAGTAGTGCGGCGGTCTCTTCACGGCCGTGCGTCTCTACAACGCCGATCACCACATCCAGCCCCTGCGCTCGCAGCCGCTGCGCTTGCGCCAGCATCGCCCAGGTTTTTCCGACGCCTGCGCAGGCGCCGAAGAAAATTTTCAACTTCCCCCGGTGGGGCGGGGGCGTTTGTTCCAACAAGCGATCCGGATCAGGACGCAAGGGTTCGTCGTTCATTTCGCTCTGTGTCCCTGTAGCGCATCCAGCGCCAGATTAAGCTCAACAATATTCACCACCGGTTGCCCAAGAAAGCGCGCCAGCGGCCTGTGCGTATATTCTGCAACCAGTTGCGCGACCTGTTCAACGGGAAGCTGGCGAGCCGCCGCCACGCGGGGGATTTGCCATGCCGCGGCGCCGGGCGTCAGATTATTATCCAGCCCGCTTGCCGACGCCGTCGTCAGCTCAACCGGAACCGCGGAACTCGCCTGGGGGTTAGCGGCGCGTAGCGCGGCGACGCGGGCCTGAATTTGCGCATCCAGTTCGGGATTGCTGGCGGCTAGGTTGCTTCCGCCCGACGCCAGTGGATTATAAGGCGTATCGGCGGTGGCGGAGGGCCGGCCATGAAAATAACCCGCGGCGGTAAACGATTGTCCGATAAGCGCTGAGCCGCGTATCACATTGTCTTTATGAATCAGCGAGCCATTAGCCTGCCAGGGAAACCACCACTGCCCCAGCGCCGTGGTCAGAAGCGGATACACGCCGCCGGTCAATAACAGCAGAAATAACATTGTCGAAAAAGCAGGACGTAAACCGATCATCATACACCTCACGCCAGACCCAGCAGGGTCAGCAGCACATCAATCACTTTGATGCCAATAAACGGCACCACCAGACCACCCAGACCATAGATCCATAAATTACGGCGCAGCATGGCCGATGCGGAAAGCGGCTTATAACTCACGCCTTTTAATGCCAGCGGGATCAGAAAAATGATAATCAGGGCGTTAAAGATCACCGCGCTCAGAATGGCGGAGTTCGGCGAATGCAGCCCCATCACGTTGAGCGCGTTTAGCTGCGGATAGGTAGCGGCAAACGCGGCGGGAATAATGGCGAAATATTTCGCTACATCATTCGCGATACTGAAGGTGGTGAGCGAGCCGCGCGTCATCAGCATCTGCTTACCGATATGCACCACTTCAATCAACTTGGTCGGGTTAGAGTCCAGATCCACCATATTACCGGCTTCTTTCGCCGCCTGGGTGCCGGAGTTCATCGCCACCGCGACGTCAGCCTGCGCCAGCGCCGGGGCATCGTTAGTGCCGTCGCCGGTCATGGCGACCAGCCGTCCTTCCGCCTGATATTGACGGATCAGCGCCAGCTTGGCTTCCGGCGTGGCTTCGGCAAGAAAATCGTCCACACCGGCTTCGGCGGCAATCGCTGCCGCCGTCAGGCGGTTATCGCCAGTGATCATCACCGTTTTAATACCCATCTTTCGCAGCTGGGCGAAACGTTCTTTAATGCCGCCTTTAACGATATCCTTGAGGGCGATAACACCCAGTACGCGCGCGCCTTCCACGACCACCAGCGGCGTCGCGCCCAGACGCGCCACGTTCTCGACGTTTTGCTCGACATCGGCGGGAAAATGGCCGCCATTGCTCTCGACATGACGCCGAATCGCGTCCACCGAGCCTTTACGGATCATCCGGTTATCGATATTAATCCCGCTCATGCGGCTTTGCGCGGTAAACGGAACAAAGGTGGCATGAAGCGACTGCACATCGCGTTCACGCAGGTTAAAGCGCTGTTTGGCGAGGATCACAATGCTGCGGCCTTCCGGCGTTTCGTCGGCCAGCGAAGCGAGCTGCGCGGCGTCAGCCAGCGTGCGTTCGTCCACCCCTCGGGCGGGAATAAAATCGGACGCCTGGCGGTTGCCGAGCGTGATAGTGCCGGTTTTATCCAGCAGCAGCACGTCGACATCGCCCGCGGCTTCTACGGCGCGGCCGCTGGTGGCGATGACGTTCGCGCCCAACATTCGGCTCATTCCGGCTACGCCAATGGCGGAGAGTAGCCCGCCGATGGTAGTGGGGATCAGGCACACCAGCAACGCCACCAACACGGTGACGCTGACCGCGTTACCGCCCCAGGCGGAGAAGGGCCACAGGGTGGCGGTCGCCAGTAAAAAGACAATGGTCAGGGCGATGAGCAAAATCGTCAGGGCAATCTCGTTAGGCGTTTTCCGCCGCTGTGCGCCTTCCACCATCGCGATCATCCGATCAAGAAAGGTTTCGCCAGGATTGACGCTACAGGCAATCACCAGCCAGTCGGAAAGAATTCGCGTGCCGCCGGTGACAGAAGCGAAATCGCCGCCGGACTCGCGGATCACGGGGGCGGATTCGCCGGTAATCGCACTTTCATCCACCGACGCGCCGCCTTCGATGACCTCGCCGTCGCAGGGAATAATATCGCCCGCTTTGACCAGGACAATGTCGCCTTTTCGCAGTTCAGCGGCGGGCACGTTATCGGCCTGCGCATCATGGCGAGGGGCGCGCAGGCGGCGAGCGAACGCGGTCTTTTTCACCCCTTTCAGACTGTTTGCCTGGGCTTTGCTGCGGCCTTCCGCCAGCGCTTCGGCAAAATTGGCGAACAGTACGGTGAACCATAACCACATACTGATCACCCCTGTAAACAGGGCGCTTCCCGCTATTTGTCCTGTTACCATAGCGAGCGTTAACAGAGTGGTTAGCACGCTGCCGGCCCAGACCACAAACATCACCGGGTTACGCCACTGGGCGCGTGGGCTTAATTTTTTTACGGCATCCGTTAGCGCCTGTACGAGTAAAACAGGTTCAAACAGCGCCAGTTGCTTGCGACTCATATCAATGTACTCCGCATCGCTCAAGGTAAAGAGAAATGTTCCGCTACCGGGCCAAGCGCCAGGGCAGGAATAAACGTCAGCGCGCCGACCAGCAGTACCGTGCCGATGAGCAGCCCAATAAATAGCGCGCCGTGGGTCGCCAGCGTTCCCTGACTGGCCGGCTGTACTTTTTTACTGACCAGCGATCCGGCGATGACCATGACAGGAATAATCACGCCGAAACGTCCGACGAACATGCAGAACGCCAGCAAACAGTTCCAGAAAGGCGAGTTAGCGCTCAGACCCGCAAAGGCGCTACCGTTGTTGTTGGCGGCAGAGGAGACGGCATATAGCACTTCGCTAAAACCGTGCGGGCCAGGGTTCAGCATTGCGCTGCGTCCGGCATCCGTCATCATCGCCAGCGCCGAACCCAACAAGACCAGCATCGGCGTGACCAGAATCGCCAGCGCGGTCATTTTCATTTCGCGCACGTCGATTTTTTTCCCCAGATATTCCGGCGTGCGACCGATCATCAGCCCCGCGATAAACACCGCCAGCAGGACAAACAGCAACATGCCGTACAGCCCTGAACCGACGCCGCCAAAGACCACTTCGCCAATTTGCATCAGCCACATCGGCACCATACCGCCCAGAGCGGTAAACGAGTCGTGCATGGCATTTACCGCCCCGCAGGACGCCGCGGTCGTGACGACGGCAAACAGGCTGCTGGTCAGCAAGCCAAAGCGTGTTTCTTTACCCTCCATGTTGACGCTACTGTCCGCGCCCGCCGCCAACAGATGTGGATTTCCCTGAACTTCCGCCCACATCACTACCGCTACGCAGACCACAAAAATGCATGACATCGCCCACAGTAGCGCGCGTCCCTGACGGCGATCGCCCGCCGCTTCGCCAAAGGCGAAACAGAGCGCGGCTGGAATCAAAAATATCGCCAGCATCTGCGCCAGATTAGTGAGCGCGGTAGGGTTTTCGAACGGATGCGAAGAGTTGGCGTTAAAGAAGCCGCCGCCGTTGGTGCCAAGCATTTTGATCGCCTCCTGCGAAGCAACCGGCCCCATCGGCAAAAGTTGTTTAGCGCCTTCAAGGGTGGTGATGGGCTGATAAGCCGACAGGTTTTGCAGTACGCCTTGTTGGATAAAAAACAGCGCGATAATTAACGCGACAGGAAATAATATCCATAGCGTAATGCGTACCAGATCCTGCCAGGCATTACCCAGCGTGTGCACATTCTGGCGCGTAAAGGCGCGGATAAGCGCAAAAACCACCGCAATCCCGGTCGCCGCCGACAGGAAATTTTGCACCGTCAGCCCGGCCATCTGGCTAAAGTAGCTCAGCGTGCTTTCGCCGCTGTAGGCTTGCCAGTTGGTATTGGTGACAAAGCTGACGGCGGTATTCAGCGCCAGATCCCAGGACAGCCCCGGTAGCCGCTGCGGATTTAAGGGCAGCCACTCCTGCCAGAACAGCAGGCAAAACAGGATGCCCAGTCCCAGCAGATTGAGCGTCAGTAGCGCCAGTAAATACTGACGCCAGTTCATTTCGTGGTCGGTAATGCCAAGAGTCCGCCAGAGGATACGCTCAACGCCAGCCACGCCCGGCAACGGAACGGCGGCGATGAGCCTTGCCAGACCCGAACCCAATGGTTTCGCCAGTACCAATAAAATCAGTAAAAAACTGGCGATCAGTAAAAATCCTTGCGCGGCCATCAGAACGCCTCCGCATTAATCAGGGCATAGACCAGATAACCTAAAAGTAAGAAAACCAGCACGATGCCGGTTATCACGCCTGCACTCACAGAGCACCTCCAGTGGCATTGTTTTACTCCTGAGAAAGGTAATTTTTTGGCTGCAAAGATTTCGCAAAAATTGGCGGGCGGAGTGTAAAAAAAGTATAAAAATGGCAAAGACCATTATTTAACTAATGATTAGTATTAATTTAACCTTTTTGTAACTAATTTACGCTTTGAATGTAAATCTGCTGGAAAAGCGTGAAAATAAGTGGTCGGATGAGTAGTAAAATTACACCGAAAGCGGTACTATTTTAATCAGGTAACGAGGTTCAATTTTTCGGTGCTATTCACCGATTCAATCTATACCGGGGCGGATAGCGTCGGTATAAAGGGGGGAAACGTATGGAACACTATAAAGACTATCCAGCGCATGTCATTTTTGCACGTCGTGCTTTCGCGGTGACCGCAGGCGTGCTGGCGTTGCCGGTGATGCTCTTCTGGAAAGACCGCGCGCGTTTTTATAGTTATCTGCACCGTGTCTGGTCGAAAACCAGTGATAAACCGGTATGGATGGCGCAGGCTGAAAAAGCCACCTGCGACTTTTATTAATCGCGACCAGCCTGAAAAACCGTCAGCCGCCACGCTGGCGGTTTTTTTATGCGCCAGGGTCTACACTGTTTAACGCTATTCGCCGTGACGTTTCATCTTTCAGGAGTTGTATGCCCACCCATTTAGTCTGGTTCAGGCGCGATCTGCGTTTACAGGATAACCTTGCGCTGGCCGCCGCCTGCCGCGATGCATCCGCGCGGGTGCTGGCGCTTTATATTTCCACCCCCGCGCAGTGGCAGGCCCATGATATGGCGCCGCGGCAGGCGGCATTCATCAGCGCGCAGCTCAATGCGCTACAGGCGGCCCTTGCAGAGAAAGGCATTCCGCTGCTGTTTCATGAAGTGGCGGATTTTAACGCCAGTATTGAAACGGTCAAAAACGTTTGCCGACAGCATGACGTCAGCCATCTGTTTTATAACTATCAGTATGAGTTTAACGAGCGTCAGCGTGATGCGGCGGTGGAAAAAATGCTGCCCTCTGTCATCTGCGAAGGCTTTGACGATAGCGTGATTCTGGCGCCCGGCGCGGTGATGACCGGCAATCATGAAATGTATAAAGTTTTTACGCCGTTTAAAAACGCCTGGTTGAAACGGCTAAAAGAAGATATCCCGCCGTGCGTTCCGGCCCCGAAGATCCGGGTGAGCGGCGCGCTTTCTACACCCTTAACGCCAGTCTCGCTTAACTACCCGCAACAGGCGTTTGACGCTGCGCTTTTCCCGGTGGAAGAAAACGCGGTCATCGCGCAGCTACGTCAGTTTTGCGCGCAGGGCGCAGACGAGTATGCGTTACGGCGCGATTTCCCTGCGGTTGAAGGCACCAGTCGGCTTTCCGCCAGCCTGGCGACGGGCGGCCTGTCGCCGCGACAGTGCCTGCACCGATTACTGGCGGAGCAGCCGCAGGCGCTGGACGGCGGGCCGGGAAGCGTCTGGTTGAATGAGCTCATCTGGCGGGAATTTTACCGTCATTTAATGACCTGGTATCCGGCATTATGCAAACACCAGCCGTTTATCCGCTGGACAAAACGCGTCGCGTGGCAGGAGAACCCGCACTATTTTCAGGCATGGCAGAAAGGCGAAACCGGTTATCCCATTGTCGATGCGGCGATGCGCCAGCTTAACGCGACGGGCTGGATGCATAACCGTTTACGCATGATTACCGCCAGCTTTCTGGTAAAAGATCTGCTGATTGACTGGCGGTTGGGGGAGCGCTATTTCATGTCGCAGCTTATTGACGGCGATCTTGCCGCCAATAATGGCGGCTGGCAGTGGGCCGCCTCAACCGGTACTGACGCCGCGCCTTATTTTCGTATTTTTAATCCCACGACTCAGGGAGAGAGGTTCGATCGCGACGGCGAATTTATCCGCCAGTGGCTACCGGCATTACGCGATATCCCTGGAAAAGCGATTCACGAGCCGTGGCGGTGGGCGGAAAAAGCGGGAGTCGTGCTTGATTATCCTCGGCCTATTGTTGAACACAAACAGGCGAGAATCGCGACGCTTTCCGCCTATGAGGCGGCGAGAAAAGGGGCGTGATACAGGCCCGGTAGCGCAAACTACCGGGCCTTCTGCTATCAGGATTCGACGGCCAGCGCGCGGCTTTTGAATTTGAAGGACTGATACAGCCAAATAAGCAGGACAACCCCTACGCAGGCTAACGCGCCCCAGGTGATCTGTTCAAAAACATCCACATAGGCGTTGATGGCGTAATTAACCGCGCCGCTGGCGTCGAAGGCGCTTTGCGAGGTCTGGTCAGCGATGACGCCTGCCAGATAGTTAGCTATCGCGCCGGACAGCAGCATATAAATTCCGGTTAATACGCCGGTGACGCCGGGGATATCAATGCGCGTAATTTGCGACATGGCGACCGGGTCGATAAACAGCTCGGCAAAGCCCATCACCGCCAGTCCCAGCACCATTAGCGGCATTGAAGAGTGTCCGTAAGCGGCGGACCAGCGTGCGCTCAGGGTCAGAATACAGAATCCGGCGCTCATCAGACCGAGACCCAGCGCGAATTTGCCCCAGATACGCACGGTGCGATTACCGCTTACGCTCTCTTTAACCAGCCAGGCCAGGACGACCCCACACAGCATCACGGCAAAGGCGTTCACCGACTGGAACATGGCGGTAGGAACGGAATAGCCCAGAATATTGCGGTTCACAAAGCGGTCGATATACAGGCTGATAGAACTGCCGCCCTGCTGGGCAAACGCCCAGAACAGCATACTGAACAGGGTCAGGGTGACAATCAGCCCCAGTTCTTTGCGTTGTTTGGCCGTTTGCGCCTGGCGATAAATTTTTGCCAGCACGACCAGGCCGATCGCGGTCGCCACGATTAAGGCATAGACAGACCATTCTTTCCAGAACAGAACGGTAATCAGCAACGGCGCCGCTACCAGCAGAATTAACAGCCAGCCCCAGTTCGGCAGCAGGTAGTTTCTGGCGCACAACACGGCTTTATTCACGCCGGTAGTGTGGGTGAAATGACGATTTCCACACAGAAAGATCACTAACCCTGCCAGCATACCAATGGCGGCGAGCGCAAAGCCCATCGCCCAACTGTACTCCTCTTGCACATAGCCGCAGGCGATAGGCGCCACGATCGAACCAATATTGCCCGCTGCGTAAAGCAGCGAGAACCCGCCGTCGCGGCGCGGATCTTCCGGCTGGTACAGTTCGCCCAGCAGGCAGCTAATATTCGATTTAAACAGGCCGTAGCCGCAGACAATGATCGCCAGCGACAGATAAAGGAATGTCGGCGCGATCTCACTGGCACCCAGCACTAAATGACCTATAGCCATTAAAAATGCGCCCAGCATGACTGCCATTCGGTTGCCAAGCACCTTATCCGCCAGATAGCCGCCAAGAATCGGCGTTACGTAGACCAGCGAACAATAAGCGCTGAATAACTCATAGGCGTGGTTATCGTCGTATTTTAGCTGATTGGTGAGATAAAGAATCAGTAGGGCGCGCATACCATAAAAGCTGAAGTACTCCCAAATTTGCAGGGCGACAACGTAGTAAATAGCGCGGGGTTGAGATGCTTGTTTATTCATCGTATTTCCGGGATAGAGACGCTGCGGCAAGAAAGCGGCATTCTCAGATAATGCCTTTCTTTGTGGGCTTATTAAGCCTGCCGTATCGCCGTGTTTCCTTAAAGTTACCAACATGATACAGAACTGATTTTTTCTGCAATATGCGTTCTTATTGCATAAATATACATTAAATCGATCGTATTTTGCTAAGTAATTTGCGCCAAACCCGGGGGATGATTGTTTCTTGATGTGTCAAACAAATGTTTATCGACGAACGGCTAACGGAAGGCTATGTTAACGGAGACTGAACCCGTAACGGGAAAGTAGAACGTGGGTTAAAGGGAGCGATGATGAAAAACACCGAGCTGGAACAACTGATTAACGACAAGCTGAACAGTGCGGCAATAAGCGATTATGCGCCGAATGGTTTACAGGTCGAAGGAAAAGAGACGGTACAGAAAATCGTTACCGGCGTGACCGCAAGTCAGGCGCTGCTCGATGAGGCGGTGCGTTTGCAGGCCGATGCGGTCATTGTTCATCATGGTTACTTCTGGAAAGGCGAGTCTCCGGTTATTCGCGGCATGAAACGCCGTCGCTTAAAAACGTTACTGGCAAATGATATTAACCTTTACGGTTGGCATCTGCCGCTGGATGCGCACCCTGAGCTGGGCAACAATGCGCAGTTGGCGGCGCTATTGGGCATTACTGTGAAAGGAGAAATTGAGCCGCTGGTGCCGTGGGGAGAACTCTCAATGCCGGTGCCAGGGCTGGAACTGGCCTCATGGATTGAAGCGCGTCTGGGGCGTAAACCGCTATGGTGCGGCGATACCGGGCCAGAGAATGTGCAGCGTGTCGCCTGGTGTACCGGCGGCGGGCAAAGTTTTATTGATAGCGCCGCCCGCTTCGGCGTGGATGCTTTTATTACCGGCGAGGTGTCTGAACAGACCATTCATTCCGCGCGCGAACAGGGGCTGCATTTTTATGCCGCCGGGCACCATGCCACTGAACGCGGCGGTATTCGCGCCCTGAGCGAATGGTTGAACGAAAACACGGCGTTGGATGTGACGTTTATTGATATCCCTAACCCGGCATAACTGAGAGGTAATAAAGTGCAGCGAGCGCGTTGTTATCTGTTAGGCGAAACGGCGGTCGTCCTGGAACTTGAACCGCCGATTACGCTGGCGAGCCAGAAACGCATCTGGCGTCTGACGCAGCGTCTGGTCGATATGCCGAACGTGGTGGAAGCCATTCCCGGGATGAACAATATCACCGTGATCTTGCGGGAACCGCAAACCCTGGCGCTGGATGCGATTGAGCGTCTGCAGCGCTGGTGGGAAGAGAGCGAGGCGCTGGAGCCGGACTCGCGTTCGGTTGAGATCCCGGTGATCTATGGCGGCGCAGGCGGGCCGGATCTGGCGGCGGTGGCACGGCACAGCGGTTTGAGTGAAAAGCAGGTCGTGGAGCTACATGCCTCCGTTGAGTATGTCGTCTGGTTTTTAGGCTTTCAGCCCGGCTTTCCCTATCTTGGGAATTTACCAGAACCGCTCCATATGCCCAGACGCGCGGAGCCGCGCCTGCAGGTTCCGGCCGGTTCTGTCGGCATCGGTGGCGCGCAGACGGGTATTTATCCATTATCCACGCCGGGCGGCTGGCAGCTGATCGGCCTCACGCCGTTGAAGTTATTCGATCCGATGCGGGAGCCCCCGGTTCTGCTACGCCCTGGCGACAGCGTACGCTTTGTGCCGCAAAAGGAGGGAATATGCTGAATATTATTCGCGCGGGGATTTACACCTCCGTGCAGGATAGCGGGCGTCACGGCTTTCGTCAGTCGGGGCTGAGTCACTGCGGTGCGCTGGATAAACCCGCCTTTCAGACCGCTAATCTCCTGGTCGGGAACGATGCGAATGCCCCGGCGCTGGAAATCACTCTCGGTCAACTGGTTGTCGAATTTGAAAATGAGACCTGGTTCGCTCTTACCGGCGCAGGCTGCGAGGCGCAGTTGGATGATCAACCGGTCTGGACCGGCTGGCGATTGCCGGTAAAAGCGGGTCAGCGTCTTACGCTGCATCGACCGCTTCACGGGATGCGTAGCTATCTGGCGGTGGCGGGCGGTATTGCTGTGCCGGAGGTGATGGGATCGTGTAGTACCGATCTGAAGTCCGGCATCGGTGGGCTGGAAGGACGGCTGCTAAAAGATGGCGATCGGCTGGCGACGGGTAAACCATCGCGACAGTTTAGCGGGCCGCAGGGCGTGAAGCAGTTACTGTGGGGGAATCGCATCCGTGCGCTACCGGGGCCGGAATACCGTGAGTTCGATCGCGCCTCGCAAGAAGCGTTCTGGCGTTCGCCATGGCAGCTCAGTCCGCAAAGTAATCGCATGGGCTATCGTTTGCAGGGACAATCGTTAACGCGGACAACGGATCGCGAACTGCTGTCGCACGGTTTGCTGCCCGGTGTCGTGCAGGTGCCTTACAACGGCCAACCTATTGTGCTAATGAATGATGCCCAGACAACTGGCGGCTATCCGCGCATTGCCTGCATCATCGAGTCAGATATGTACCATCTGGCGCAGATCCCGCTAGGACAACCGATCCATTTTGTGCAATGTTCGCTGGAGGAGGCGCTCAACGCGCGCCGCGAGCGTCGGCGCTATCTGGAACAGCTTACCTGGCGGCTTCAGCATGAACATTGATTTAAATGCGGATGTGGGCGAAGGTTGCGCCAGCGACAGCGAATTATTAACGCTGGTCTCCTCCGCCAATATCGCCTGTGGTTTTCACGCCGGTGATGCGCAAACCATGCTGACCTGTGTGCGCGAGGCGCTGAAAAACGGCGTGGCGATCGGCGCGCATCCCAGCTTTCCGGATCGGGATAATTTTGGGCGGACGGCGATGGTTTTGCCGCCGGAAACGGTATACGCCCAGACGCTGTACCAAATCGGCGCGCTGGGGGCGATTGTCCAGGCGCAAGGCGGCGTGATGCGCCATGTCAAACCGCACGGTATGCTCTATAACCAGGCGGCGAAAGATCCTCATCTGGCACAGGCGATTGCGAAAGCGGTACACGACTATGATCCGTCACTGATACTGGTTGGACTGGCGGGAAGTGAGCTGATCCGGGCCGGTGAGCGCCATCGCCTGGTGACGCGGCAGGAGGTGTTTGCCGATCGCGGCTATCAGGCCGACGGTAGCCTGGTGCCGCGCATGCAACCTGGCGCGCTGATTCACGACGAAGAGCAGGCGCTGGCGCAAACGCTGGATATGGTACAAGCCGGGAGAGTGAAAAGCGTTACTGGCGTGTGGACGACTGTCACGGCGCAAACGGTGTGCATTCATGGCGACGGCGAGTATGCGCTTGCATTCGCTCGCAGGTTACGCGCCGCGTTCAATGCGCGTAATATACACGTTATTGCCTGAGAGCCCGACGATTGAAGCTATTATATTACGGCTGCTAAAAATTATCGTGTTCTGTTCTCTTAATGTCAGGAAGAGGGATTTATTCAATACTATATAAATCCCCTTATAATATATTATTTTAAAAATAACCAAGTGATGCTGTAATAGCCAGTATGATGAGCTTATTGCTGTTAGCAGCAGAGTTTTTGAAAATCATTATGATATTGTTAGCTATCGCCATCTAATCAAACCTCCGGGGCGGGTAAACTACCTGACTCTTTATTACCCCTTTCTGATTGATTTACCTCACGATAGCCTCATTTTTAGCATTTATATTCCTCATCATGACGACTTATCAGGAGATTGAAGCCAGATTGATTCGCTGTTTCACTATCACGTCATGGATAGCGTGCCAGATTGCCAGCTATATAGATTTTAAGCTGTTTACGCATAGCAACTTTTTTAGCGAAAATTAAACTCATCTGATCAGTGATTTTTTAGTATATTACTCATTTTGTTATGATGGATTTGTTTTGTGAAAAGAAAATATCTTACGCAAGAAGAGATTGAAAAACTGCTGTCAGCGACCGACAGAATGCCCTTCCCGGAAAGAAACCGCTGCTTAATCCTGATGGCGTTTATTCACGGCTTCCGGGCCAGTGAGCTGCTGGGGCTGCGCTTGTCGGATATTGATCTTGCAGGAAGACAGCTTTATATCCGGCGCCTCAAAAATGGCTTTTCAACGTGTCACCCCCTCCTTCCCGATGAGTATAACGTACTGAAAAGCTGGCTCAGGGCCAGGAAGTATCTTGAGAAAGGGGCTGACGGAGACTGGCTGTTCCTGTCGCTGCGACGGCATCCGCTCAGCAGGCAACAATTTTTTTACATACTTCGTGAGGCAGGGCGGTTGGCCGAATTAACGATAGCGCCACATCCTCATATGCTGCGACATGCCTGCGGCTACGCCCTTGCTGATAAAGGGATTGATACACGACTCATACAGGACTATCTGGGGCACAGGAATATCCAGCACACCGTAAGATACACCGCAAGTAACGCCGGGCGTTTTCATGGAATATGGCGAAAAAAACGTCGAGTATAACCGTACGTTCTGATTCAAAAAGTTAAGTCCGCTTCGCGCTTTCATCATCCTCTCAGATTTACCCCTTCCACACAAGAGTCATACAATCGTAATCTATTGCTTATTAAGGAGTTATCCATATAACAATAAAAAAACCAAGGGAAAATTTACCTGGTCCAACCAGCACTATGCTGTATCCATTTTTGTCCTGCCTGCACAAAATGTTAATTTTAAGTGTTAAAAAAACGTATTAAATAATACTTAATGCTGATTAATTATCATATAAAAGAATTAAATCCTTTATTTTACCTTTTGAATCATATTGTTAAATCACAGATAAGTCTGTTCAGGGAAAGCTGATTTACATAATCAACATATAAATCAATATATTACTGTGTTTTCTATTTGTCATTTTGTACTCCGCACAGGGCAGAATTACCCTGCGGCAGGAGCATGTACTACCAGGGGGACTGACGGCCTGTGCAGCCGAAAAGCAGAACCGGACAGGGTGTCAGAGTGCTGTGTTCAGACAGGGCCAGACGTCATTTTTCATACAGACATGGAATGGTTCCCGGTCTACGAAAGGGTGCGGACATGTTGTTTCCACAATACGAAGCTGCCGTTGCTGGCGCAGTGCCGGGTCGGCAATAGCCAGAGGAGAACAATCTGATGACGCAAGAATATGCGGAAATGTCCACCGGAAGGGGAGGCACCAGTAAGTGCCGATACAGTATGGGCGCGAAAATATTTTTGCTCCTGCTGGCGGTCTCCACCGTCGCAGCGTTGTTCAGCCTGTACCAGGTTCTGACGTACTGATATGCAGACGTTAACCAGGGTACTGCCGCCTCTCCGGCTGATTATGTTTTGTCAGTCAGGCGAAAATCCTGCGCAGTTTCCGGATACCGGCGGCCTTTGCGTGGAGGACTGCGTTCGTCTCAGGACACCAGAAGGGTTGCTGGATCGGTTGCGTCGGTGGCCCGGCGCGATGGTGATATCCGCCGGACGGCCATCAACCCAGCTTCTGCTGTGGCAACAGGTTTTTCAGCGTTATCCGCGGACAGTGGTTTTTTGCAGCAGTAACGCGTTTTTACCGGTTGACATCAGCGTGGAAGGTTACTTCCGCCATCTGAAGCTGATTAAACGCTCCATGTCGGTAAGGGTTCTGGCCAGAATGGCTGAGCTTGCCATATGGTCATCACTACAGACATCGCCTTACGAGGAGGAGATGAAAAACGCGTTGAGCGTGCCGGAGCTGGTGATGGAGATAAACAGCCGCACGCTGGTCAGGTTACTGTCAGAGCGTCTGCCAAAACAGGGACGGCGGGTGCTGGGATTACTGTTGTCAGGCTGTAGCCCGGAAATGACGGCCCGTATGCTGGGAACCGGCGTGAGGCAGGTCTGGCTCGCGGAGCAGACGCTGAAACAACGCTGGGATATCCCGACAGGAGTACCGCTATCTGATGCGGTAAGAATAAGGATACCGGACGTCGGCCCGGACATCAGTCAACAGAGTGGGTTGGTAAAAACTGGGGCCGGTAACGCACCGGATTTATGCTGACAGCATATTTACATCATGCCGCGCGGTATTCAGACCCATAATGTTGCGTTCTGAATGAGTTATCTTCACAAAATAAATATGGCAATCATCGTTGTCCGGAAATACCGCATAACGTGTGACATTAATGAATCTGTAATCAGTGCGAGGGTTTACGCGCTGTGGCGGTAGCGTGGAATTATCTGGATGCGTTGAGTAAATTTCACTTTACCCTTCTGATATAAATGAAAATGGTTCTGGATAAACTATCTAATATTATCTGTGTCTGCGAACAGAGTGACAAAAATAATGCAACGTAAAAAGATACTAATTGTAGGTGCGGGCCTTTCAGGCGCAGTAATAGCACGCCAGTTAGCCGAGCAGGGACATGTAGTCAATATTATTGATCAACGTTCGCATATCGGTGGAAACGCTTATGATGCCCGAGATGAGTACACGGGTATTATGGTGCACGTTTATGGCCCTCATATTTTTCATACTGATAATGAAACTGTATGGAATTATGTAAATAAATACGCTGAGATGATGCCTTATATCAATAAAGTTAAGGCCACAGTAAATGGTCAGGTATTTTCTTTACCTATCAATCTTCATACCATCAATCAATTTTTTGGTGTCGCCTGCTCACCTGATGATGCCAGGAAATTACTGCTTCAAAAATGTGATAGCACCATTCTGGAACCACAAAATTTTGAGCAACAGGCCTTGCGTTTCATTGGTGAAGAGTTATATGAAGCCTTTTTTAAAGGTTATACCATTAAACAATGGGGGCTTCATCCTTCCGCGTTACCCGCTTCTGTATTGAAACGTATCCCTGTTCGCTTTAATTATGATGATAACTATTTCAATCATAAGTTTCAGGGAATACCAAAATTTGGTTATACACAAATGGTCAAGTCCATTGTCGAACACGAAAATATCGCTGTTGAACTATGTCGCTCCTTCACTCAGGAAATGCGGACAGATTATAATCATGTTTTTTTTAGTGGCGCGCTGGATGCCTTTTACTCCTGTCAATATGGCCGACTGGAATATCGTACATTAGACTTTAAAAAAATAATTTGCCAGAGTGATTATCAAGGATGCGCAGTAATGAATTATTGTTCAATAGATACTCCTTATACTCGGATTACTGAGCATAAATATTTTTCTCCGTGGGAGAGACATGAAGCTTCAATATGTTATCAAGAATATAGTCGGGAATGTGAAGCTGGTGATATACCCTACTATCCTGTTCGCAGGGCAGATAAAATGGATTTACTGAATAAATATCTGTCGCGGGCTAAAAAAGAAAAAAATATTACTTTCATTGGTCGTCTTGGCACTTATCGTTATCTCGATATGGACATCACGATAGCTGAAGCATTACAGACGGCGGACGTATACTTAACGTCGCTATATGAACAAAAAGAAATGCCAGCTTTTACAGTTACCGTTTGATGAAGTGTACAGCGCTAATCGTAACTTTTAACCGTCTTGAAAAATTAAAAAAAAGTGTGCGAGAGACTGTTAAGGCGGGTTTTTCCTCTATTGTTATCGTTAATAATGGCTCAAGCGACGGTACAAGGGAATGGCTTTCTTCATTAAGTGAACCTGGCATCACGATACTTAATCTTAAAGATAATCTTGGTGGTGCTGGCGGATTTAAAGTAGGTAGTCAATATATATGCTCATATAGTAATGCCGATTGGGTATTTTTCTATGATGATGATGCTTACCCGGAAATTAATATTTTAAAACATTTCTCGTTATTAGATACCTCAAGATACCGTATATTTGCGTCGCGAGTTCAGGACACCTATGGACGGTCTTGTCGGATGAATTTGCCTTTCATCAGGGTTCCATCTACGGTGTTTGAGACTATTTATTATGTGATACGCCCAGAGAGGTTTTCTCCAGTAAGAACTCAGGTTACTGATGTTCAAACTGTGTCATTCGTTGGTATGATTATTGATCGAAAGGTATTGAATAACCATCTTAACGATATCCATGATGAACTTTTCCTTTATTATGATGATTTTTTCTTTGGTTATAAGCTAGTATTGTCCGGGCAGAAAATTCGTTACTCCCCAGAAATTAAATTTATTCATGATATCTCTATTCATGGAAGGTGTATCTGCCCCGAATGGAAAGTATATTATCTTTGTAGAAATTTGTTGCTGCTGAGAAAACTTTTACCCGTTCCCAGGATATTCAGTGTTCTTTCTATAGTATTACGCCTCTCTAAATATCTCGCCATATTACCATGGCAGCGTAAGAAATTTCGTTATCTATATTTTATCTGGCAGGGAATACTTCATGGACTTAAAGGTATTAGTGGGAAATATCATTAGCAGGACGAAGAGATGAAAAGGTTATGTTATTTTGTAAATTCAGACTGGTACTTTGATTTACATTGGACAGAACGTGCGATAGCGGCAAGGGATGCGGGTTATGAAATTCATATCATAAGTCATTTTATTGGTGAAGAGATTATAAAAAAATTCAAAACGCTTGGTTTTATTTGTCACAATGTGTCTCTTGTTGCTCAGTCATTTAATATGTTTGTTTTTTTTAGAGCATTCCTTAACGCTCGGAAAATTATTAAAGAGATTAATCCTGACTTATTGCATTGTATTACGCTCAAACCTTGCCTGATTGGTGGGGTTAGCGCCAGGAGAAGTAATAGTCCAGTTGTTATCAGCTTTGTCGGACTTGGTCGAATCTTTTTATATAATACCGTGCCAATGAGAATATTGCGTGCGTTAACCGTTTTGGTTTACAAATATATTGCCGGTAATAAGCGTAGCGTTTTTATTTTTGAACATGATAAAGATCGACGAAAAATATCGCGTTTAGTAGGTATTGATTATCATAAAACTATCGTTATCGAAGGTGCTGGAATTAACCCGGATATTTATAAATTCTCTATAGAGAAAAAACATGAGATACCGATAGTCCTTTTTGCAAGCCGAATGTTATGGAGTAAAGGTCTTGGCGATCTCATTGAAGCAAAAAAGATCCTCAGACAAAAAAATATTCATTTTGTTTTAAATGTTGCAGGTATATTGGCCGAGGACGATAAAGATGCTATCCCTTTGGAGCTCATTCATCACTGGCATAATGAAGGACTAATTAACTGGCTGGGACGCTCTTCGAATGTATATGAGCTTATTCAGAAATCGAATATCGTTGCATTACCATCTATTTATCCGGAAGGAGTACCACGGCTTTTATTAGAGGCATCATCTGTAGGACGTGCATGTATTGCTTATGATACCGGCGGATGTGATAGCTTAATTATTCATAACTATAATGGGTTGATCGTGAAAAGTAATTCAGCTCAGGAGTTAGCGGTAGAATTAGAGTATTTGTTAAAAAATCCACAGATTCGCTTAGAGATGGGGGCGAATGGAAGAAAACGTGTAAAGGAATTGTTTTCCAGCATATTAGTCATTAATAAGACATTGCAAATTTATAAAGACACTATTGGTTGCTAACACCATAAAGTGCTTATGAAGTAGGTCAGTGTTTAGATAAATAGTATGTAAATATTATAGAAAATAAATAAGTTATATTTTCATATCGTTAAAGAATAAGTTCTTCAGGTAAAGGTGACACGGAAACAATGAATGATTTGAAAGAAGCTCTGGCCAGGCACCAACTTTGGATTTCGCTAGGTTGGAATGATGTCCTGGGACGATACCGGCGATCGGTGTTAGGGCCTTTTTGGATAACGATTTCGATGGGGGTCACCATATCAGCGATGGGACCTCTTTACGGTTCGCTGTTCAGTTCTGGTTCCGAAAATTTTATCATGCATCTTACTTTAGGTATGATCTTTTGGGCCTTTCTATCAGCAACTATTAATGAGTCATGCGGAATATTTAATGAGTCCGCATCAATTATTAAACAATCTGACCTTCCGCTATATTTATATATATTACGTGTTTTCTATCGGCAGTTTATGATTATGTTGCATAATTTTATCATTATACCTTTCGTGATTTTTTTTACCAATACATCGGTAAATCTTGATATTCTCCTTTTTATACCTGCAATTGTAATAACATCCATCTCATTAATTTCTACAGGTATGATTCTCGCCATTTTTTGCACAAGATATCGTGATATGGGACCGGTTGTTCAAAGTGTGGTAACGTTGTGTTTTTTTATAACTCCCATCATTTGGACATCGGAACAATTACCAAAGGGAAGAAAGGAATTTGTTGATTATAATATTTTTTATTACTTTATGGAGATGCTCAGGAAACCATTAATGGGAACTGTACCAGATGTAACTATATGGTTTTACACAATAATAACCTCTATTATTATGTTGATGGTCTCAACCTTAGTGTTGACTAAATATCGCTCAAGAATCGTATACTGGTTATAATTAATGAAAATCTCTTGCAAAAACGTTGGCGTAATACTCCCTATATTTAACTCCAGCCACCGTTCATTTAAAAAAACTTTTCTACAGGCTGCTTCAGGTGGACGAATTGGCTCATCGAATACCGGGATTATTGAAGTAGAGGCATTAAAAAAAATTGATTTTACGCTTACCGAAGGTAACCGTCTTGCGCTTATCGGGCACAATGGCTCGGGCAAAACCACTCTTCTGAGAGTACTTGCAGGGGCCTATAAACCAACTTCAGGGAAGTATGAATGTATCGGTCGAGTCACCAGCCTCATTGATCCCATGATGGGAATGGATGGTGAGCTTACAGGCCTGGAAAATATAAAACTGAGGGGACTATTTCTCGGTCTGTCAAAAAATGAAATAAAAAATATTACAGAAGATGTCATCGAGTTCAGCGAGTTAGGTGATTTTATTAAAATCCCCGTTAGAACGTATTCTAGTGGTATGGTTCTGAGGCTTGGTTTTTCTATTTCTACTGCAATTAATCCTGAAATTTTACTGATGGATGAATGGATGAGCGTGGGTGATAGTGATTTTAAAAGAAAAGCAGAGATGAGATTAAATAGCTTTATCTCTAAAGCGGGCATTATGGTAATGGCCACTCACGATGATGAACTGGCTAAATCTGTATGTAATAAGTTCATCAGGCTTGAGCACGGTGAGATAGTTAGCAAAGGCGGATTTTAATATTCTTATTGCAGTATTTATATCACTACGCGGTGAGTAATTTACTATTTTATAATAGCGTTACCCCAGATAATATAAATTTATAGGTTCGTTATGTATTTTTTACTTCAAAAAGTAATTTTACCAAACATTGATCTATGCACGGAAGAGCAGCTTTATTTCAGAACTCAGGGCGGGAAGTATAACTATACCTCACGTAACTTACTTGTTCCGCGTCATAAGGTTGCATATTTTGATACTTTTTTTAATGCATTCTCAATTAAGAAATGGAAAAAATATACAACCTTAACATCACTTTTTTTGCGGGTTAATATAATTGGTCGCGGAACTATAACTGTAAGGCATAAAGAGAATGGTGTCATTAGAGTATTAAAGCAAATTGATTTTAAATCGTCATGTGATATTAGTGATGAGATTGAAATTGATATATTAAAAATAAATTTTGGATATATCTATGTGGAGTGGCAATCAGACGAAGACTCTGTTTTAAATGGATTTGAATTTCTGACTAAAGATCATGTTAGTAAATCATCTATGGCTTTAGTTATAACAACTTATAATAGAAAAGAAGCTGTTACTAAAACAATCAATAGAATTAATAAAACACTCTTAACCCAGAGCGAATTTAAAGATCGTTTTAAATTGATTGTAGTTAATAATGGCGAGGCGATTAATCACCCGTCAGGAAACGGCATTATGGTTATCAATAATGAAAACCTCGGTGGGTCAGGCGGGTTTATGAGAGGTTTGATAGAGGCAGGGAAAATCAACGATGTCAAACATGTCATATTTATGGATGACGACGGCTCATGTGAAATTGAATCGATTTGTCGAACTCATGCTTTTTTACTGATGGCTAAAGACAAAAATACAGTTGTTACTGGCTGTATGCTTTTTGAAGATAACCCGGCAATCATACATGAATCTGGTGCCATATGGCATAGAGATTTTTTACATTACCCGGATAAACATTATCTGGATGCTCGGGAAATAGATTCTTTAGATACTTTTGATAATGAAAGAAAAATAGGCTACGGTGGATGGTGGTTTTTTGCCTTTAATATTAACGCTATTGAATATTACTCATTTCCTTTCTTTGTTCGTGGTGATGACCTGCTATTTGGATATATGCATAAAAAACATAATATTGTCACACTTAATGGTGTGGCTTCGTGGCAAATGGATTTTGAAAGAAAAATATCGGTTCTAAATAGCTATTTGAACTTCAGGACTGTTGCTGTACCTGCATTAATTAGTAAAAGAAAGTTTGCTGCACTACTGTTAAGTGTTTTCTTTGTGCGGGAAGTCTTTCTTGCGAGTTTTTCATGCCGCTATGAACTTGCCAGAGCAATGATTATGTCATATAACGATTGTCTTTCTGGACGGGAGTTTTGGGAAGATAATGTAGATCTTCTGGAGATAAGAAAAAGAATTAATGCAATAACTCATAATGAAAAATTCAATGTAGAAGGTATTGATATTGTTAATGGTTGTGTTGATTACCCATGTTCTGGTAAAGAAAAAGCCATCTACAAATTTTTTAGATGCATAACCCTTAATGGACACTTAATTCCAGCTTTCTTTTTAATTAAAAAACCAATCGTGGTTGATTATCGTCATTATCACCCTACTAAGTTTTCATTCCGGAGAATTACTATCTATCATTTAAATATAGAAAATGGCAAATTATTAA
>CWGO01000081.1_pt3 | contig 54390 bp, 47 predicted proteins | sample 682281 | NCBI WGS metagenome assembly CWGO01 (sample SAMEA3735799, study PRJEB9488) | human gut metagenome | biome: ENVO:mammalia-associated habitat; material: ENVO:feces | place: Malawi | collected 2009-02-27 | reverse complement strand
ATCGTCTTTCGCGCTGTTGATACGCAGACCGGAAGACAGACGCTCGATAGCGGTACCCAGAGCAGACTGGGATTTGTTCAGGTTATTCTGGGTCAACAGCGACAGGCTGTTTGTATTAATGACTTGTGCCATGATCTTTTCCTTATCAATTACAACTTGATGTTATTGGGCTGTTGCCCACGGTTTCTCACCGTAACCCTTGTATCGGCACCTGAATTTCGAACTTTAGAAAATTTTTCACTTCCCCCGATCTTTTTCTTAGGCGGCGAAATAGCCGCTTTATGCATCATTATTCCGCGCATTATTTTTGCAAAATTATCATTAAACTTTGCCTCCAGATTGCCGATAACGCGCTTAACTACTGTTTGCAATCAAAAAGGAAGAAGGCATGGCTTCAATTTCATCATTAGGTGTGGGATCAAACTTACCGTTAGACCAGTTGTTGACAGACCTGACAAAGAACGAAAAAGGACGCTTAACGCCAATTACCAAACAGCAGAGCGCGAATTCGGCAAAGCTAACCGCCTATGGCACATTGAAAAGCGCATTAGAAAAATTCCAGACGGCAAATACCGCGTTAAATAAAGCGGATTTATTTAAGTCTACCGTGGCGTCCAGCACGACAGAGGACCTCAAAGTCAGTACTACCGCAGGCGCTGCCGCAGGGACTTATAAGATTAGCGTAACCCAGCTTGCCGCCGCGCAGTCGCTGGCGACAAAAACCACCTTCGCAACCACCAAAGAGCAGTTGGGCGATACGTCGGTCACGTCCCGGACAATTAAAATTGAACAGCCGGGACGTAAAGAGCCGCTGGAAATTAAGCTGGATAAAGGCGACACCTCCATGGAGGCGATCCGTGACGCCATCAATGACGCCGACAGCGGTATCGCCGCCAGCATCGTTAAGGTCAAAGAGAACGAATTCCAGTTGGTGCTTACCGCCAATAGCGGTACCGACAATACGATGAAGATCACGGTGGAAGGCGATACAAAACTTAACGATTTACTCGCTTATGACAGCACCACCAATACCGGCAATATGCAAGAGCTGGTGAAAGCAGAAAACGCGAAGCTGAACGTAAACGGCATCGACATTGAGCGTCAGAGCAATACCGTAACCGACGCCCCTCAGGGAATTACGCTCACCCTGACGAAGAAAGTGACCGACGCGACCGTGACGGTAACAAAAGATGATACCAAGGCGAAAGAGGCGATTAAATCCTGGGTGGATGCCTATAACTCGCTGGTGGATACCTTTAGCTCGTTAACCAAATATACCGCCGTTGAGCCGGGCGAAGAAGCCAGCGATAAAAACGGCGCGCTGTTAGGCGATAGTGTGGTTCGTACTATCCAGACCGGGATTCGGGCACAATTTGCCAATAGCGGCAGTAATTCTGCGTTCAAAACAATGGCGGAAATTGGCATCACCCAGGATGGGACTTCCGGCAAACTGAAGATTGATGATGATAAGCTGACCAAAGTACTGAAAGATAACACAGCCGCAGCGCGTGAGCTGCTGGTAGGCGATGGTAAAGAAACGGGTATCACCACCAAAATTGCCACCGAAGTGAAAAGTTATCTGGCGGATGACGGCATTATTGATAATGCGCAGGACAACGTTAACGCCACGCTGAAAAGCCTGACGAAACAGTACCTGTCCGTTAGCAACAGCATCGATGAAACCGTTGCCCGTTACAAGGCCCAGTTTACCCAACTGGATACCATGATGAGTAAGCTGAATAACACCAGTAGTTATTTGACCCAGCAATTTACAGCTATGAACAAGTCCTGATAACAGAGGTCACCATGTACACCGCGAGCGGTATCAAAGCTTATGCGCAAGTCAGCGTGGAAAGCGCCGTGATGAGCGCCAGCCCGCATCAGTTGATTGAAATGTTGTTTGATGGCGCGAATAGCGCTCTGGTGCGCGCTCGCCTGTTTTTAGAACAAGGCGATGTTGTCGCGAAAGGTGAAGCGTTAAGCAAAGCCATCAATATTATCGATAACGGGCTGAAAGCCGGCCTCGATCAGGAAAAAGGCGGTGAGATTGCGACGAATCTTTCCGAGCTATACGACTATATGATTCGCCGTTTACTGCAGGCTAATTTGCGTAACGACGCTCAGGCCATCGAAGAAGTGGAAGGGTTACTCAGCAATATTGCAGAAGCCTGGAAACAGATTTCACCGAAAGCATCTTTCCAGGAGTCTCGTTAATGACCTCAACCGTGGAGTTTATCAACCGTTGGCAGCGTATTGCGCTGCTCAGTCAATCGCTGCTTGAACTTGCGCAGCGAGGTGAATGGGATCTCTTACTGCAACAAGAGGTCTCCTATCTGCAAAGTATTGAAACGGTGATGGAAAAGCAAACTCCACCGGGCATTACGCGAAGTATTCAGGATATGGTCGCCGGATACATCAAACAAACGCTGGATAATGAGCAGCTCCTGAAAGGGCTGCTGCAACAGCGACTGGATGAACTCAGTAGTTTGATCGGACAATCCACCCGCCAAAAATCACTCAACAACGCTTATGGGCGTCTTTCCGGTATGTTACTCGTGCCAGACGCGCCTGGCGCCTCATAATATTTTCCCGTCTCGTATGAAAATTCTTCCATACTCCAGAGGTCGGCTAAACGACTTCTGGAGCACGGAAGATGAAAAACCCCACGTTATTGCAGTACTTCCACTGGTATTATCCCGACGGCGGTAAACTCTGGTCTGAGCTGGCGGAACGTGCTGATGGGCTGAATGATATCGGTATCAATATGGTCTGGCTACCGCCCGCCTGTAAAGGCGCCTCCGGCGGCTATTCCGTAGGCTATGATACCTACGACTTGTTTGACCTCGGCGAATTTGACCAAAAAGGAACTATCGCGACAAAGTACGGCGATAAACGCCAGTTACTGGCGGCGATAGACGCGCTCAAAAAAAATAATATTGCGGTGCTGCTCGACGTCGTCGTGAACCACAAAATGGGCGCAGACGAAAAAGAACGTATTCGCGTTCAGCGCGTGAATCAGGATGACCGCACGCAAATCGATGACAACATCATTGAATGCGAAGGCTGGACGCGCTACACCTTCCCTGCCCGCGCGGGCCAGTATTCCAACTTTATTTGGGACTATCACTGTTTCAGCGGCATTGATCACATCGAGAATCCCGACGAAGACGGCATTTTTAAGATCGTCAATGACTATACCGGCGATGGCTGGAACGATCAGGTTGATGATGAGCTGGGTAATTTCGACTATCTGATGGGGGAAAATATCGATTTTCGCAATCACGCAGTTACGGAAGAGATTAAATATTGGGCTCGTTGGGTCATGGAACAAACCCACTGTGACGGCTTTCGCCTGGACGCGGTAAAACATATACCCGCCTGGTTTTATAAAGAATGGATTGAGCATGTACAGGCGGTTGCACCAAAACCGCTGTTTATTGTCGCAGAATACTGGTCGCATGAAGTGGATAAACTGAAAACGTACATCGATCAGGTCGACGGGAAAACCATGCTGTTCGACGCGCCGTTGCAGATGAAATTTCACGAGGCCTCGCGCCAGGGCGCGGAGTATGACATGCGCCACATTTTCACCGGCACGCTGGTAGAAGCCGACCCTTTTCATGCGGTGACGCTGGTCGCTAACCACGATACACAACCGTTACAGGCGCTGGAAGCGCCGGTAGAACCCTGGTTCAAACCATTGGCCTATGCGCTGATCCTGCTTCGTGAAAACGGCGTACCGTCGGTATTCTATCCCGATTTATACGGCGCCAGCTATGAGGATAACGGCGAAAATGGCGAGACCTGTCGGGTCGACATGCCGGTGATTAACCAACTGGATCGGCTGATCCTCGCTCGTCAGCGTTTTGCGCACGGTATACAAACACTCTTTTTCGATCATCCTAACTGTATCGCCTTTAGTCGCAGCGGTACTGAAGAGAATCCAGGCTGTGTGGTCGTACTTTCCAATGGCGACGACGGTGAAAAAACCCTCCTGCTCGGCGACAATTACGCTAACAAGACCTGGCGTGATTTTCTGGGAAACCGCAGTGAGCATGTTGTAACTAATGATCAAGGCGAAGCGACGTTCTTCTGCAACGCAGGCAGCGTCAGCGTGTGGGTCATTGAGGACGTGTGATGAGCTTTCCCGGCGGCAGAGCGCTGCCGGGAAGCGAAATTACGGCAGCGGCGTCGGTAGCGGCGTTTTTTCTAACGCGGCGGCGCACTCCGGCGTCGGACGAGCGACCCGTTGCAGCGTCATGCCATCATATTCCAGGGTATTCCCGTCGCGCTCAATCTCATAGAGCTCACGCTTAACCGTAACATTGGTTAAGTCATCGGAGAGCATGGTCAGCTTGCCCGGCAGAGCAATAACGCGCTGCCACTGGCGGCAGTCCAGCGTATCGCCTTCTTTAGTCACTACCAGGCTGGCGATAGCTTCAGGGCTCACCAGCTTACGTTGCGGGCCTTTTGACTGCCAGTACCCTTCCAGACCGGCCGGCGCGGGCGTTTTCACCACATCATTATAGTTTTCCACCTCGGCGCATCCGGCCAGAACCAGCAATGCGCCAACGATCGCTACTTTTTTCATCATTCATCCTGCATCAGAAGAAAGAGGAATTGTGGCATTAAAGCCCTGACGCCGCCAGCCTTTCCAGGCGCTGACCGCAATTTGATCCAGTCGGTATTACCGCTTATTAGGTGTAGGCAAATTCTGTGATCGGTGTAGTATGCGCACTTCTTGTTTCACACCTTCTGAGTTCAGAGGCTAAACACATGTCATGGCAACACTTCAAGCAAACCTGGTTAATTAAATTCTGGGCGCCGGCCCCTGCGGTGATCGCAGCCGGCATTCTCTCTACCTACTATTTTGGCATCACCGGCACGTTCTGGGCCGTGACGGGCGAATTTACCCGCTGGGGCGGGCAAATTTTGCAGCTTTTTGGCGTTCATGCCGAACAGTGGGGCTACTACAAGTTGATTCATCTGGAAGGTACGCCGCTGACGCGTATCGACGGCATGATGATCCTCGGCATGTTCGGCGGCTGTTTCGCCGCGGCGCTGTGGGCCAACAACGTAAAACTACGTATGCCGCGCAGCCGAATCCGTATCGTACAGGCGGTGGTCGGAGGCATGATCGCTGGCTTCGGCGCGCGTCTGGCGATGGGGTGTAACCTGGCCGCCTTTTTTACCGGGATCCCGCAGTTCTCCCTACACGCGTGGTTCTTTGCGCTGGCGACCGCTATCGGCTCCTGGTTCGGCGCCCGCTTTACGTTGCTGCCGATATTTCGCATACCGGTGAAAATGCAAAAGGTCTCCGCGGCTTCGCCACTGACGCAGAAACCGGATCAGGCAAGACGGCGCTTCAGGCTCGGTATGCTGGTCTTTATCGGCATGATTGGCTGGGCGTTATTAACGGCAATGCATCAGCCGAAACTGGGGCTGGCGATGCTGTTCGGCGTCGGGTTTGGGCTGCTGATCGAGCGCGCGCAAATCTGCTTTACCTCGGCCTTTCGCGATCTGTGGATCTCCGGACGCGCCCATATGGCGAAAGCGATTATTTTCGGCATGGCGGTCAGCGCCATTGGTATTTTCAGCTACGTGCAGTTGGGCGTTGCACCTAAAATTATGTGGGCTGGCCCGAATGCGGTCATTGGCGGACTGCTGTTCGGTTTTGGCATCGTGCTGGCGGGCGGCTGCGAAACCGGCTGGATGTACCGCGCCGTAGAAGGCCAGGTGCATTACTGGTGGGTGGGCCTCGGCAATGTCATCGGTTCGACCATCCTGGCTTACTACTGGGATGATTTCGCGCCCGCGCTGGCGACCAGTTGGGATAAAGTTAACCTGCTGAATACCTTTGGTCCGCTGGGGGGTCTGCTGGTCACCTACCTGTTATTATTTGCCGCGCTGATGTTAATTATCGGCTGGGAAAAACGTTTTTTCCGCCGTGCGGGGCTGACGCCTGCTAAGGAATCTGTATGAAAAATATCGTCCCTGATTACCGTCTGGATATGGTTGGCGAACCTTGCCCGTACCCGGCGGTTGCCACTCTGGAAGCGATGCCGCAGCTAAAAAAAGGTGAGATCCTGGAAGTGGTGAGCGACTGTCCGCAATCCATTAATAATATTCCACTGGATGCGCGCAATCACGGTTATACGGTGCTGGATATCCAACAGGATGGCCCGACAATTCGTTATCTGATTCAAAAATAAGCGCATACTCCCGCTGTACGTTACGGCGGGAGACCTTTTTACGGCATAACCGGCAAAAATCTAAAACGCATAAAAGAAATCAGACAAGGTCGTCTTGTGCGCCGTGGCATAAATCTATTATATAACGTATACCGTTTTAATTTTGTCTGAGCCGATGAAAAACCCATGACTATTTTAATCAAAACATAAAATAATTATTATTTTCCCTCTACGCCATAAAAGACTATTAGGTATTTATATTTTTACTCACTGACATTATCAGGTGATGATTTATTTATGCACAGCAGAAGCCAAAAAAATGATAAAAATTATTTTCATCTCCATTATTGGAGTCGTCTGTCTTGCCGCTGCCCGTTACTCACCCGTTACAGTGGTCAATGCACATCCGAGCGCCATTGCCCGCTGTCTCGCTGATAACCTGTCCCCGTATGGGTATATACTGGATCTCCATGAAACAGATATTCCAGGCATTAGTAAAGAATTTACCGTGTATTATCGCAACGGCGCATATATTGCAGGAACATTCTGGATTGCAAACTCAATGACAATAGCGTCAGAACGAATAGTTGGAATGAATGGCGTCAGTAAACAGGCGTACCCTATTTTTAATAAGTCCCTGCAACAATGTGCAACCCGCTTATCAATAAAATGAGCGCGCCTCGCAAAAAACAAGCCCACATAATCACGCACTGGTTGCATGGGCGTCGCGCCCCCCCGCCGCTGACTTAGGTAAGCGCCCGGGAGTTCGCTGCGGATGGGTTGTCAGCCCTGGCTTAAACCTGCATGGACATGACTTCCTGATACGCGGCAACCAGCTTGTTGCGCACCTGAATCCCCATTTGCATGGAGACGGACGCTTTTTGCATATCAGCCATCACGTCATTAAGCGCAATGCCCGGCTCACCCAGAGTGAATTTTTCCGCCTGAACGCGCGCCGCCGTTTGTCTGTCGCTAATACGATCCAGCGCAGCATGTAGCTGGCCGGCAAAACTCACCGTCGACTGCGAGTGCGTGTCTTGCCCGCGCGCGGCCATCGCCGTCGCCTGTAACTGGCTAATAACCCCTTCAATCCCCTGTATTGCTGCCATGCTATTCCCCTGGATGATTTTTTACGCAGCAGAGATTACCAGTTTGTCAATAAGATAAAGGCGTTAAATAACGATAAAAAACCTCGGTTTTTAGCGCATAGAAAAATTCGAAACCACAAATAATGAGACCGTCAATTTTTCGAGTTTGCTGACCCGGGAGTGAGTCTTGTTCCACTTTGCAAAAAACGCCGTCCACGATCAGTCACGAGGTGCGAGATGAGTGCGACTGCATCGACTGCAACCCAACCTAAACCTCTCGAGTGGCTTAATCGCCTACGCGCGAATCCCCGAATTCCGTTAATTGTGGCGGGTTCCGCTGCCGTGGCGATCGTCGTTGCGATGGTGCTGTGGGCCAAAACGCCCGATTACCGCACGCTATTTAGCAACCTTTCCGATCAGGACGGCGGCGCGATCGTCGCGCAGTTGACCCAGATGAATATCCCCTATCGCTTTGCCAATGGCAGCGGCGCGATTGAAGTGCCCGCCGACAAAGTGCATGAACTGCGTCTGCGTCTGGCGCAGCAGGGGCTGCCTAAAGGCGGCGCGGTAGGCTTTGAACTGCTTGATCAGGAAAAATTCGGTATCAGCCAGTTCAGCGAGCAGGTGAATTATCAGCGCGCGCTGGAAGGTGAACTGGCCCGGACGATCGAGACGCTGGGGCCGGTAAAAAGCGCCCGCGTTCACCTGGCGATGCCAAAGCCGTCGCTATTTGTGCGGGAACAAAAATCCCCTTCCGCCTCCGTCACCGTCACACTGGAACCGGGCCGGGCGCTGGATGAAGGACAAATTAGCGCCGTGGTACATCTGGTTTCCAGCGCTGTCGCCGGTTTGCCGCCAGGAAACGTCACTCTGGTCGATCAATCCGGTCATCTGCTCACGCAATCCAATACCAGCGGTCGCGACCTTAATGACGCGCAATTAAAATTTGCTAATGATGTGGAAAGCCGCATCCAACGCCGTATCGAAGCCATTCTGTCGCCTATCGTCGGGAACGGTAATGTTCACGCTCAGGTAACCGCCCAGTTGGATTTTGCCAATAAAGAGCAGACGGAAGAGCACTACAGCCCGAACGGCGATGCGTCGAAGGCCACCCTGCGTTCACGTCAGTTGAATATTAGCGAACAGGTAGGCGCGGGCTATCCCGGCGGCGTGCCTGGCGCGCTGTCGAACCAACCAGCGCCGCCTAACGAGGCGCCGATCGCCACGCCGCCGACCAATCAACAAAACGCGCAGAATACGCCACAAACCAGCACCAGTACCAACAGTAACAGTGCTGGCCCGCGCAATACGCAGCGTAATGAAACCAGTAACTACGAAGTGGACCGCACCATTCGTCACACCAAAATGAATGTGGGCGATATTGAGCGTCTCTCTGTAGCTGTCGTGGTGAATTACAAAACGCTGGCGGATGGCAAACCGCTGCCATTGACCGCCGATCAGATGAAACAGATCGAGGATTTAACCCGTGAAGCGATGGGTTTTTCTGATAAACGCGGCGATACGCTAAACGTGGTGAATTCACCGTTTAGCGCAGTGGATGACACCGGCGGCGAACTGCCCTTCTGGCAACAGCAGTCCTTTATCGATCAGTTGCTCGCGGCAGGTCGCTGGTTACTGGTGCTGGTGGTGGCCTGGATTCTGTGGCGCAAAGCGGTACGTCCGCAGTTGACGCGCCGTGTTGAAGAAGCGAAAGCGGCGCAGGAACAGGCACAGGTTCGCCAGGAAACCGAAGAAGCCGTGGAAGTACGCCTTAGTAAAGACGAGCAGCTCCAGCAACGCCGGGCTAACCAGCGTCTGGGCGCCGAGGTGATGAGCCAGCGTATTCGCGAAATGTCAGACAACGATCCGCGCGTTGTGGCGCTGGTCATTCGCCAGTGGATGAGTAACGATCATGAGTAATCTTAGCGGTACCGATAAAAGCGTCATTTTGTTGATGACCATTGGCGAAGACCGGGCGGCAGAGGTGTTTAAACACCTCTCCACCCGCGAAGTACAGGCGTTAAGTACGGCGATGGCTAACGTGCGTCAGATCTCCAACAAGCAACTGACGGACGTACTATCAGAGTTTGAGCAAGAAGCGGAGCAGTTCGCCGCGCTGAATATCAACGCCAACGAATACCTGCGCTCCGTACTGGTTAAAGCGCTGGGCGAAGAACGCGCCTCCAGCCTGCTGGAAGATATTCTGGAAACGCGCGATACCACCAGCGGTATCGAAACGCTCAACTTTATGGAACCGCAGAGCGCCGCCGACCTGATTCGCGACGAGCACCCGCAGATTATCGCCACCATTCTGGTCCACCTTAAACGCAGTCAGGCCGCCGATATTCTGGCGCTGTTTGACGAACGACTGCGTCATGATGTGATGCTGCGTATCGCGACATTTGGCGGCGTACAGCCGGCGGCGCTGGCGGAGTTGACCGAAGTGCTGAATGGCCTGCTCGACGGTCAGAACCTGAAACGCAGCAAAATGGGCGGCGTAAGAACCGCGGCGGAAATTATCAACCTGATGAAAACGCAGCAGGAAGAAGCGGTTATTACCGCTGTGCGCGAATTCGACGGCGAACTGGCGCAGAAAATCATCGACGAGATGTTCCTGTTCGAAAATCTGGTGGATGTGGACGATCGCAGTATCCAGCGTCTGCTGCAGGAAGTGGATTCCGAATCGCTGCTGATCGCTCTGAAAGGCGCCGAACCGCCATTACGCGAGAAGTTCCTGCGCAATATGTCCCAGCGCGCCGCCGATATCCTGCGCGACGACCTTGCCAACCGTGGCCCGGTTCGTCTGTCTCAGGTGGAAAACGAGCAGAAAGCGATTCTGCTTATTGTGCGTCGTCTGGCGGAAACCGGCGAAATGGTGATTGGCAGCGGCGAGGATACCTATGTCTAATGAATTGCCGTGGCAAGTCTGGACCCCCGACGATCTCGCCCCGCCGCCGGAGACGTTTGTGCCGGTTGAGGCTGATAACGTGACCTTGACAGACGATACGCCGGAGCCCGAACTCACTGCAGAACAGCAGCTGGAGCAGGAGCTGGCGCAGCTAAAAATACAGGCCCATGAACAAGGTTATAATGCCGGGCTGGCGGAGGGACGGCAAAAAGGACACGCGCAGGGATACCAGGAAGGGTTAGCGCAGGGGCTGGAGCAAGGACAAGCCCAGGCGCAGACGCAGCAGGCGCCGATTCATGCCCGTATGCAGCAGTTAGTGAGCGAGTTTCAGAACACGCTTGACGCGCTCGATAGCGTTATCGCCTCACGGCTGATGCAAATGGCCCTGGAGGCTGCGCGTCAGGTCATCGGCCAAACGCCGGCGGTGGACAACTCAGCGCTGATTAAACAGATCCAACAACTGTTGCAGCAAGAGCCGCTCTTTAGCGGCAAGCCGCAGTTGCGCGTGCATCCGGACGACTTACAGCGGGTGGAAGAGATGCTGGGCGCCACGCTCAGCCTTCACGGATGGCGGTTACGCGGCGATCCAACGTTGCATCACGGCGGGTGTAAAGTCTCTGCCGATGAGGGCGATCTGGACGCCAGCGTCGCCACTCGCTGGCAAGAGTTGTGTCGCCTGGCGGCGCCGGGAGTGCTCTGATGACCACGCGCCTGACCCGCTGGCTTACCGCGCTCGACAACTTTGAAGCCAAAATGGCGTTATTGCCGGCGGTGCGTCGTTATGGACGTTTAACCCGCGCCACTGGCCTGGTACTGGAGGCCACCGGTCTCCAGCTTCCGCTGGGCGCCACCTGCATTATTGAGCGCCAGGACGGCCCTGAAACCAAAGAGGTGGAATCGGAAGTCGTCGGTTTTAACGGCCAGCGTCTGTTTTTAATGCCGCTGGAAGAGGTCGAAGGCATTCTGCCCGGTGCCCGCGTTTACGCCCGTAACGGGCATGGCGACGGTCTGCAAAGCGGCAAACAGTTACCGCTCGGCCCGGCCCTGCTTGGTCGGGTGCTGGATGGCGGCGGTAAACCGCTCGACGGACTGCCTGCGCCGGATACGCTGGAAACCGGCGCGTTAATCACGCCGCCGTTTAACCCGCTACAGCGAACGCCAATCGAACATGTGCTGGATACCGGCGTACGCGCTATCAACGCGTTGTTAACCGTAGGGCGCGGTCAGCGTATGGGACTCTTTGCCGGTTCCGGCGTCGGTAAGTCGGTTCTGCTTGGCATGATGGCGCGCTACACGCGGGCGGACGTGATTGTCGTGGGACTTATCGGCGAACGTGGCCGCGAAGTTAAAGATTTTATCGAAAATATTCTCGGCCCCGACGGTCGCGCGCGTTCGGTGGTGATCGCCGCCCCGGCGGATGTTTCGCCACTGCTGCGAATGCAGGGCGCCGCCTATGCCACCCGCATCGCCGAAGACTTTCGCGATCGCGGACAGCATGTGTTGCTGATTATGGATTCGCTGACGCGCTATGCGATGGCGCAGCGTGAGATTGCGCTGGCAATCGGCGAACCGCCAGCCACCAAAGGTTATCCGCCTTCGGTGTTCGCAAAGCTACCGGCGCTGGTCGAACGTGCCGGTAATGGCATCCACGGCGGCGGCTCTATCACCGCGTTTTATACCGTGTTGACCGAGGGGGACGACCAACAAGATCCCATTGCCGACTCGGCACGCGCAATCCTCGACGGGCACATTGTCTTGTCCCGCCGTCTGGCGGAGGCCGGGCACTATCCGGCCATTGATATAGAGGCGTCAATCAGCCGGGCGATGACCGCGCTCATTACCGAGCAGCACTATGCGCGGGTACGGCTATTTAAACAGTTGCTTTCCAGTTTCCAGCGTAACCGCGATCTGGTCAGCGTCGGCGCCTATGCCAAAGGTAGCGATCCGATGCTCGATAAAGCCATTACCTTATGGCCGCAACTGGAAGCGTTTTTACAGCAAGGCATTTTTGAACGGGCCGACTGGGAGGACTCTCTGCAGGCGCTCGATTTAATTTTCCCGACGGTGTGATAAAGCAGGAGGGCGACGATCATGGCACAACATGGCGCTCTGGAAACACTCAAAGATCTGGCCGAAAAAGAGGTAGATGATGCGGCGCGTTTACTGGGCGAAATGCGTCGCGGCTGCCAACAGGCGGAAGAACAGCTCAAAATGCTGATCGATTATCAGAATGAGTATCGCAGTAATTTGAACACCGATATGGGCAACGGCATCGCCAGTAATCGCTGGATCAACTATCAGCAGTTTATTCAGACACTGGAAAAGGCGATAGAGCAGCATCGCCTCCAGCTTACGCAGTGGACGCAAAAAGTCGACCTGGCGCTGAAGAGCTGGCGTGAGAAAAAGCAGCGACTTCAGGCCTGGCAAACCTTACAGGACCGACAAACCGCGGCAGCGCTGTTAGCTGAAAACCGCATGGATCAGAAAAAGATGGATGAATTTGCTCAGCGTGCAGCAATGAGGAAACCCGAATGATCACCCTGCCCCAACTGATCACCACCGATACCGACATGACCGCGGGTCTGACGTCAGGAAAAACCACCGGTTCAGCCGAGGACTTTCTGGCGCTCCTGGCGGGCGCGTTAGGCGCAGACGGCGCACAGGGCAAAGACGCCCACATCACGCTGGCCGATTTACAGGCGGCAGGCGGCAAGTTATCGAAAGAGCTACTGACCCAACATGGCGAGCCGGGCCAGGCGGTGAAGCTTGCCGACCTGCTGGCGCAAAAAGCGAATGCGACGGATGAAACGCTTACCGATCTGACACAAGCGCAGCATCTACTGTCTACGCTAACGCCATCGTTGAAAACCAGCGCTCTGGCCGCATTGAGTAAAACGGCGCAGCATGATGAGAAAACGCCCGCGCTGAGCGATGAGGATCTTGCCAGTCTGAGCGCCTTATTCGCCATGCTGCCTGGACAACCTGTCGCGACGCCTGTCGCCGGAGAGACGCCGGCTGAAAATCACATCGCCTTGCCGTCACTGTTACGCGGCGACATGCCATCGGCGCCGCCGGAAGAGACACATACGCTCTCTTTTAGCGAGCATGAAAAAGGGAAAACCGAGGCGTCGCTTGCGCGCGCCAGCGACGATCGCGCCACGGGGCCATCACTGACGCCGCTGGTGGTCGCTGCCGCCGCGACCAGCGCGAAAGTGGAGGTGGATAGCCCGCCCGCGCCAGTAACGCATGGCGCGGCAATGCCGACGCTCAGCAGCGCCACGGCGCAACCGCAACCGCTACCTGTCGCCTCAGCCCCGGTACTCAGCGCGCCGTTAGGCAGCCATGAATGGCAGCAAACGTTCAGTCAGCAGGTCATGTTATTTACGCGTCAGGGACAGCAAAGCGCGCAGCTTCGATTGCATCCGGAAGAGTTAGGTCAGGTGCATATTTCGCTCAAGCTGGATGACAATCAGGCGCAGCTCCAGATGGTATCGCCGCACAGCCATGTCCGCGCCGCGCTGGAAGCCGCCCTGCCCATGTTGCGCACTCAGTTGGCGGAAAGCGGCATCCAGTTGGGACAAAGCAGCATCAGTAGCGAAAGCTTTGCCGGACAGCAGCAGTCTTCATCGCAACAACAGTCTTCCCGCGCCCAACACACGGACGCGTTTGGCGCTGAAGATGACATAGCGTTAGCGGCGCCGGCCTCGCTTCAGGCCGCCGCGCGCGGCAATGGCGCAGTGGATATCTTCGCCTAACGCCAGAGGTAGCATGATTATCCGCGTCTTTTCCACGCTTTGTCGTGGACAGGACACGGGATAATCAGCCAATAAGCAGTACCGAAACAGGAAGCCCGTATCAGATGACTGACTCCGCGATTAACAAAAAGAGCAAACGCTCGATTTGGATACCTTTGCTGGTGTTGATTACCCTCGCCGCCTGCGCGACCGCCGGTTATAGCTACTGGCGTATGCAGCAGCAACCGACCACGAACGCTAAAGCGGAACCGGCTCCGCCGCCCGCGCCGGTATTTTTTGCGCTGGATACGTTTACCGTCAATCTGGGCGATGCGGATCGCGTGTTGTATATCGGCGTGACCCTGCGTCTGAAAGACGAAGCGACGCGCGCGCGATTAAATGAATATCTGCCGGAAGTGCGCAGCCGTCTGCTGTTGTTGTTTTCCCGTCAGAATGCCGCCGAGCTCTCAACAGAAGCTGGCAAACAAAAACTGATTGCCGCCATTAAAGAGACGCTGGCCGCGCCGCTCGTTGCCGGACAACCAAAACAGGTCGTCACTGACGTGCTTTATACAGCTTTTATTCTGCGGTAACGATATGGGCGATAGTATTCTTTCTCAGGCTGAAATCGATGCGCTGTTGAACGGCGACAGCGACACCAAAGACGAACCCACTCCCGGTATCGCAAGCGATAGCGATATTCGCCCTTACGATCCCAATACCCAGCGTCGCGTCGTGCGTGAACGCTTGCAGGCGCTGGAGATTATTAACGAGCGTTTCGCACGCCAGTTCCGGATGGGATTATTTAACCTGCTGCGCCGCAGCCCGGATATTACCGTGGGCGCCATACGTATTCAGCCGTATCACGAATTTGCGCGTAACCTGCCGGTACCGACCAACCTGAACCTGATCCACCTGAAGCCGCTACGCGGCACCGGGCTGGTGGTGTTCTCGCCGAGTCTGGTGTTTATTGCCGTCGATAACCTGTTCGGCGGCGACGGTCGTTTTCCGACCAAAGTCGAGGGCCGCGAGTTTACCCATACGGAACAGCGTGTCATCAACCGTATGCTGAAACTGGCGCTGGAAGGCTATAGCGACGCATGGAAAGCCATTAATCCGCTGGAAGTGGAGTATGTGCGTTCCGAAATGCAGGTGAAATTTACCAATATCACCACCTCGCCGAACGATATCGTCGTCAATACGCCGTTTCATGTGGAGATCGGCAATCTGACCGGTGAATTTAACATCTGTCTGCCATTTAGCATGATCGAGCCGCTGCGTGAGCTGCTGGTGAATCCGCCGCTGGAAAACTCGCGCCATGAAGATCAGAACTGGCGTGATAACCTGGTGCGCCAGGTTCAGCACTCTGAACTGGAGCTGGTGGCCAATTTTGCCGATATTCCGTTACGTCTTTCCCAGATTTTGAAGCTGAAACCCGGCGATGTACTGCCGATTGAAAAACCCGACCGCATTATTGCTCATGTGGACGGCGTTCCGGTACTCACCAGCCAATATGGCACCGTAAACGGACAGTATGCGCTACGCGTAGAACATTTGATCAACCCAATTTTGAATTCGCTGAATGAGGAACAGCCCAAATGAGTGACATGAATAATCCGTCCGATGAGAATACTGGCGCATTGGATGATCTGTGGGCTGACGCGTTAAACGAGCAAAAAGCGACCACCACTAAAAGCGCCGCCGACGCGGTTTTCCAACAGCTTGGCGGCGGCGATGTCAGCGGTGCTATGCAGGATATCGATCTGATTATGGATATCCCGGTCAAACTGACCGTAGAGCTGGGCCGCACGCGAATGACCATTAAAGAACTGCTGCGTCTGACGCAGGGGTCGGTCGTCGCGCTGGACGGGCTGGCGGGCGAGCCGCTGGATATCCTGATTAATGGCTACCTGATTGCCCAGGGTGAAGTGGTCGTCGTGGCGGATAAATACGGCGTACGTATCACCGATATTATTACGCCATCCGAGCGTATGCGTCGTTTGAGTCGTTAATGATGAAGACAGAAGCCACGGTTTCTCAGCCCACCGCGCCAGCCGGATCGCCGCTCATGCAGGTGAGCGGCGCATTAATTGGCATTATTGCGCTCATTCTGGCGGCGGCCTGGGTGATTAAGCGTATGGGATTCGCGCCAAAAGGAAATAGCGTCCGGGGACTGAAGGTGTCAGCCAGCGCCTCGCTTGGCCCGCGCGAACGCGTGGTGATTGTCGAGGTCGAAAATGCGCGCCTGGTACTGGGCGTGACCGCCTCGCAGATCAACCTGCTGCACACCCTCCCGCCCGCGGAGAATGACACGGAAGCACCCGTTGCCCCACCGGCGGATTTCCAGAACATGATGAAGAGCTTACTCAAGCGTTCCGGGAGATCCTGATGCGCCGTTTGTTATTCCTTTCTCTGGCGGGTCTGTGGCTTTTTAGTCCCGCCGCTGCTGCGCAACTGCCGGGGCTTATCAGCCAACCATTAGCGGGCGGAGGCCAAAGCTGGTCATTATCCGTCCAGACGCTGGTTTTCATCACCTCGCTGACGTTTCTGCCGGCGATTTTACTGATGATGACGAGCTTCACGCGTATCATCATTGTTTTTGGCCTGTTGCGTAACGCGCTGGGCACGCCCTCGGCACCGCCAAATCAGGTGTTACTCGGACTGGCGTTGTTTTTGACCTTTTTTATTATGTCGCCCGTCATTGACAAGATTTACGTGGATGCTTACCAGCCGTTTAGCGAGCAGAAAATTTCTATGCAGGAAGCGCTGGATAAAGGCGCGCAACCGTTACGCGCGTTCATGCTGCGCCAAACCCGCGAAGCCGATCTGGCGCTGTTTGCCCGTCTGGCCAATAGCGGTCCGTTACAGGGACCGGAAGCAGTACCGATGCGTATCCTCCTGCCCGCTTATGTCACCAGCGAATTAAAGACGGCGTTTCAGATCGGTTTTACGATTTTCATCCCTTTTTTGATTATCGACCTGGTGATCGCCAGCGTATTGATGGCGTTAGGGATGATGATGGTGCCGCCAGCGACAATCGCCCTGCCGTTTAAGCTGATGCTGTTTGTGCTGGTCGATGGTTGGCAATTGCTTGTGGGGTCGCTGGCCCAAAGCTTTTACAGTTAGAGGCGCAAAATGACTCCTGAATCCGTCATGATGATGGGCACCGAGGCGATGAAAGTCGCTCTCGCCCTGGCTGCGCCGCTGTTACTCGTCGCGCTGATTACCGGCCTCATTATCAGTATCTTGCAGGCCGCGACTCAGATTAATGAAATGACGCTGTCGTTTATCCCTAAAATCGTCGCGGTATTCATCGCAATTATCGTTGCCGGCCCGTGGATGCTCAACCTGCTGCTGGACTACGTACGCACTCTGTTCAGCAATTTACCTTATATCATCGGATAAACAGAACGATGATTCAGGTGACAAGCGAGCAATGGCTATACTGGCTGCATCTCTATTTCTGGCCTTTGCTGCGCGTACTGGCGCTGATTTCAACGGCGCCAATCCTCAGCGAGCGCGCTATTCCCAAGCGGGTAAAACTGGGGTTGGGAATAATGATTACCCTTGTTATCGCGCCGTCGCTACCGGCAAACGATACGCCGCTTTTTTCTATTGCCGCCTTATGGCTGGCGATGCAACAAATTCTGATCGGTATTGCGCTGGGATTTACCATGCAATTCGCCTTTGCGGCGGTGCGTACCGCAGGTGAGTTTATCGGTCTGCAAATGGGGCTTTCCTTTGCCACCTTCGTCGATCCGGGCAGCCACCTGAATATGCCGGTTCTGGCGCGTATTATGGATATGCTCGCCATGCTACTGTTTCTCACCTTTAATGGCCATTTGTGGCTTATTTCGCTGCTGGTCGATACCTTCCATACTCTGCCCATCGGTAGTAACCCGGTGAACAGTAATGCATTTATGGCGCTCGCCAGGGCCGGAGGGCTCATTTTCTTAAACGGACTGATGCTGGCATTGCCGGTCATTACCCTCCTGCTTACGCTCAACCTGGCGCTGGGGCTATTAAACCGCATGGCGCCGCAGCTCTCGATATTTGTTATCGGTTTCCCGCTTACCCTCACCGTCGGCATTATGCTGATGGCCGCGCTAATGCCATTAATTGCGCCGTTTTGCGAACATTTATTCAGCGAAATTTTCAATTTGCTTGCTGATATTGTTAGCGAGATGCCGATAAATAATAACCCATAATTTTTATCCTGTTTTACTAAGGTTTATCCGAAAATAAATTTTAAAAAACATTCACCAGGATATATCCGCTGCCCCTTATTTGTTTTTACTTCACTCACATAACGCAACATTCACTTTACTTTAAGATGATTCCTGGCAAATTATATGTAACTTTACGGGATAGTAAGTTCGCCTGAAAAACCGCGTAAGCGTTGTCTAAGGTGACTATTCGTGTTCCGTCTGATTATGGTGAGTTATTCAGGTAAGGGGAATTATCGTTACGCATTGAGTGAGGGTATGCCATGTCAACGATTATTATGGATTTATGCAGTTACACCCGGCTAGGGTTAAGCGGGTATCTGGTCAGCAGAGGGGTGAAAAAAAGGGAAATCAACGACATCGAAACCGTTGACGAACTCGCTATCGCTTGTGGCGCGCATCAGCCTTCGGTGGTGTTTATTAATGAGGACTGTTTCATTCATACGCCTTCAGACAGTCAACAAATAAAGCAAATCATTAATCAACATCCTGACACGTTATTTATTGTTTTTATGGCAATTGCTAATGTGCATTTTGATGAATATTTATTAGTAAGAAAAAACTTATTGATTAGCTCAAAATCGATTAAACCAGACTCGCTGGATACCCTTCTTGGCGATATTCTGAAAAAAGAGTCGGGTATTTCAGGAACCATAAATTTACCAACATTATCGTTAAGTCGAACTGAATCCAGCATGTTGCGAATGTGGATGGAAGGTCAGGGAACCATTCAGATTTCTGACAGAATGAATATTAAAGCAAAAACAGTATCCTCCCATAAGGGGAATATAAAAAGAAAGATAAAAACGCATAATAAACAAGTGATCTATCACGTAGTGCGGCTGACAGATAACGTCACTAACGGCATTTTTGTTAACATGCGCTGAGACATCCGGACTGGCAATGTACCTCCAGTCCGGCTCAATTAGTCCTGCTCCGCCTTCTCGACAAAAATACCATCCTGGTGACCTGACTCATTGAAGAACCAGATGCCGAGCGGGTAATCCTCCAGCGAAACCAGGTACATTGTGCCTTCACTAAATTCTTCCACTGCCAGTACCACGCCCGGTCGGCGGGGACCGCCGTCCGTTTTAACGGTTACCCGATCATTCACCTTCATCATTTTCCTCCTGTCGCTTTGTGCCAGTGTAGAACAATTTTCTGCGTCTGACAGCGCCTTGCCGGCGTGTTTGCTGGTTTTCTCAACGGTCTATACTTAGGCTGTCAGGAACCCGTGAGGTAGTGAAGATGAAAACGGCAAAAGAGTACAGTGATACGGCCAAGCGCGAAGTGAGCGTCGATGTAGATGCGCTACTGGCGGCCATCAATGAAATCAGCGAAAGCGAGGTTCACCGTAGCCAGGAAGATCCTGAGCGGGTGAGCGTAGACGGACGGGAATATCATACATGGCATGAATTAGCTGAAGCATTCGAGCTGGATATTCATGATTTTAGTGTAACAGAAGTAAACCGTTAAAAATGGCCGAAAAAAATCCCGGCCCTACGGGTCGGGATCAAACTTGCTTATGCAAGAAGCACTTGAAAATTCGTTACACCAGGAAATCTGATGTGTGATTTACCTTATCTGCAATTTTTTTGCATGACAAGTAAATATTTTTTACATGAATGATTAAGCGCGCTAATAGTTCGGTAGCAAAAGTGTGACAACGCATGTGCTGCCTGGAAGCGACGGGATCGGTTCCAGTTAGCGTTCGACTTCTTTCGGATGTGCTTTAGGATTTTTCCTGGAAATAAGCCCGCCGTTGCAACGGAAAATGAGGAAAAAATGCTCTCAATCCATGACCCTTTGCTGATTTTTACCGATCTGGACGGCACATTGCTGAACAGCCACACGTTTGAGTGGCAGCCCGCGGCCCCCTGGCTTACACGCCTGCATGAAAGCGGCGTGCCTGTGATCCTCTGTAGCAGTAAAACCGCGGCTGAAATGCTCCAGCTCCAGACGACGTTAAATCTACAAGGACTGCCGCTGATTGCGGAAAACGGCGCGGTGATCCAACTGGACGTTCACTGGGAAGACCATCCCAACTATCCCCGCCTGATAGTCGGTATTTCTCACAACGAAATCCGCCTCGTCCTGCATAAGTTGCGTGAAAAGGAACAGTTTAAGTTCACCACGTTTGATGACGTTGACGATCAGGTGATAAGCGAATGGACGGGCCTAAACCGGGCACAGTCTGCCCTAACCCGTCTGCATGAAGCGTCGGTGTCGCTGATCTGGCGCGATAGCGATGAACGCATGGCGCAGTTTGTCGCCCGTTTAAATGACCTGGGACTGCAATTTGTCCATGGCGCCCGTTTCTGGCATGTGCTGGACGCCTCCGCCGGTAAAGATCAGGCTGCCAACTGGCTGATTGAAGCATATCGTCGGCAGTGGCGCGCGCGTCCTCTGACGTTGGGGCTAGGAGACGGCCCCAATGATGCGCCCTTACTGGATGTGATGGATTATGCGGTTGTCGTTAAAGGGCTAAACCGGGAGGGCGTACATTTGCGTAACGACGATCCTCAGCGCGTCTACCGTAGCCAGAACGAAGGGCCGGATGGCTGGCGCGAAGGAATGGACTATTTCTTTTCCCGCTCCTGAGTCGCGTCGCTGGCGCAAATACGGTTACGTCCGGACTGTTTGGCGTAATAAAGCCGTTTGTCGGCCAGCGACTGCAACTGCTCAAAATCATAGTCGCCGTATTCCTCCGCGCTACTGATCCCCATTGACGCGCTGATACGAAGCGTCGTGCTTTTCGTCACCAGAATCTCTTTGTCATTAATGCGCTGGCGTATGCGTTCGGCAATCTGCAGCGCCTGCGCTTTCGTCGCGCCGGGCAGCACGATACAAAACTCTTCGCCCCCTACCCGTCCGGCGATGTCGTGCGCTCGAATGGTGCTGCCAATGAGCCCAGCGGCATGGGATAACACGCGATCGCCTGCCTGATGGCCAAAGCGATCGTTAACGCTTTTAAAATAATCTAAATCCAGCTGTATCACAGAAAATGGCTGGCGGGCTTCCCGGTAGCGCTTTGCCAGCCTGGACGCTTTTTCAAACAGCGCGCCACGGTTATATAGCCGGGTCAGCGGATCGTGCCATGCCTGCCATTGCAGCGAATTTTGCAGAACAAACATGTTTTTGACCATATGTCGAATAACGCCCCAGGAGATCAACAGCATCGCCGTAAAAAGCACCCATAACAGCGTCAGCGCGATACTAATACTGCCAAAATTCCCTTGTATGCCTTCACGTAATGTATGCACGCGCAGCAGGACGCCATCAAAATGATCCAGCCGCTCCCAGCTTACATAATGCGTTCCTAAACGCAGCCCGCCCAGGGTATCTTTTTCTATTTCACGCGCCAGTAAGGCGCGCTCACGGTCATTTAACGTATTCGCGGTTTGTTGTTCCGGCGCGGAGTCCGTCAACAAACGGAGATGGTTATCGTATAGCTGATATTCCCCTTCAATATCCTTTTCGGCCGCATCGCGCAGGAACCGCTGTAATGACGCGACGGGAATATCCATTGCCAGTACGCCATACCAGTAATTATCGTGATCCAGCGGTAGACTGGCTGTCACTTTTTTCTGCTCGTCAGCAACATAGGGCTGTGCGGAGGTAAACCACCGCACGCCGCGCTGTGGGTTACGCCGTTGGCTTTGCTCGATAAACCAGGGCTGAGTCACGTACTGATAGTAACGGGAGACAATATCGCTACCGTACGCCGTAGGGAGAGTTGAGAGGTAAAACCCTGAGCGAGAAACATACATCGTCTCCAGCGTCAGCATGGCGGATGAGCGAGCCAGACGCGCCAGATACCCTAACTCCAGAGTGGCGGTTAATTCATTTGCCAGGTCACGACTCTCCCGCGAAAGAAGCGTCGTCCGGGCGACAAATTGATCGGAAACGCCATATAACGGCAATGTCCGCCGCTTATCCAACTCCAGTTGCCAGAAATGTCTGACGCGTCGTTGCTCAAACTGCGTCACCGCGCTCTGCAATGCGGAAAAAGCCAGCGGCGCCACCAGCGCTTCATGCATACCGTTGCGTAAAAAGATCAACCTGTCCATGTTGAATTGCAGTTGGCGGTCAAGGACATTCGCGACGCTCCCCAGATGATTGCGCTGACTGACGACATACGCGTCTTTCAGTATCATCACTTCCCGCCAGGTAAGTAGCGTCGAGAACAGCATCACGATCAGAAAACAGGTGTTGACGACATGACCGGGACCAAAACGCCGCGCCAGCTTTTTAAACCAGCCTTGATTGTCTAACAGTGTTTCGTGCGGCACCCTGGTAACTCCTGGTTATTGATACAACGCCCCCTGATGGCTTACGGTAGCCAGACCTCATCAAGGGATACCACTCAATCCTGGCATAACCAGGTAGCAGCATGTCGCAGCGCGACGACTCTTTTTCTCCACAGCAAAACGCCCGGCATTAACCGGGCGTTTTGTCATCGGGCTTCGTCCCGCCCGCGCCTTTCCTTGCCTGGCACGAGCTCATTCTCATGGAATGCCTCCCGCTTTACGCCAAAACCATCATACCAGCGACACTCTACCATTCCGCTGGAATAACCGGTGACGATCATCCGGGGCCCACCCTCTTTCACGGTAACTTCCTCACTGACAGAAAAGACCATACCTGCCTCCTGTATCAGATGAAACGTTTTCACCTTAGACGAGGATGGGCAATTTTGCATAATTCATTGTAGAAAATCAGTGCGAAACACCGCGAATTTTCGCCACACCTTTCACCAGCGCCACCACAATGGCGCCGATAATAAAGCCGAGCACCAGATTCAGCCCCGCAGGGATCGTATGCGCCATGAAAGCCCCCTGCTGCTGCGCAAAATGTTCAATGGCATGGTGTAGCGGCGCAATACCGTGTACGACAATTCCGCCGCCGACCAGAAACATCGCCAGCGTACCGACAATGGATAATGCTTTCATTAACCAGGGCGCGATAATCAGTAATCCTTTACCGACGCCCTGCGCCAGCACGCTACGCTTTTCCGCCAGCCAGTACCCCATATCATCCAGTTTGACAATAATACCCACCAGGCCATACACGCCAATAGTCACAACCAACGCAATCCCCGCCAGCACCAACACCTGATTAAGCAGCGGTGCCTGCGCGACAATCCCCAGGGTAATGGCCACAATTTCAGCGGACAGAATGAAATCGGTACGGACCGCCCCTTTTACTTTATCTTTTTCAAAGGCCAAAGGATCTTGCGCAGCCAGCGCCTCAAGACGTTTTTGCCGCTCCGCCGGGTCTTCTTTATGTTTTCGCGCCTCAAAGGTATGCAGGACTTTTTCTACCCCTTCAAAGCAGAGAAACGCGCCGCCTAACATTAATAAAGGCGTGATGGCCCACGGGATAAATGCGCTTATCAGCAGCGCCAACGGCACCAGAATAACCTTGTTGATTAATGATCCTTTCGCCACGCTCCATACCACTGGCAGCTCGCGATTAGCGCGAACGCCGGTCACCTGCTGCGCATTGAGCGACAGGTCGTCCCCCAGTACGCCCGCGGTTTTTTTCGCGGCCAATTTGCCCATTACCGAAATATCGTCCAGCAGCGTGGCGATATCGTCGAGTAATGTCAGTAAGCTACTTCCTGCCAAAATGATTTCCTCGGTCTTTTCTTCTAAGACGTTAAGTATGTAGCAAAACGCGCAATGCCGAAACCGGCGGCGCGGGTCAACGCCTTTTTATTCCAAAAGGACAATTATAATGCTCGCCAGCATAATAATTTTGACGTTTACTATATTCACCCTTTTTATTTCACCGTGAGTGATTATGCGTTTCCGGCAGTTATTACCTCTTTTTGGCGCGCTTTTTGCCTTGTACATCATTTGGGGGTCTACCTATTTTGTTATCCGCATAGGCGTTGAAAGCTGGCCGCCGCTGATGATGGCAGGCGTACGTTTTCTCTCGGCGGGGATGTTGCTCATGGCGTTTTTGCTGTTGCGCGGCGAAAAACTTCCGCCGCTGCGCCAGACCATCAACGCCGCGCTGATTGGTCTACTGCTGCTGGCGGTGGGTAACGGCCTGGTGACGGTGGCGGAGCATCAAAACGTGCCATCGGGCATTGCTGCCGTCGTGGTCGCCACTGTCCCGCTATTTACGCTGTGCTTTAGCTACTTTTTTGGTATTAAAACGCGCAAATTAGAATGGGTGGGGATTGCCATTGGACTTGCCGGGATTATTCTGCTGAACAGCGGCGGCAACTTAAGCGGCAATCCGTGGGGCGCGATTTTGATCCTGATAGGTTCGATGAGCTGGGCATTTGGTTCCGTTTACGGCTCGCGCATCGCCCTGCCTGTGGGCATGATGGCGGGCGCGATTGAAATGCTGGCGGCGGGCGTGGTATTGCTTTGCGCGGCGTTTCTTTCCGGCGAAAAGCTCGCCACGCTGCCTGGTTTATCGGGGTTTATGGCCGTCGGCTACCTGGCGTTATTCGGTTCTATTATCGCCATTAATGCCTATATGTACCTGATTCGCAACGTCAGTCCGGCGCTGGCGACCAGCTACGCCTATGTGAATCCGGTTGTCGCCGTGTTGCTTGGCACTGGCCTGGGCGGTGAGAGGTTATCGCCCGTTGAATGGGCCGCGCTGGGCGTGATTGTGTTTGCCGTAGTGCTGGTGACTCTGGGTAAGTACCTGTTTCCCGCCAGGGCAGTGATCACACCGTGTAAAACGGAAGATTCACGCCAGTAGATGAATCCCCTGGGTGTCGATCTGCGCGCTGGCGCCGCCGCCGCAGATCCACTCTTCCAGGCGCTCCGCCAACGCCGCGTCGCTCAATTTCGCTCGCCCGCGCAAGGCGCACTCCCAGACGATCAGTACCCGCCAGCCAAGCGCCTGTAAACGCTGAATATCGCGCTCATCGCGCTCAACGTTCTTACCGATTTTTTCCAGCCAGAAAGCCGTTCGCGTGGCCGGCACTTTGAACAGATAACAGTGGTGATGATGCCAAAAGCAGCCGTGAGTAAAAATCACACAATCATAATCATTCACCACAAAGTCCGGCTTGCCCGGTAATGTCGCGTCCTGAGTATGAAACGTAATCCCCTGCGCGCTTAACAGGCCAGCAAGACGTTTTTCAATAGCCGTATCGCGGGTCGCTATCGCGCGCATATTTTTACTGCGCGTGGCTTTATCGTGAACGTCCGCCATCTACCGTCTCTCTCTGACGCAACGTCACCGCCTGGTGAATTTTGGGTTCCAACAGCTTTGCTACCGCAGCAAATACCGGCACCACCACGGAGTTGCCAAACTGGCGATAGGCCTGCGTATCCGAGACAGGTATCCTGAACTGGTACGTTTGCGGCGCCTCAAATCCCATTAAACGCGCGCATTCTCTCGGCGTGAGTCGGCGGGGACGATGTTGTTGGTTGCCAGCATCGTCGAAATTCACTTCGCCTTTCGCCATATCCCAACCACGATCGATCAGAATTTCGGCACCATCTTTGTAGTAGCGAGCAGATAACGTGCGCGCCACACTTTCCGGATTGTCAGGATAAACCATGCCATAGCCAAAACCGTTTCCCCGCGCCTGGTGCTTTTTCGCGTAGCGATATAAATATTTCCACAGCACCGGCGTCAGGATATATTTGGCTTCGACGACGGGCTCCAGCAGTTCTGCCAGCGTCGGACGGCGCGGTGGATAACAACGGGCGATATTGCGTAACGTAAAATCGGTTTTCAGGTTTAAATCGCGACGGAATCCCACCAACACAATACGTTCCCGATGCTGAGGAAGAAAGTGCTGCCCGTCGATAATTTTCGGATCGTCCGGGCCATTGTCAGCGGCATCCGCCACGTCATACCCCAGTTCATCGAGCGTTTGCATAATAATGCGGAAGGTGTTGCCCTGGTCGTGACTTTTAAGGTTTTTCACGTTTTCCAGCACAAACAGCGCGGGGCGGCGAGCGTCGATAATTCTTACGACATCAAAAAATAATGTCCCCTGAGTCTCGCAGGCAAAGCCGTGGGCGCGGCCCAGCGCATTTTTCTTGGAAACGCCCGCCAGAGAAAATGGCTGACAGGGAAAGCCCGCCAGCAGGACATCATGTTGCGGAATATGCTGGCGAATGTGTTCCGCCGCCTCATCATCGCTGACCCCTTCCCGGTGGCTCAATGTGATATCGCGGATATCTTCATTAAAGCGATGTTGCAGCGGATCGCAAAAATAGTTCGCTTTATATGTCCGTACCGCGTGCTTATTCCATTCGCTGGTAAACACGCACTGTCCGCCTATCGCTTCAAATCCGCGGCGAATGCCGCCGATGCCCGCGAAGAGATCGATAAAACGAAAGGCGTAATGCGGATGATGCGCTGGCGGCGTCGGCAACCCTGTTTTAAGACAGGTGAGTTCATTGTCGCTCAAACGATGCCATGCCGCGTTCATCATTACGCGCTTTAAGATGGCCGGGCTCCAGTGCTGCTCGCCCAGGCCGTTAAGGTGCGCCACCAGCGTTTTAACATCGTAGATTTCCAGCAATTGACTCAGCATCGCCTGGATCTCGCTTCCGGCGTCGTCGGCGATGAGGTTCCGGGCGTGTGTTACTGAAATATTTTCCTGCATACATTTAACCGGCCAAAAATAATTGCCGACAGACTAACATAAAATGACGCGGTTTACGTTTCAGCGGCAGGGGTTACTGATGCGTAGCAAACATCTGGATGACCGCCTCATCCCGTGTTTCATAGTCGCCTTTCAGCTCAGCGCTCAGTTTCGCCATGTACGACACCAGAAAATCCGCATTACGCTGCGCCAGGTACTTGCCCCGTTCGGTCTGCATCGTCAGCGGCAGTTTCAGCAGTTTGGTTTGAAAATGGTCGAGCGCGAATTGCTTATCGTTAAGAGGCCGTCTGTCGGCAAAGGGATCGTCGGCATCAAACAGCGCGACGCCCAGCGCGCCGGAGACCGCGAAGACCCGCGCCAGACCAATGGCGCCCAACGCCTCCAGCCTGTCTGCATCCTGCACGATTTTTGCCTCTGGCGTGGTAGGCGCAATTTTTGCGCTGAAGCTATGCGCTTCGATAGCATGACAAATGCCCGCCAGTTTTTCTGCCGGAAAGTCAGGAAAATCCCGCAGAAAAATACGCCGGGTTTCTGCCGCCGCCAGAATGGAAGAACGATGCCGCTGCGGATGATTTTTCGCCAGGCTGACGATGTCATGGAAATAACATGCCGATAGCACCACCAGCCAGTCGACAGGACTGTTTTCCCCGAGCGTTTGCGCGGTTGCCCAAACACGACGAAAATGGAAGATGTCATGGGCGGCATCCTGTTCCTGGTGGTGGTGACGTAGCCAGTCTTCAAACTGCGATTGCCAGTATCCTGAGTCCATACGCCCTCTCTTTATAGCAGACCATTTTTATTACATGCCTGAGCACAGGGTTCGCTATCCTGACATATCCGCCACCACTTTACATCCCTGCGTGCTTGCGCGTTTCTGGCTTAATGTCGGCGGGATACCCCCTGTTTTTGCGAGGCCGGGTGTACCAGGCAATACTCCCCAGAATAAGCCAGACGACGCCCAGCGAAAGCGCGTTAAGCCATTTTTCCGTTGTGCTGCCAGGAGTGCTGATTGGGCCGAGAACCGGCTCGGTTTGTATGGCGGACATCAGCCACACGCAACGCGCCATCGCCCAGATGAAGTAGCCGCAAAAGGTATAAAAAACCCATAACGCTAATTTGCCGCCCATGCTACGGGTGGCGTTGTCCTCCCTGGTACTCAAACTTTACTCCGCTTTTGTGATGTAAGTCATGTGACATTAATTACATTATAATGTGATATTAATCACATTTCGACCATGGAATACCTCATCCACCTGTTCTGGCTATTCATTCCACAAATAGTTTATTCTCAGTTAATGTTACGTCTGGCGCTGAACCTGCTGTTAAATAAGGGAATGGTGATTGAATCGCACTCTGATGCAGAATAACCTATAACCAGAACAACTTATTTTTACGCACCGCGATAGCGTTTTATTTTATTAGCATTAAATGTCAGAATGATTCGGTTATTAGCCTTTTATCATTTATTTTATCATTACCCACATTACCGGCATTTATGCCGGTTTTTTTATGCTTTTTCATAATCAAAGCATCAAATACATATAAAAAACAAATTATATTCACTTCAATAACCATCAAGTCAAAACATATAACTCATTGATAAAAAATGATAATTATAGAATATATATTCTTAGTAACTTATATAGCTCGTATTATAAAAAACCAAATAGAAACAAATTGAAATATTTTAAATAGCTTTGTTACATGTTATTTTTTAAATTCCATGAACTTCATAGAATAGTATCAATTTGTAGTTTTGTTGAAGTGGCTACATATTCATATAAATTATTATCATAAGGGAATACATAATGAACAGAAAAGTTCTGGCACTGCTTGTCCCGGCGTTATTAGTGGCAGGCGCAGCAAATGCGGCTGAAGTTTATAATAAAAATGGCAACAAACTCGACCTGTACGGCAAAGTTGATGGTCTGCGTTACTTCTCTGACGATGCAGGCAGCGACGGCGACCAGTCCTACGCCCGTATTGGCTTTAAAGGCGAAACGCAGATCAACGATATGCTGACCGGCTATGGTCAGTGGGAATACAACATGCAGGCGAGTGGCACTGAAGGTAACAGGGATACGTCCTGGACTCGTCTGGGCTTTGCCGGTCTGAAATTCGGCGAGTACGGCTCTTTCGATTATGGCCGTAACTATGGTGTTATCTACGACGTTGAAGCCTGGACCGATGTGCTGCCGGAATTCGGCGGCGACTCTTACACCCAGACAGATGTATATATGCTTCAGCGTGCTAACGGCCTGGCCACCTATCGTAACACCGACTTCTTCGGCCTGGTGGAAGGCTGGAACTTCGCGCTGCAATACCAGGGTAATAACGAAAGTGGCAATAACGGATTTGGCCAGGAAGGCTCCGGTAATGGAACTAACCGCGGTACAAATAAAGAAAACGGTGACGGTTTCGGCCTCTCTACCTCTTATGACTTTGACTTCGGGTTAAGCCTGGGAGCTGCTTATTCAAGTTCTGACCGTACCGATGCCCAAGTAGGTAATGGATATGGTGATGGTCATCGTTACTATGGCAACAATGATGCCGGCGGTGAAACTGCCGAAGCCTGGACCGTAGGTGTCAAATATGACGCCTATAACGTATACCTGGCGGCGATGTACTCTGAAACCCGCAATATGACCTCTTATGGAGACAGCGACTATCACTCTGCAGACGGTAAGTTGGGTGGCGGCGGTATCGCTAACAAAACCCAGAACTTTGAAGTGGTTGCACAGTATCAGTTCGATTTCGGTCTGCGTCCGTCCATCGCCTACTTGCAGTCTAAGGGCAAAGATTTAGGCGGCCAGGATATGGATAGCCATGGTAACTATCGTTACACCGACAAAGATTTGGTTAAATATGTTGACGTCGGTATGACTTACTACTTCAACAAAAATATGTCCACCTACGTTGATTATAAAATCAACCTGCTGGACGAAGATGATGACTTCTACGCAAACAACGGTATTGCAACCGATGATATCGTAGGTGTTGGTCTGGTCTACCAGTTCTAAGACGCTTTATGTTATTCAAGCCCGTGCTTAGCACGGGCTTGTTATTATAGGGCAAGAATTAAATAACGGATAACGGCGCAAAGACAGGTGACCTGGCTTCATCGGATAGATGAAGACAACGTCGCTCTTTTCAGGCGCTGTCTGCAAGAGAAATAACACCTTTGGGGAAAGGTAAGCCACTATAGATGATGGATATCAGCGTCTATAGATGATAATCATCCGGGCATAAAAAAAGCTCCTGTACGGAGCTAATATGAATTATTTTCTAAAATCTGGCGGAACCTGCCCTGAGCGAATGTATAATCCAACATTATCAAAAGTGATCATGGTTGACTTACAAAAAATACATTTCGCGCCAAACGGGTTTTGCTCAGTAACATCGAATGTCGATGTTCTGTATTGTGAACCATGGCAACATGGACACCGGAAGTGAATTTTATTAGTAATATCAGTTGCCTTAAAGCGCCACAACGTTGACCGCTGATGGACCTTTTGGTCCCTGCTCTACTGAAAACTCCACTTCCTGATTTTCATTCAGAGTGCGGAATTCATTACTTTGAATGGCGGAAAAATGCACAAACACATCTTTGCTGCCATCTTTAGGCGTAATGAAACCAAAGCCCTTTTCAGGGTTAAACCATTTTACTAAACCAGTGATTTTCGTCGTCATAATATTGTTACCTTTTGAATGAGCCCTTGGGCAAAATGGCCTAAAGAAAATTATCAGAGAGAAAAAAACCTAAAGGAGATCTCAAGAGGAACAAATGATGAGAAATATTACAATCACTACTTCAGATAAGTTTGTATCAAACCGCACAACCATTAACGCATGGTTAACTGCACATAGCAAGCTTTAGTTTTGTTAAAAAAATATTAATTGTTTTTTAGCATTATCACGCTGATTGCCATACTCTTTTTATCCATGCCCGTCGCTACGGCTAAAACCTGGCGTAAATAAGTGACGTCTCACAACGCCTACCTGGCAATAAATGCGCCACATTTCCTGATGTCGTAAACCAGGATACATGCGCCTCATCGTGAGAGGTTCCTGTGATCTTGTGTGACCAAAACCGGTTAGAGAACGGGGATGATTTGGCAACTATCTCATGCATTGATCGCACAAGTTACTTAACACGCAGTAGATCAGAGTATCTTGTGGTGTACCGAGGCGAAAGCATTTCTCGCTTCATAGCCCACTGTTGCGACATCCCCTGCCCAGCGAAGTACAGCGTCCCCTTCCCGTCTTTTGCGTTAAGATGGTCCAGTACTTCCATCAACTTCGCACTACCGGCGCGCGGCGCGTTATCGTCGAAAAGGTTGAGTTGCGCTACGCCCTGACTGAAGAAGTCACCCAGCATCACCCCCGCTTTCTGGTAGCGATGGCCGTCGCGCCAGATTTTATCCAGGCATTTCACAGCCGCATTGATAATGTCGCGTGAATCCTGCGTGGGGGTGAGAAGCGTCACCGCGGCGCTGTTACCGTAGTAGGGCTCGTTCAGGGCAAAGGGTGATGTTTTGACGAATGTTGAAATGAAACGGCAGTACTGGTGCTCGCCGCGGAGTTTTTCTGCCGCGCGCGCAGCGTAGCTGTAAACAGCCTGGCGCATTTCCTCATAGTCTGTGACCCGTTCGCCGAAAGAGCGACTACAAACGATTTCCTGCTTTGCCGGCGCAAACTCTTCGAGCTCCAGACATGGCTCTCCGCGAAGCTCTCTCACGGTACGCTCCAGCACGACATTGAAGTGTTTCCTGATGATCCAGGTACTTTGTTCAGAGAGATCGAGAGCAGTCTTGATGCCCAGAGCATTGAGCTTCTTACTGATGCGCCTGCCGACACCCCAGACATCCTCTACGGGTATCAGGGCCAGCAGCCGACGCTGGCGATCGATGTTCGATAGGTCAACCACCCCGCCGGTCTGGCGCTGCCACTTTTTCGCAGCATGGTTAGCCAGCTTGGCAAGGGTTTTCGTCTGGGCAATGCCTACACCGACAGTCAGGTGCGTGCGCTTCAGGACCGTCGCTCTTATCTCGCGCCCGAAATCTGTCAGATCCCGGCAGTTTCGTACCCCCGTCAGATCACAAAAAGCCTCATCAATGCTGTAAATTTCTACCCGCGGCACCATCTCCTCGAGTGTGGTCATTACCCGGTTCGACATATCAGCGTAAAGCTCGTAATTACTGCTGAAGCAAACAACACCGGATCGCCGGAAGCGTTCTTTCTGTTTGAAGTATGGCTCACCTGGTGCGATACCGAGCTGTTTCGCCTCGGCGCTACACGCGATAACGCAGCCATCATTGTTTGATAACACCACCACCGGTCGGCCACATAAATCAGGACGAAAGACCGTTTCGCAGGAGGCGTAAAAGCTATTAACATCGCAGAGCGCGAACATAATCAACTGACCGCTTTAATGATAAAGGTCACCACCCCGAATATGTCGAGCGTGTCTTCACTGCCGACAGGTATAGGTCGATAGGCGCCGTTCATGGGGATTAACTGCACTGTCGGGCGCAACTGCAACCGTTTTACGGTGAACTCTCCTTCAATTGCCGCAATTACAATGTCACCGTGGTCAGCGTTCCGTGAGCTATCCACCACCAGCAGGTCACCGTCGCTGATGCCGGCTTCAATCATTGAATCACCCGTGGCTTTGACAAAATATGTTGAGCTGGGATGAGAAACGAGCAACTCATTAAGATCGATACGCTGCTCAATGTAGTCCGCCGCGGGGCTGGGGAATCCACACGGCACTAAGTAACTGAAAAATGGGAGAGGAATAATTTCGCGCAACTCTGTAGGTCTGAAAAATTCCATAATCCATACCTCGAATACTGTTTTTATATACAGTAGTATTATTTAAACATGCGCGCAAGATACTGGAGTCGCTGCGGCTGTTGAAATCTTCGTCGCTTCGTTTGTAAGTTTCTCTCTCAGTTCAAATTATGGGTTTTGTAAATTTTCCGGTTGTATTGTCATGTGTGCATATTTAAGCCAGTCTGGAGGCCACATTTTCTGTACAGCGTCGACAGCCCCGCAGCGTAAGTTATCGCCACGCGCCAGCGCGTTTCCCTGACAGCAATTAATCTTTCGCCCTGCGCCCATGTCTACAGGGGAACATGTCGGGGGCGACGATTACCGAGGACGACGGCGTTAAATCGCCGCTAGTGACATCAATATTAATCCAGATGGGGTACGGCGAAAGAGCGGGGCAGAAAACCAGGAGTTGACTTATGATCGAAAAGTAAAAATAACACTATCCCTGGCCCCCTCTTCTGGCAGAAAAAGCATAAGATGGCGATACGTTTTTCACGTAATATTCTAACAGAATATTCTAAGTGTATTCTAAGTGTGAGACTGATCGCTGAAAGAAGATGAGCTAAGTGTTTGAATTGTGGCGGAGAGAGGGGGATTTGAACCCCCGGTAGAGTTGCCCCTACTCCGGTTTTCGAGACCGGTCCGTTCAGCCGCTCCGGCATCTCTCCGTATATTGCAATGATGCCAGGTAATTTGGCATTTTAACAGACCCTATTCGGGTAATTTTGTTCAAGTGACGAGTTTACGAGCAAAACGATGATTAAGTGGCCCTGGAAAGCACAAGAAATAACCCAGAACGAAGACTGGCCGTGGGATGATGCGCTGGCTATACCTCTTCTGGTAAACCTCACCGCGCAAGAACAGGCTCGGCTTATTGCGCTAGCCGAACGTTTTTTGCAGCAGAAAAGACTGGTAGCGCTACAGGGATTTGAGCTCGACTCGTTAAAAAGTGCACGTATTGCGTTAATTTTTTGCTTACCGATCCTGGAGCTCAGTATTGAGTGGCTTGATGGTTTTCATGAAGTGCTCATTTATCCCGCGCCCTTTGTGGTAGATGATGAATGGGAAGATGACATAGGTCTGGTGCACAGCCAGCGTGTCGTACAGTCGGGGCAAAGCTGGCAACAAGGGCCCATTATTCTGAACTGGCTGGATATCCAGGACTCGTTCGATGCTTCGGGTTTCAATCTCATTATTCATGAAGTCGCGCACAAACTGGATATGCGTAATGGCGATCGCGCCAGCGGCATCCCTTTCATCCCGTTGCGCGATGTGGCTGGCTGGGAACACGATCTCCACGCGGCAATGAATAATATTCAGGATGAAATCGATCTTGTTGGCGAAAGCGCTGCCAGTATAGATGCCTATGCCGCCACCGACCCTGCTGAATGTTTTGCCGTGTTGTCAGAGTATTTTTTCAGCGCGCCAGAACTGTTTGCTCCACGTTTCCCGGCACTATGGCAGCGTTTTTGCCAGTTCTATCGCCAGGATCCTTCTCAGCGCTTACGGGTAAGCGCTGCCGAAGGCGACTACGGCGAGGAATCCGAACATTAATTCCTCACTTTGTGGGTTAATTAACCAATTGAATTGGCGCGTTAATTTTACTGTTGACACGTTATAGCCGGCCCAGTATTATGCGCCTCGTTGAAACAATTCCTCTGTAGTTCAGTCGGTAGAACGGCGGACTGTTAATCCGTATGTCACTGGTTCGAGTCCAGTCAGAGGAGCCAAATTCTTGTTTTCAGGCGTGCTTATAAGTCCTTATTAACTTAGACTTCAATAAGTTAGCGTGAAAATCTTTCCCGATGCGTATCTGGTTTTCCATGCGCATCCGGCGAAATTGGTGGTCTGATTTGGGGTCATTTCAGTTCGATAATGGAGTGACCACCATATGTCCCTGTCCGACGCGAAAATCCGCAGTATCAAGCCTTCTGATAAACCCTTTAAACTGACCGATTCTCAGGGTCTGTATCTGCTTGTCAATCCGGGCGGTTCACGCCTCTGGTATCTCAAATATCGCTTCAACCGAAAAGAATCCCGAATTGCCTTAGGCGCCTATCCGCAGGTCTCGCTTTCCGACGCCCGCCAACAGCGCGACGGTATCCGTAAACTACTGGCGCAGAATATCAATCCAGCACAACAACGCGTGACTGAAAAAGCCGCCGCGTCACCGGAAAAATGCTTTGAGGCCGTTGCGGTGGCATGGCACAAAACCAACAAGAAATGGTCGGCTGACTATGCAGAGCGCATCCTTGCCAGTATGAAAAATCATATCTTTCCGGCAATTGGTCACATGCCCGTCACGATGCTGAAAACGCAACATTTCACGGCGTTACTGAAAGTTATCGAGGATAAAGGCTTTCTGGAAGTCGCGTCCCGTACCCGGCAGCAACTCTGCAACATCATGCGTTACGCCGTGCAGCAGGGGCTGACCGAAAACAATCCGGCGCAGCATCTGGAAGGCGTCACCGCGCCGCCGGTTAAGAATCACTATCCCGCCCTGCCGCTGGAGCGGTTGCCCGAATTGTTTGAGCGCATTGGTGATTATCAGCAGGGACGGCAGCTTACAAGGCTGGCGGTGGTGCTGACACTCCATCTGTTTATTCGCTCCAGTGAACTGCGCTTCGCCCGCTGGAGCGAGATTGATTTCAGACACAAAATCTGGACCATCCCCGCCACACGGGAAACGATTGAGAAAGTTCGTTTCTCTGGCCGTGGCGCAAAAATGCGTACTCCGCACATTGTGCCGCTTTCCTGGCAGTCAATTGCTATTCTGAAGCAGATACAAGAGATTTCCGGCCATCTGGAACTGGTGTTCCCCGGCGACCATAACCCGTATAAGCCGATGAGCGAAAATACCATCAACCGGGCGCTGCGTCTGATGGGCTATGATACCAAAGCTGACGTCTGCGGACATGGCTTCCGGGCAATGGCCTGTAGCGCACTGGTGGAATCCGAACTCTGGTCGCGGGATGCCGTGGAGAGGCAGATGAGCCATCAGGAGCGGAACAGCGTGCGGGCGGCGTACATTCACCGCGCCGAGCACCTCGACGCCCGTAAAGCCATGATGCAGTGGTGGTCGGACTATCTGGATGTGAGCCGCGAAGGATACGTTGCGCCGTACATTTATGCGCGGCGGCATAAGGCGGCCTGATCCAGCCACAGCGTCATTTATTGAGAATGGAAAAGCGGTTTCCGGTTGTCCGGGAGCCGCTTTTTTGCATTGAAAGGTTCTGGCTTCGTTTTTCTGGTTATTCATCGGAAAATGCCCGAATCTATATGGGCCCGTATAAATTCAGGTGCTCTTCTATCAACTCATCACTGATCAATAGGCAAATACAGAAAATTATTTGCAGTTAATAATTTCAGGCGATAGCTGCCAGACAATCTGCACCAGAAACTGATTTACCGATACGCCATAACTGCACCAGTTCAAAGTCACCGCTTATCTGTACCAACCTGTCGTCTACTGTATACGGCAGGACTGCACCAGATATCTCCGTATATATCGACCTGCGCCAGCTTTATCCTTTTAAGCCCTTTGGCCTTTTCCGGTCTGGCGCTGTTCCCCTTAACCACCCTTTACCTTTATCTGGCCTTTTCCTTTTACTGGCGCAATCATCAGCAAAAATACCGTAACGCTGCACCAGAAGCCTGTTAATAGGCTAGACCGTTCATAAGGGGAGTAATTGAGAGGAAACCGTACAAAAAATTTCTACGTAGAAATTTTTTCGGTGGATAACGATGAATAAAGGGTATTTTATAATATGATGGCTATCAAAAATCGACCACCAAAACATAACACATTGATTTATAATAAATAATCATGAATTTAATAGTCGATAATTATTGTTCCTGTCAGTATTGATAGGAAAGCATACAAAAAATTTTGGCCCCAAAATTTTTTGTATGAAAACCGATTAATCCCCCCGAGATTAATAGGAAATCACCCAAAATTATTTGGGGCAAATAATTTTGTACGAAAACCGATGAATAACTCGACTTTTTCAAGGCAACGGCTATCAGTAAGTATCCCTTCGCCCGTAAACCTGCGCCACATACCGCCCGCGCCCGTCGCCGTGGCCCAAATCCATCGCCGTCATTGCCAGTGCTTCCTTCTCACAAAATCCCTGCGCCAGATAATGACGAATGGCATCCTGCGCCCACGCATAGCGCAACGAGTGCGGAGAATATGCGCCCGTTAACCCGAGACGTGCCGCCTGACTGTGCCAGTATTTCATCGCGCTTTTCAGGTCCGGCTTATCTATCAGCCTGCCGTGGCGATCTTCTGCCACAACCAGCGCATTATCCAGCGCTTTTCTGACAGCTACCGCATCAAGAATAATCGTCTCACGGGGTCGCCCGCCTTTGGTGCCGAAAAACACGGTTAACCGGGTATCACCACGCTCCAGCGACTGCTTCCACGTTCTCAATGACTGCGCACTTTGCACCGCCTCCTGCGAACGCAGTCCCATCAGTCTAGAGAGTTCCAGCGCTGCCGCCATCCCCGGATCTTTTACGCGGGCGGTCTCCAGCACGTCACGATAGTGCTCCGCCGTGATAGCCAGTTTTGTACCGTTACGAGATGTGCCAGACAAACCCAACGAACGGTTATTCAGCCGCTCACTCTGCGCCAGCCTGTCACGCCCGGCCTGTTTCAGAATGCAGCGCACCGCCGCCATCTCGTTTTGCAGGGAACGCTTCGTGATGCCCTGCGCCAGTCGCTCGCGGACATAGCCTTCAATATGCCGCGCCTTAAGCTGTCCCACCCGACGGATCTGCGCATTCTGCGCCAGTACCAGACGTTCACAAAACCGCTGCGCCAGCTTAATGCGGTCGTGAACAGTCTTATGGCTGCCGCCCGCCTGCTGCGCAAGCCGCTTCATTTCCTGCTCCAGAATCCCCATATTCACCCCCTTTCATGATTGCCGCAAATTCGTCCCCCAAAAACCCAACACTGATACCGCTTTCCCCGGCGCACAGGCCGATAGCCCCTGTTTTTTTGTCGGGGCTGCGAACGATACCTGAGCGCCGGGGCGGTCGCTGTTGAGGTGTGGTGGGGCTTCGGTTGTGCTCTCAGAGCAGCCGCCCGCTTGCGCGGGTTATCCCCCGGATCGTCCGGATCCGCCTCGGTATCGGTTCATGTTCTCCTTATGGGTAAAATGGCCTGAAAAGGCAGTGTCAGAATCCAGCCATGAGCTGGCGCAGTTGAGTTGTCTGGTGCAGGTCGAAAGGGCTGCGTGCGTCACTTTCCCGCTCTTCGCGGTTAAAGTGACGCACGGGACTGGTGCAGTGTCTGAAAATTTATCGTTGGTGCAGTTTTACGGTCACGCGGCAGCAAAGCCTTGCGGCAATGCAGGCCGCAGTCCGTAAGGTAAAGGGCGCTGAGGGTGTCAGCAGATATAAGTTAGCCGGGAGAATTCCGGCGCGGTGCAGATTCAGACCCGCGAGCTGGCGCAGTAAAGGACATATCGTGTTAAAACCCGGGCCTCCGTCGCGATGTTCTGCGACCCGGTGTTTGCAGAGGTCTGCACCGGTAAACGGATCAACCGTCCTGATAACAGGCGCTTCTTTCAGGTTGTGAAGCGTTGGGCGCTGTCAACGACAGCATGGAGCAGGAGGGAGACTATGCCAGTACCGCTGGTACAGAAAGGAAAAACTGTTTTTGCATCAAAAAGGTTATTTGCGAACCGGAGCTGCCGCGCTTCGCTTGCTTTCACCCGATCTTCTGACAGCAAAGCCATCAGAAGATCGGGGGAGACGATTTAGTAATTTTCAGGCTTATGGTAGCGGGAAGGCCAGATTTGCTCTGGCGCAATGCCCAACGCTTCGGCGATCAGCCTCTCACCTTTGGGCCAGCGGCGGTTAAGGGCGTTTGCCAGCGTGGAGGACGCCAGCCCGGCCTGACGGGACAGCGCCGCCAGCGAGGTGCCCCGTTTTCTCAGCCCAGCGATAATGTCGGCGGGATGCCAGTCCGGTTGCGTCATGCTGTCACCTCATCGATAAACTTCACGCCGTCAGTGGTACGTACCCAGCGCGGGGCCTTGAGTTCAGCGGCAAAGCACCAGACCAACTCACACAGTAATCCGGTCAGCGTCTGTTCCATTTTCGGCAGCAACGCCCGCCCCGTCAGAAGTTGCGCCAACGTGAGTGAGTAGTCACAAAGTAATTCGGAACCGGGGTCAAAATGGGTTGAACTGGCGGGAAGGGTATCGGTGGTCAGGCTTTCAACCAGGTGCGGCGGGATGGGATCGATCAGCGTGGGGCGCGGCAGCGAAAGGCAGGCGACAAGCCGTCCGCAAAGCGCCAGACGTAGCGCCGGATCGTCGCTTTCAATCAGGGTTTCGGCGAACTGTTTGCAGTGTTCTGCCAGTACGGTGAAATCCATGGCGGCATTGAAGGAAATGGAGAGTAGCGGGTGTGTCTGGGTGAGGGTCGTAGCCATAAGGCATCCTCCGATGAGCAGTGTTTATCACCACCACCGGAGAGGTCAATCTCGCGGGTGGTGGAACCGGACGGGGTTGACCTTACCGGCCTCATCGACACCGGCGCGCTTTGCAGCGCCCCCGCCCGGCCCACCATTGAGATGTAGCCAAACGCACGGCACAAAAAAAGCGCAGACGCGCCTTTGTGTCGTCGATGAAGTTAGTCAGGAGGTCAAGCCCGGCACCTGAATTTGCAGGTGCGGGTAAAAGATACCGCAATTAGCCAATAGCAGCAAGTGAGGGGTTCTGGAAGCAGATCGCAGAAAATAAAAAAGCCAGCTGGTTCAAAAAAAAAACAGCAATCCAATACCTTATACTATCCCTTTGACAAGTAGAGCAGAAACCATCCATAGTTTAATCCTCTCTTTCACTTTGCCAGTGAAACTGAAACGCCGATCTTCTCGTATCCTGCATATTGATGACGTAGAAGTTGCGGGGAAAATACTCTGTTGATGTCTCGCTGAAGGTGTTTAATCCGTACAGTACGATTTTTTTTCCTGTTATTTCCGTTGGTTCTGGGATGATGCTGGAAGGCACACGAAAGACCTTAACAACTGAACTATCGGGGAGAAGGATCTTCAGCGTAAGAAGATGATCGTCACTTTCCACTTCAAGTAATTTCCCGCTGATATCGATTCCGCCATGCTGATGATCAGAAAGAGACGGTTGCATCTGTTTGCGTAGCTTTTCTGCCCAGGCCGGGCATGAGCAACGACAGGAACAATGGGAGCAGTACGTGCCAGGACAAACCAGCTCGTATAGCGGAAGTGGGATATTCCGTGGCAAAAGCCGATTAATATTTTTGATAACTGTAGTGACCCGTTCAATCAGGTCTGTATTCAGTGTCCCTTCCCAGCTATCACGGCACCCCGTCAGAACTAACCCAATGTTCATATCAGGTGCTCGCTCTTTTACCATTATGCCATAGGCCGCAATCTGTAACAGGTTAGCTTCTTTCGGTTGGTTTTGCTCATCTGTTACCTTTCCGGTTTTCAAATCAACTACGTTTAACCGATCGGGTCGCTCCTGATATATGAGGTCGGCCCGCCCATGCATATCAAAATCACTGCTGGTCAGCATAACCTCCCGGCCAACGGGTAATGTTTTTTCGTGTGCAGGCCCCCCTTTTACGAAAACAGGCGGCAGAAGCGATCTGACGTAGCGGATCTGGGTAACAAGCATTTGCCGCGATACCAGCCCGGCAACGCCGTGACGGTCATATATCCAGTTTGCTACCGGCCCAGCACGTCGATTGGCTGTCAGCGCGATCGTAAAATCATTTTCCAGTTGCCTGAGGGTATAATTCCCGAAAGCGGCCTCCCTGTATATCACTGAATTGACGCGTTGATGTATTACCTGGCCCAGAATCACTCCCGGATGCAGCGGTAAGCGTGCGTAAGAATGAGCTTCGCTTTCCAGCAGGTATTTCGCCGGGCAAACGACGAAGCTCCCCAACAGAGAAGGAAGCACCGGACGAGTACGCGATAGCGTCATTTCATTCATTGCATTATCACTCCTGAGATGAGAACGCCTGAGTCCGTAATTTCGCCATTTCAGTCCCCATGCGGCGGGACAATGCAAAAGTATTCGTCGCGTCTACGTCCACCTCATATGAAAATGCCTCAAGTTCGGGGTTTGCAGCAAATACAGCATCGGGATCCCAGAATGGATGTAGTACGGCGGCCCAGCGCCCGTCCCCGGTGCGAATCACGGGTATATTCCCTATCACTTTTACGTCACTGTCGCTGTATAGCGAAGCGGCCTCTTTGGCTAATCGTAGGGCATTTTCCGGCCAGTCAGACACGCCCGGAGATGTAAAATCACTGTTCAGCCCGGCGTTATAGGTTTGATCCAGAAGAAGTTGAATAACATCCAGTCCCAGACGCCAGTCCAGCAATCCGTGATACGGCTGGTTTCCGTATCGGTGCAGGCAGTGATAACACCCTTGAAAGCATCGTTCGCGATGATCGGATTGCAGGAACTCAGCCAGCGGGTAGGCCGTTTTGTTATTTAAAATATTCTTCATGACCTCAAGGATAATGAGAGAACCGGATGCGCCCTTCTGCTGTAGCCGTTCACATAACCCTGAACCATTAACCAGACGATCGGCCATTTGCAGAACCGGTACCGACTTACCGTTTTTCAGCATTTGAACGCGGGGTTCCAGAATTTCGATTTCTTCAGGATCAATATCCAGTAGCTCTTTTGATGCATAGTTGACAATGATAAAAGACGCCGAGAGCGCAGCAGCTCTGAATGCCGGCGTTAGAGTGGAATACTGTAGCCGGAGACCCGGCGGGGTTTGGGCAACCATCAGCGCAAGTAGATCAGTCACTTTAGGCGCGGCAAGGTAAAATGTGTTTCGGGTTTCTCCCCGATCGGTAAAGCGGTTTTTAACTAACAGGTCGGCCTCAATAATTTGATTATCCATCCAAACCCGGTTCGCCCAAAGCGGCTGGTAAGTCCCCTGCTTTCTGAAAGGGACCGATAGGCTCCCCTGTGTTGCGCTGAAACCACGCCATGTTTTATCAGTGTAAATTCCCCGATTCAGGCGGTGCAGACATGTCTGTGGCTGGAGCTGTATCGCCACATTAACGTCAGGCTCTGGCATTGCAGAAAAAGTGTAGGCTTCTGCAATTGATACACGACTGGCCGTGGTCAGGATTTGATCAAAATCCTCTTTGGCCGATTTTGGTTCCAGCGTGGTGATAAATCCGTAAGGAACATAGCATTGATAGCGTTCCGCCTTATCCATAACGGCACCACAGATAGTACATTCGGTGACCAGAGAGTTTGCCGGAGCCCAGATGTTGCATACCGGACAGGCGGTCATTGTTCTGAGTTCACCCGGTTCGGGGGCATTTGAATAAAATGATCGTGGATTTTTTCTGCTCTGTTTAAGCATTCCACTATAACCTGCCGTAAAGTAGCGTCGTTTGTCTTGAACCAGAATTTTTCCGGGGGCAAATTCCTGTATCGCAATATCCAGATCGCGATCCATGCTGGCAAATTCGATTTCTTTTTCGCCTGTGCTGACGGGCCTTGTCAGCAAAAGGCGAGAGCGGGTCGGCATGCCATACATTGGGAATTTACCGTGTTCCGCCAGCGCTTCTGCCAGTCCTTTCGCCTCCATTGCACTGTCGTTTAGTACGGCGTTAATATCCTGAATCAGTTGTTCCGGCGTCAAAGGCTGAATAACTCTCTGGAACAAATGATGGTCTTGCTGCGTGCAAGTCCGGGCAAATTCATCGCGTGCCAGGATGGCTGCTTCGATGGCCTGCCGGATTTTTGGCAGCCAGTCCGTTTGGTTTTCTTTCAGCCAGTGCACCGGAAAAAACTCACCGTGGTTATCAGGGGCATGCGCGTAGTCGTCAACCGGCCATGGGTGATCGGCTTTTTCCGTTTGCTGCCTTAACCATTTGAATGCCGACACCAGCCAAATTTTTCGTACCAGTCTCTGGCAGATCATTTCCAGCTTTGTGGTCAAAAACGGTGGCGGAGGGAGATCGCCGGTAATTTTTTCCGGATGGCGGAAGTAAAACAGATCGTGACTCTTGCTGCGACACGCGGTTAATACGAATGAAAACGCCTGTCCACGTCGTCCGGCTCGTCCGACACGCTGTTGATAATTAAAGCGCTGTGGCGGCATGTTGGCCTGAAAGACCGCACGTAAATCACCAATATCCACTCCCACTTCCATGGTTGTGGTTACGGAAAGAACATCTACCACGCGAGCTGCCCGGTCAAGATCTCGATCGGGCGCAAAATCTTTCATTCCTTCCGGCAAAATATCATCATCGTCAGCAATCAGAATACCTTTAAACCGGCGTAGCCTTGCCGCCGGGTTTTCGGTCATTCCAGTCAGTTCCTCTGAGCGCATCCGGTGAATACCAGAAGAATGTGAGAGGCGTTTGCCGAGATAGTGTTGCATCTGGAGCGTTTTTGCGTCGCTACATGGCGTTTCTGGTAAAGGAGAGTAGCAGCGAGTACAGATTCCCGCGCCGGTGTGCATGTGTATACGCCCGCAACGGGAGCAACGCCAGACGCGATCGGCAGGTTCCGCCAGCTTAAAGTGCATTTTGCCAATATCAATAATGCCGCCCTGATGACCCGCCAGCTCCAGTCGCCGGAGAAAACTATCAATTAAAGATAAAGGCTCGCCTCCCGAGCGCTGGCATATTGCCTGAGTAAAGCGGTACAGGCGGTTTCTAGATTTGACATCGCTCGCTGAACTCCATGGGGTTTCTGGCTTTGTATATTGTGAAGGAGTAACCCGGTACGCGTCCGCCAACACGCGAAACATTGCGTCATAAATCGCGAGATGTTCCCGTGAGTCGTTTCCGGTAATCGGAAGGCAGGGATAACCCCAGCCGGACTCTTCCAACGCGAAGTAGGTTTTACTGAATACGCTTTCCCCCACCAGCCGTTTCAGATCGCGTGAAATCTCCTGTCGTGCTACCAGCAGGTTATCTTCATAGGATGGAAGCGCCTTCCAGCACCACACCCCCTGCGCATTCTTTTCAAAGAGTTGTTGCCATGCAAAGGTCAGCGTACCTTCTTCATGTTTTTCAGGATCGGGAACAGGCGCGATGCCAGTACGATCGGAAGGGTGAATACCGGCATCTACCTGCGCCCTTAACAGCAAGCCAAGCGGTTGGCCTGCATCCGGTGATTCAGGTTCGAGGATTTCACGCAGAGGTATGCTGTCAGTTTCAGGTTTTGATAATAACCCTCTGATTTTCTTCCGTTCATCAGCGAGTCGATCCATCTCATCCTCTTCCTCATCTGACCTTACGTTGAGGTTAATCAGTGTTTTGTTCCGGTCCTCTATCTCTGCCTGGCGTATTTTTAGTTGGTTATGGGACGGTTTATCAGCCGCAATAGACTGTAGCGAATGGACAACAATTTCTCGTCTGACGTCGTCATGATGACCCGATTCCAGATCGAGCGCCGCCCTGGCGGCATCCTGACGACTGTCTGAAAACGTTACCAGTTGCTCACGGTTACCCGAGCGCTGTAGTTCCGCCATTAGCGAGCTGGCCAGTAGCTGTGTCGTTTTCGAAAAACCGACGCGAAAGCTACGGATTGGGGAGAGCTTACCTTTGCCGTATTTGTAGGATGTACCACATGCCGGACACTGAAAAGGTAGCGCCGTTCCCGGTGACTGGCTGGATGACTGGCCTCTTTCCGGGGAGGCAAATTCACCGGGTTTGACGTAATAGAACCAGCCCGCGATATGGTTTTCAGGTAGCGGTTTTAAGAGCGATACTGGGTGTTGAATGGTGGCGGTAAATGGATCGTAACTGGCTTTGCCCCATGTACCGAAAGCATCATCACCATTTAACGTTTCGTTGCCTTTCGGCCAGAAACGTTCAACGACGGGCATAAATAGCGCGTATTCTTCAGCAGATCGGCGTTCTATCATGACTGATTTTGCGTGTTCCGGTAGCTGTTCCGTATCCGGGTCGTTGGGTAAAAGTTCAATTCGACTTTCTGAACCAGAAAAGACTGAAGGTTTACCGCCCAAAAAGAGATTGCCGCAACATTCACAATAGAGCAACTCGACACGCCGCGATGTTTTATCTTTGCCGTAACGTAAGCCGGACTCTACGGTAAGATCGCCAAAATAGCGGTGATTGATTTCTTGCGTAGATGCGGCGCTGGAGGCGGGCAATGGCGCGGCATATAACCCTTCCAGGGCGCGTAAAAAAGCATGCGCGCGGAAACGCGGCGCGCCGATATCATCAGGAAAATCATGTGAAAACCATTGCGACCAGTCTCCCTCAGTCGAGCGCAACCAGATTAATGCCCGGAGCGCTTTTTCACTATGGGGTTGGGCGTTAAACAGGCGTGAACTGAGCATTTTAATTGACGTGGCTCTCGGAGAGAGATCGTCCGTATAGCAGCCACTTTCAAGCAAGTTGGCAGCCTGTAAGACGACACGTTGCGCCAATTGCTCTGTAGAAACTTCACTGGTTGTCATTCCCATGCTGCGGGCGACATTTTGCCAGTGTTGTAATGATGTAAGTGGTGCTTGCTGTAACTGAAGCACTGCGTGATAAAACGCCTCCTGGTCCCCCTGGAAAAGAGACATGTTGCCCGGGGGAAGGGTGTCGCCTTTGATAATACATTCCCTCCAGTCGCTGGAGGTGGCCCCTGAAGGTAGTCCCCTCTGACCAAACATTCCCCATAAATATTCGACGCTTTGTTCGCCTTCAGGACCTTCAACGGGTAAAGAGGCGCTGGAGGCCAGAATACGCAATTTGTGTCGGTGTTTTTCCTGATCCAGCCCCAGCCGACTGATCAAATGCTTAAGCAAGTAGCTGACTTCGGTACCGGCGGTTCCTCGCTGTAGATGAAGTTCGTCAAGGATAAGATAAAAATAGGCATCAGGGTCACGCTCAATCCACTGTCGGGTTTGTTCAAAAATAGAATCGTCCACCTCACGAACCAGCATCGTTGAGAGCATGCTGGTGTTGGTGATCAGAATATCGGGCGGTGTCTTTTGCATTTCCCAGCGGCTGAGAACCTCTCCACCAGCAGTTCTGGGGAAATTAAACGACAATTCGTTATCCTTGCCCTGCTGTGCTTGTCGTACAGCCTCCTGATGGGTCTCTTCCGTTAATTGCATATACTTACGTAGCTCAGTGATTTTTTTAGCCACGCGCTTTTTCTCATTTTTTTCTTCACTGAGTCGGGGATGTTTGAGCCAGCCAGTTACTTTAGTTGCGCTGGTATAACGGCCAAAAAAGATTCGGTTGCCGCCAAAATGCGCATCCATGACATCATGAGCTTCGCTGGAATCCAGTGCCCGTCGCATACGTACCAGTTGATCTTCTACCAGGGCATTCATCGGGTAGAGAATCAGCGCGCGTACCGCTTTCGGACGTGCGACGGCCTCATGCTCGCGCATAAAGGTGGGCTGTTTATCCGCTACCTTCTGCCACCACGGTTGCCAGTGCTTCAACGCCGGACTTTGCGGCCAGCCAGTGGCTTCTTTTGCGATCTGCGCCAGAACCGGCAGCAAAAATGATTCTGTTTTACCGGAGCCGGTTCCGGAGGTGACGATGCCCGGCTTCCCTGGCTGTACCCCTCTTTTCAGCATGTCCAGTTGATGGGTATAAAGATTAAAACGTCCCTTAGCCGGATCTGTTTTATTGCAGGGCAGAAGCCCACCTAAACAGAGGTCGATGAATGCCGCCCTTTGTTGCGCATTAAACCCAGGCAACCATGTCTGACCATGAGCATCATTTCGTAATTCACTGATAGTTAAGCCATAGTGCTGATATCGGGGCATCGGCTCAAGAAATAGATCGGCGCATAATGTCCCTTGCTGTTCCAGTAACGCTCGCCGTTCAGACTGTATATCTGATGAATCAATACGGAAGGCCGTTTCAAGATACGAAATATAAAAATCTCTTATCGATTCAAATGTTTCCAGTGGGTTATTCATTATTATTCCTTTGCTTATAACTGGAAAAGGTGCTCAAGTACGCTTGCCGATTCGCCGGTAGTCATTTCCTGAACATATGGCCCTAATTCTGGGGCAAGAGCGTCAATCGTGGTCGCAATATCTTGTGTTGTACTACGGCCGAGACCGTAAGCCAGACGGGCAACGGCTTGCGCTTGTTCATCAGGAAGTAAAGAGAGTAGCGCTGCTTTTAGCGCTTCCCATGGAGCACAAGCCTGATGCCCTGGCTGGTGGTTGCCCACATACATTGTCTGCCATAGTTCTGGAGTAATACGAGAAGGCGTGATGTCAGTATTTTGCGCAAATGGTCGTTCATCCGACCATATATTCTCTGCCAGAAACAGGGGGAACTGGTGAGCAAGAGGAGCCTGCAATGGAAACGTGCTTTTCCCGGTGGTGAATGTGAGTAAAAAAAGCATCGGGTGCCGAATGGGTAAATGTCGTAGAGCCTGCCGCCGATCCGTCCAACTGCATGCGGCAGGATAGGGAGTTCTGAATAAACACTCATGGAGTTCAGGGAGTAGAGTTTCTGGCGGAGTGCGGTTAAAACCACGCAATTCAACGATGCTCGCCAGCCCTGCCTCTTGTTGTTGGGTCAAAAAATCACCCAGCGTCATGGTAAGAGCATCGCCAGATAAGCGGATCAGTGTGGGGGAGTTCATTAAATCACTGAAGCTAAAATGATCGCTATGTACCGACACTTCCCCCCAAACATTACCAGCTAAAAGGTTCGCTAATGAGGCGATAGCCTGTTTTGTCTGTTTTCCCATCAATCCGACCGCGGGTGTAATACTCGCAGTAGCAATCAGGCTGGATAATAAAGATTCACTTAGTCCCGTCGCCAGTGCCTGTTTTTCGATAGCCGATATCAGTTGATGCTTGCGAGTCAGAGCATTCGTCTCTGCTAATGGGAAATTAGAATTTGCTGATTCGGCTACAGGTTCTGAGGTTATTCGTTGTTGGACAGGTTGCTCCTGTGCTGTTTCATTTTTGATTATTGCCCGCAGTAGCGCTGTCTGGGCCAGCGTTTCCACTCCCGCTTGAGATGCGGCTTCGAAGGTCTTTTTTATCCGTTGTTCCAGTTCATTTTCTTGCTGACGTAGCGCTTTATTAATGCGATCAGTTTCTTTTTTCAACTTTTTCTTCTGATCGGCTATTTCATTTTCAAGCTGTATTTTCTTTTCAGATAATACCGTTATTGATTGTTTAATCTGGTGCTGTTCGTCTTCGTAACGAGCCAATATTTCCTGTTTCTCAATATTAATTTGCGTCTCAACCTCAGGTAAAGCCAGTAACTGTTGAGTCGTATCATTAAGAAAGGATCTCATATCTGCTATCTGTTCCAGATGAGATACTGCGCGAAGATAGGACGCCTCGTTATCAGACTCATGTTCAGCAATAAAATGAGTTAAATTTTGTAGCTGCCCTTTACTAAATTGAGGGAAATATTTTGCTGAATCAGTTCGTTTAAGCAGGCGTTTGATCCACGTGCTGGCTTCAGCGCAATCATATTTTTCACTCACCTGAGGAAGTTCAGTGATCACCGTTAGGGCATGAGAATTAAGTAGTGTCTGAGGAACCTGACGATAACTCTCCAGCGGCATATCAAAGTCATATTTTTTAGGATCAAGCAAGTCACCCGGTAATCTCAGGGATACGCCATCACTTAGCTGAAAAATGACCGGCGTATCGTTTTGCGGCTGGTAGTTGGTGAGTAGCCACTCCCTGACAGCGTCAGGCTCATCGGAGGCATGGGGTAGCGCGACTACAGGATAAACGCGCGACAGGTAGTCAGTAATGACATACTGCGCAGGTTTATCAGACGGCTGATATCGGGCTTTCCATATTGCCATTTCACCCCGAGCAAATTTTTTGCTGAAATGGTTCTCAAAACCAATGGCTTCACCGCTATGAGGGTAAAGATCTTTTACCAGTGCCTCAGGGAGGTCTCGTAGGTTGCCATCAATTAACAGACTAATCGGTGTAACAAAAAAAGCACCGGACGCAGTTAGCGCTAACACTTTACCAATGAACATAACCTCATCCATCGTACCGTCGATTTCTTTGGATACAACGGGAGGAGCCTGTATAATACTGGTACTATCCATCGCTTTAATGTCGTTACTAGCTTCAAACTGATCGATAAGTTCACCCAGTTTTCGTGCCAGCGGTAAAGAATGTTCTGATAGCTTTGTCCGCCATCGATTATCAGCTGTATGCGTTCCCTTGAGTACGTCAACCAATCCTCCAATAAACAGTGGAATAGTACGCTCCGGTATAGGAATTTCTTTACCCTGGCTAATTAAAGCACATTGTTCAATGTCTTCATCAGTGACATTAATTGTCAAGGAGTCAGAAACACCTTGTTGGGGTAAATCAATTTTTTCACCATTCAGGAATCTCGTTATAATTTCAGGACAGTCAGAAGAAATATAGAATCCAAGAATAGTGCGCCATAACGGTTTACAGAGTTCAATATCTTCCGCATTACTTTCTGCTTCTAACAGATCCCTAAGAACGATTTGTGGGTCATTTTGTTCAGGAAACGTTAAATTTTCACGAAGCCAATCAGACACAACAGGTTTGGCCTTAAGTGGTAACGTACGGAGAAAATGTAACCTTTTCTCTGGTCCTTTCGGTAAATTATCCGCTTTAGCGCCATTTCTGGTGAGTCGTTGTTTGCACTCTTGCAAGCATCTGCTCAATTCATGAGATTCTGTACCGAAGTAGTACATTTGGCCCAGCCGGTCGCTGATAATACTTTTCTTTTTAGCCATCTTAAACGTTCTCCTTACCACCTGATTCTGTAAAATTACTGTAAGGTTCTGCGCAGCTTGCGTATTGTCAGCGCTCTGCTCCGTCGTGCCAACGCTCGTTGGCAGGAAGGGAAGGTCATTACATTGTCCCAGAGTGGTACTTTGCCGCCTGCAAATAAGTAGCTACCATTATCTGTTATCGACAAACAGCCATGAGCAACGTGGATCCACCACTGTAAAACGGAGGGCGGTAACGCAATGAACTTCGTTGACCAGGACCAGTCACTATCGCCTTTACGCACACCAAACGTTACTCCTGAACATATCATCTGAGCCATTAAGGCCCAGGAGAAGCTATCGGTTTGCCAGTATCCGGCATTCTGCCGAATAAAATAACGATAACGCTGTTTTTCCTGACATCGTAACAATAGGTTATTAGCCGTTTGAGTTAGCCGTTGTTCTTCTGACCATTGGTATTTTTCAGCTTGCCAAAGCGATACATGGAGATCCGGGGGTAAAGTCGGGATAAACTGCATTTGAGACGACGGTAACAATACTCCACTCAAAGCATTGACGGGTAAATCGTCGTAATTAATCAAACGTAACCCAAACTGCTCAATGAAAGTATGGACACGTTCTCTGGCTGACAGATGCAATTCAATACACCCCATTGAACAGCCGTTATCCTCAACTAACCGGCGCCCTATTCGCTCACCGTCATTAAGTGCTTCTTGTAGAAGATTACGTTCACTTCTTGTAAACATTCCCATAATTCGGGCAATAATTCCCTGTTCAGTGACATCAACGGAAATGGTTCTTTCAGCCAATGAGACTAACGAATATGGCGAATAACGTCGTTGTACTACACAAAGCCAGCCAGCGGCAAAGAGCATGCGACGCAATTGCCATTCGGGTATCCTTGTTACCTGTGATACTGGTTCAATGTGTTGTTTTAATTCACCAAAAGGCAATGTGCTACGGCGCTGAAAACGCAAGGCCAGCGCCTCAGCGATCCAGTCAAATGCTGCGGGTATATTATGTAATTCGGTATATTGACATGTTACAGGAAGGCAATTTTCATACTGCCATAACATCTGAGCACCACTCAATGGCGTTATTTCTTCGCGTTTCAGTGGGGGGAGCACTGCCGTATCCCCTAACGCCATTAATACTCCCGATGGTCCATCAGTCAACCAATCATGTGGCTCTGTAATTTTACAATAAGTGGCGTAAGGCGCATGATCTAACACGTGTACATCAAAATTTACTGGGATATCTGAATACGCCAACGTAAGTTCATAGCGACAAAATGCCTGACCAGATATTTCCATCAGTTCCTCTGGTGGAATGAATAATCCTTCAGCCCCCTGCGATAGCGAGCCATGGGTTAATTCTTCTCCGTTTTTATTTCTAATGACATAGCATCCTCTTAATACTTCAGGCATATGAATAATAGGCGTACTGGCAGGGTTAAGCAGTATAGCCTGTCCAAACCGAGCTGCGCCTGACATACGAGGCCGGGCAGGGCGCCATCCCTGTATTAGAAAACGACGGGCTTCCTCTGGTAACAAATGAGCTATCTTATCCAGCGTTTGCCTGCCAACGTTATCGGAAGAAACTACCGACCACTTGGTAGATTTAATATCCCGACGTTGTGCTCTTTCACCAGCATTCTTCAAGGCTATGAAAATACTGTCTGCATATTTATGGTGAAGAATTAAATAGAGTGGAGAATTATCATAATAATCTCCTTCTGAACTAATATGAAAAAAATCATCACGAAAAAGCGGCAAACACCCAGACCGCAGTGCAGCCCCCGCTCGTGATTTATAGAAATAACCCTTCCGTCTTTTTAATAATAAATCCAGGGAATTTAATGTAGTACCTATGTCTCGTTCGTAATATATATTATTATAGTTCTCTATTTCATTAGACAAGGAGTAATAATGCTTAATTTCTGAGGCAGTAACAGCAGCGTCATCCATAAGAAGATAAATCTCTGGATGACCTGAATCATTAAGCTCCATGTGAATACAATACTTACCATTCTCTTTGAGTTGTTCTCTCTCAGTATGTACAGTAATATCACGAACCGCGCCCCAAAAAGGAGAGTCATAAGCCTGCCGCATGGCAGCCTTTGAAAGTAATGTTCTGAACTCAATAAACTCCTGATTAAAAATCTCGCCAAAATAAGATAGATATTGATGTACTAGCTTATTAACTGACTCAAAAGTTGAATGGCTATCTAATTCATTATTGACGAGTATATCCCGTAAAAAAACCTCATCCTTATAGCAGGGAAAAGCAATTCTCTTAGAATACCCAATCAATCTTTCATGTTTTGATGGTTCTGGGAGGACTAAACGGGTACAGTTTTGTTTTCTACTACTCCATCGTTCTAATCTTTCCCATAAATTGGGTAATTCAGTAAAAACAAATTTTTTATTTTTATCAAAACCGAGCAGTACAGAAAATCGAACCCGAAAATCCCCTTCGTCATGCGTCTCATCATCAGCACTGGCAGCAAGCAATGTTAAATATAAAATGGCAAAATAAGTAGGGTATCCTTTTCTTTGCGCTAAAATATCTAACCGCGACTCATCCCTGAGTGCATCCTGGATTTTAGACGCCTTTTTTCCAAACGAATCCAGAAAACTTCGCTTAGCATCCTCTTTGCTACGTGAACCTGCAAGTTGCTCAAAAACGCGCCCCGTGGCATCAATTCGGCTTAAAGTCGAGCCCGTATGCGAAGACTCAAAAAAGACGATATTTACTAGTTCAGCATTCCATTGCTCTAAAGTAACCGGGAAAGAATCATCCATACTCACCGCCTAATTACCGTTCGCTGTCATCTTTTTCAAACCGGCACCAGAAAACAAATGCCGAAAAAGAACCTCAGCCAGTAGAGGAGGAACAGCATTACCAATTTGGGTAAATTTTGACTCGACGTCACCTACAGGTTCAAAACCCTGTGGAAAAGTTTGTATTCGTGCACATTCCCGCCATGATAACCGCCTTGCCTGTTCCAGTTTGGGACGAGAAGTATCAACAATTAGATGTTCATATTCATCAGAAAAGTCCCAGCGCTGCTTCCAGCCATCCTCCAGGTTTGACCATGTTAACTTCATCACCGGACTGGCAGGATGTAATGTCACATGACGCCAGTTAGCTACGACGGTATAAGCAGGGCTGTCCCATAGAGCTTTACGATTTCGGGACATGAAATACCATGAGAAATGCCCTTCAGGATCATGTGGTCGTTCGTAAAACTCACCTTCAGGCCATAGTGGTAAATCCCTAATGGCCTCACCATGTGAAACATAGGGTTTTAAATGAGGATTCTTTTTTGTCGCTTTGCCATGTGTTTCAGCAGGAAATTCAAAGCATTGCCCAAGATCGTTTCTGACGCCAATAATAAACAAACGCTTGCGCGACTGGGGCACGCCGTAAGCCCTTGCGTTTACCATATGATAGCTGACCTGGTACCCGGCAGCTTTATATGCCGTGAGCTGTTGTTCCAGAAAGCTACCTGCACCTAAATGTTTCAAGCCAGAAACATTTTCAGCAACAAAATACTTAGGCCGAACAGTCTCTAATACCCGTAGAAAGTGTTTATAAAGGTTTGTTCTGTCGTCATTGTTTGGTTTTCTGTTACCTGCCATTGAAAATGACTGGCAGGGATAGCCACCAACAACAATATCAACATCTGGAAAAGACTGAATTTGAGAGATATCGCTATGCCTGATATCAGTATCGGGGAAATAGTTCCCTAATGTTTTGCAGGCATTCTCTACAACATCGTTGGCAAAGACGATGTCTCCACCGGCTGAGGTAATCCCAAAATCCATACCACCACAACCGGAGAATAGTGAAAGTACCCGAATATTATCGTTTTCTCTCTCGAAAACACTGCTCATATGCCCATACCAAGTATCTTCTTATAACAAACCGCACCTGGTTGTTAATTTCCCATAAAATCATAGAGAAAGATTATACCCCTGTGTAAGGAATCTTACACCAACATGCTTAGCTTTTGAGGGTTAAGTGGTGTTTTTGTTGTTATAGTATTACTAAACGACCATTTTTCAGATAGCACTCCCCACCAAATCCCCCAACGTCACCATCAACATCATCGGATCCATCGGCGACGGCTCAAACCCCACCCGCAGGTAAAACTCCCGCGCTTCATCCGACAGGGCATGAACCAGCATCCCGCGAATACCGATAGTTTCCGCCACCTGAATCACCCGCAGTCCGGCATCCCTCACCAGCGCCCGCCCGATGCCTTGTCCATGTAGCGACCGATCCACCGCCAGACGTCCCAGCACCACAACAGGGATCGGATCGGGCATATTGCGACGAAAGCGGCCGGGGGCAGTGTTGGTCGTTACCGCGCTGGACGCCAGCGAGTAGTAAGCCATTACCTTCGCATCATCGCAGCAGACAAACGTACGGGACGCGCCAGAAAGCTGGTTCTTCATCGCCCGCTGTTTCAGCCAGTTATCCATAGAATCCACGCCGCAGCAGAACGGGGTAAGAATATGCCCGGCATGAAGCGGCTCTGGTGCGGAGATCATTTTTTCTGCTCCCACGGCGCAGGGGTCTGCATGGTTTTACGCAGCGCAGCATTGGGCGCAGGAGCCTGATCCAGACGAGTGAGAAATTCCTGATAAGCCTGCGGATCGGCCATGATGATGCGCTGCTCGATCAGCGCTTCCTCTGCGGCAGCGCGGGCGGCTTCCAGCACAAAGTCAGTGCGGTTTTTCCCTCTGGCTTTCGCCGCCCGATCGATAAGATCGCGCTCGGCGGGCCTGATGCGCAGGTTCAGGGTTTCGCGTTTCATCGCCATACTGTTTGCGGCTGGCATGGTGTTGTCCTCTTGTGTTTCTGTGGATATTAAGTATACAACACGCGTAACGCAGATGTCATTACGATAAATTTAGAAGGAATAGAACCGGAGTATCAAACCGAAAGGTTTTCTACTCATTTTTATCCACCTTTATGATTTACAAGAGGAAATACGGGTCACACGCAGGGTCTTGACAATAGATGGCAGAAGAATTTATTATGTAAATCAAATTGGTAAGTAACTGAATGTCC
>CWGO01000055.1_pt2 | contig 57169 bp, 47 predicted proteins | sample 682281 | NCBI WGS metagenome assembly CWGO01 (sample SAMEA3735799, study PRJEB9488) | human gut metagenome | biome: ENVO:mammalia-associated habitat; material: ENVO:feces | place: Malawi | collected 2009-02-27 | reverse complement strand
AAAACTGTCAACCTATATCAGGACTAGTCAGCTAAAAGCCTGTTCGACGCGCGCAAGCCCGTCTTCTAACGTCGCCGCCTCTCTCGTCGCAACTAGACAACAGGCCATTTGCGTTTTTAATGATTGCGGCACCGGCTCATGGCCGGCAAGGCAGCGCTCAATCCAGCGCGCGGTGATTTCAGGATCTTTAGTCGCAGGCAGTGAAAGCGGCTCGTCGTGCGTGTCGCTCTGACGCTCATGCAGTACCTGCACGCCGCGGCTATCAATCAGGCTAATTTGCGGACAGCGTTGCGGGTTGGCATAGACTTCGCCTTCGGTACCATGCATCAGCAAAGCCCGCCCGCCAATGCGGCTAAAAAAGGTCGCCACACGCGGAACATATTCAGGATGAGAAACGCTTGATAAACGCAGCGCGGCATCCTCAGCAAATGGCGTCGCCAGCTTGGCCAGTGAATGCGCGCTGTTACGCACGCCCATCCGCCAGCGCATCGCCAGCTGTTTTTCCAGCGGCGGGCAGAGCGCGCTCACCGGGATAAACACCGGCTGGCGCCCGTCCAGTTTGGCCTGCGCTTGTCCACCGTGTAGGGTGGGGATAATCCCCATCAGCTCAAATATAGTTTCCGTCAGTACGCGGGTCGGATCTTCACTGACGCCGTGTACTACGACTGGGAAGCCCAATTTATGCAGCAGGATAGCCAGCAGCGGCGTTAAATTCGCCTGTTTACGCGCGCCGTTATAGCTGGGAATAACGACCGGCAACGGCCTATCTGCGGGCGGTGTCAGTTTGATGGTATGATTCTGCATGGCCTCATAAAAGCCCAGCATTTCGGCTTCGCCTTCGCCTTTAATACGCAGCGCCATCAATATACTGCCCATTTCCAGGTCGGGGATGTCGCCATTCAGCATTCGGGTATACAAACCGCGCGCGGTATCCAGATCCAGATCGCGGGCGTGATTTTTACCTCGCCCGATCTCTTTGATGATCTTGCGATAATCCATTGAAAGCTCCTTGAAGTGTGCTCACAGCATTAACGCCGTCGGCGGCGTGCAGGTTTTGCTTTTGGTTTTACTATAACGTCTGGCACGGCAGGCTGCTCTATCGGAAAAACAGGTAAGGCATTCAGTAAACGCTGTCCGTAGTTTTTGGTCAACAACCGCTTATCATAAATGACCACTTCTCCCCGACAGGCATGGCTACGGATCAATCGCCCTACCTGCTGAATTAAATTAAAAGACGCGCTTGGTAAACTTTGTACCTCAAACGGATAACGATTCAGGCTTTTTAGCCATTCGCCTTCGGTGATCACGACCGGGCTGTCGATCGGCGGAAAGGCAATTTTATGGATATGGACTTGCGTCAGCAGCTCGCCTTTAAGATCCAGCCCTTCGGCAAAAGACTGAAGCCCAACCAGCACGCTACGTTCGCCGCTCTCCACCCGTTTACGGTGCAGCTCTACCAGCCGGTAACGCGGCTGGTCACCCTGGACCAGGAGGAGTAAGCGCACATCAGCGACATGCTCCAGAAAACGCTGCATCGCCCGCCCGCTGGCGAACAGTACCAGCATACCATGATGTTTTTTGCTCTCCAGTTGCTCACGAAAATAGGCCGCCATTTCGGCAATATGCTGCTCTTCGTTATCAATGGTGGGTTCGTAGCGCATCTGAGGAATCACCAGTTTCCCCTGTTCCACATGATTAAACGGCGAATCCAGCGCCACAAAGCGGTCGCCGGCTTTTTCTTTTAAGCCGCTCATTTCCTGCAGACGCGAAAAGCTATTGAGCGAGCGCAGTGTCGCCGAGGTGACAATAATGTGCGGTACGCTGCGCCATAACAATCTTTCCAGCTGATCGCTGACGCGGATACCGACACAATGGAACCAGACGTGGAGTTGCCCTTCGCGTATTTCACGCGTCGCCCATTTGGACACCGGCGCGCCTGAAGACTGCGCCATCGAAGCCAGCCGCCATAATTTACTTTGCGCCTCGAACATTCCCAGCGCCCGGTTCATCTGTAAAATCACCCGATGCAAACGCACAATATCGTGCGACCCGGTTTTTTCGCTGAGATCGTTGAGAAAGGATTCCGCCAGCCCACGCAGCGTCTCGGTCAGCTTCGCCAGTCGCTGGCAGATTTCCATGACCTCATCAGGCAACTCGCCCATTGCAAAACGGTGCTCCGCCTCCTGCGCTGCGGGCATATACAGATTAAGAATGGCATTGAGCGAGGCGATCAGTTCGTATACCTCCTCGCAATGGGCGTTAAGTCGCTCAGGGTTCGCTAACGGCGGCGTGGTTTTAGGGCGAAACTGCTCCATGCAGGTCGCCACCAGTTTGCTGAACAGATCCAGTTGCAAGCGATACCAGGAGGCGGTAATTTCCGCGCTCATCTCCAGCGCATCGCGAGCGACATCGGGCAGATGATGACCTTCATCCAGTACCAACAGCAGATGCTTTGGTTCCGGCAGTACGCCTTCACTTTCCATCGCCGCCATTACCAGCGCGTGATTCGCCACCACGACTTCCGCTTCTTGTATTTCACGTCGGGCGACAAAGAATGGACACTCGCGGTAATAGTGACAGTTGCGGTTCAGACAACTGGCTTTATCGGTACTTAATCGCCGCCACAGATCGTCGTCAATAGCAATGTCGGTATGATCCCGCAGACCATCCCATTTGTAACCGTCAAGATCCCCTTTCAGCCTGGCGCAGCGCTTTTGCTCTTCCTGGTTGTTAGGCGTCAGTTCGTCATCAAGAAAGGCGAGCAGATCCTGCTGCGTAGGCTCGCTACTGGCGAGCGCCGCCAGGTTTCGCGGACACACGTAACGCCCGCGGCCAAAGGCGGCGGTAAAGCGCAGATCGGGGATGATTTTTCGTAGCAGCGGCAAATCTTTGCTAAAGATCTGATCCTGTAACGCCACGTTAGCGGTACTGACCACCAGTGTTTTTTGCTCTTCCCGGGCAATGGCGATACCGGGAATAAGATAGGAGAGGGTTTTCCCGACGCCGGTCGGCGCTTCAATAGCCAGATGTCTCCCTTCTTCCTCGGCCAGCGTTCTGGCGACGTCAGCAATCATCTGCCGCTGCGGCGCACGGGGAATAAAGTCGGGAATCTGTTCCTGAAGCGCCTTATACCAGGCGGCGATTTGCGCTTTCAGCGCAGCGGTCAATGCCATGAGAAAACCTGAAGTACTGTATAAACAGCCACTATTGTGTCACATTTCAGGGGCGGGAAGTACCTTTTTTGCCGGTTCTGGAAGGCGGCTCGCAACGCGATGTGTATTTTGCCGGATGACGGTGCAAGCACCTTACCCGGCCTACGTATTTGCATAGTCCGTAGGCCCGGTAAGCGTCGCGCTACCGGGCATGTTGCCGGATAAAATTTACTGGGCAGGCGTGATTCTGCGCGGGCGACGCGGCGGACGTGCTTTGTCGCCAGCGGGTTTCCCCTCGCCTGTGCGCGGTTTTGGTTTCGCCTTCGCCGCCCCGCTATCCTGACGTCGCGGCTGCTGACTGCGCCCCGCTCCCCCCTGATTTTGTCCGCGTCCACGACCGCCGCCGCCGCGCTGCTGACGGCCATTCTGAATCGGCTCCGCTTTAATCGACGGGTCGGGCTCATAGCCCGGCGTCGTAATGCGTGGGATCTCTTTTTTCAGCAATTTTTCGATATCACGCAACAGTTTATGCTCGTCAACACAGACCAGCGACAGCGCCTCGCCAGTTGCCGCCGCGCGACCGGTACGGCCAATACGGTGTACATAATCTTCCGGCACGTTCGGCAGCTCATAGTTGACCACGTGCGGCAGCTCTTCAATATCCAGACCACGCGCTGCAATATCCGTCGCCACCAGCACGCGAATATCGCCGGATTTAAAATCGGCCAGCGCGCGGGTACGTGCGCCCTGCGATTTATTACCGTGGATCGCCGCGCTGCGAATACCGTCTTTATTAAGCTGTTCCGCCAGATGGTTCGCGCCATGCTTGGTGCGGGTGAAGACCAACACCTGCTGCCAGTTGCCCTGGCCAATCATCTGCGACAACAGTTCACGTTTGCGTTTTTTATCGACAAAGTGCACGTGCTGCGTCACCTGCTCTGAGGCCGTGTTGCGGCGCGCCACTTCGATTTCCAGCGGGTTGCGTAACAGCTTTTCGGCAAGCGCTTTGATGTCGTCGGAGAACGTGGCGGAGAACAGCAGATTCTGACGCTTCGCCGGCAGTTTCGCCAGCACGCGACGAATGTCGTGAATGAAGCCCATATCCAGCATACGGTCGGCTTCATCCAGTACCAGAATCTCAATCTGATCCAGCTTCACGGCATTTTGATGTTCCAGGTCGAGCAGACGTCCCGGCGTCGCCACCAGCACATCCACGCCACCGCGCAGTTTCATCATCTGCGGATTGATGCTTACGCCGCCAAATACCACCAGCGAGCGAATATTGAGATATTTACTGTAATCTCTGACGTTTTCGCCAATTTGCGCCGCCAGCTCGCGGGTTGGCGTGAGGATCAACGCGCGCACCGGGCGACGACCTTTAGCGTGCGGCTGATGGGTAATCAGATGCTGCAACAATGGCAGGGTAAAACCCGCCGTTTTACCGGTTCCGGTCTGGGCGCTGGCCATCAGATCGCGGCCTTCCAGCACGGCGGGAATCGCCTGTTGCTGAATAGGGGTAGGTTCACGGTAACCCTGCTCGGCAATGGCGCGCAGGATATCAGGGTTTAATCCCAGGGAATCAAAAGACATAACTACTCCGGACCGCCCCGACCGTTACCGGTGTAGTTTTCAGGGAGATGCTCAAATTTGGAATGACAAAAACCACAATGTCATGAAGGGGCGGAGTGTAGCAGTTTTTGTGATGCGGCGCATAAATTATCCCGAAAGGTGGCAAAGACAAATTAATCGACCACACTGGACAAGTGCCATTATGAGTCATAATCTTAATCAATCGATTGATTAATAATTAGGGCGTGTGATGAATATCCCCACCACGACCACCAAGGGCGAGCAGGCGAAAAGTCAGCTCATTGCCGCCGCGCTGGCGCAGTTTGGCGAGTATGGCCTCCATGCCACCACGCGCGATATCGCTGCGCTGGCGGGGCAAAATATTGCCGCCATTACTTACTATTTCGGCTCAAAAGAGGATTTATACCTCGCCTGCGCCCAGTGGATTGCCGATTTTCTTGGCGAAAAATTTCGCCCCCATGCTGAAAAAGCGGAACGTCTGTTTAGCCAGCCAGCCCCTGACCGGGACGCCATACGCGAGCTCATTCTGCTCGCCTGCAAGAACATGATTATGCTGCTGACGCAGGAAGACACCGTTAACCTGAGCAAATTTATTTCACGCGAGCAGCTCTCTCCCACATCGGCCTATCAATTGGTCCATGAACAGGTTATCGATCCGTTGCACACCTATCTGACAAGATTGGTTGCCGCTTATACCGGCTGCGACGCCAATGATACGCGCATGATTTTGCATACCCATGCCTTACTGGGCGAAGTGCTGGCGTTTCGTCTCGGCAAAGAAACTATTCTGTTACGTACCGGCTGGCCGCAGTTTGATGAAGAAAAAGCGGAGCTGATTTACCAGACGGTAACCTGCCACATCGATCTTATTCTGCACGGTTTAACGCAAAGGAGTCTGGACTGATGAAAAAACCTGTCGTTATCGGACTGGTAATCGCAGCGATCGTCGCTGTGATTGCCGGTGGAACCTGGTGGTATCAAAGTCGGCAGGACGATGGGCTGACGCTATACGGTAATGTCGATATCCGTACCGTCAATATTAGCTTTCGCGTCGGCGGCAGGCTGGCGTCGCTGAATGTTGATGAAGGCGATACTATCAAAGCCGGACAGGTGCTCGGCGAACTGGATCACGCACCATACGAAAACGCGCTGATGCAGGCGAAAGCTGGCGTGTCGGTCGCGCAGGCGCAATATGATTTGATGCTGGCAGGCTATCGCGATGAAGAGATAGCCCAGGCCGCCGCCGCCGTCAGACAGGCGCAAGCCGCCTATGACTACGCGCAAAACTTTTATAACCGTCAGCAAGGATTGTGGAAAAGCCGCACCATTTCCGCTAACGATCTGGAAAATGCCCGCTCATCGCGCGATCAGGCGCAGGCGACGCTGAAGTCCGCGCAGGATAAACTGAGCCAGTACCGTACCGGTAATCGTGAACAGGATATCGCCCAAGCGAAAGCCAGTCTGGAACAGGCAAAGGCCCAACTGGCGCAGGCGCAGCTTGATTTGCAGGACACTACGCTTATCGCACCTGCCAACGGAACCTTGCTCACCCGCGCGGTCGAGCCTGGCAGTGTGCTGAACGCCGGCAGCACGGTATTAACGCTCTCGCTGACCCGCCCCGTCTGGGTGCGCGCCTATGTCGATGAACGCAACCTCAGTCAGACGCAACCGGGGCGCGACATTCTGTTGTATACCGACGGTCGTCCTGACAAACCTTACCACGGCAAGATTGGTTTCGTTTCGCCCACCGCGGAATTTACGCCGAAAACCGTCGAAACGCCGGATCTGCGTACCGATCTTGTCTATCGTCTGCGCATTATCGTCACCGATGCGGACGATGCGTTACGCCAGGGGATGCCAGTCACGGTGAAATTTAATGACGAGGCACGGCATGAGTGAGGCCGTTATTACGCTGCACGGTCTGACGAAGCGCTTTGCGGGAATGGATAAACCCGCCGTCGCGCCGCTCGACTGTACCATTCACTCCGGTCATGTCACCGGGCTGGTAGGGCCGGACGGCGCAGGAAAAACCACGCTGATGCGTATGCTGGCGGGCCTGCTCAAAGCCGATGGCGGCAGCGCGTCCGTATTAGGCTTCGACCCGATACAAAACGACAGCGAGCTGCACGCGGTTCTGGGCTATATGCCGCAGAAATTCGGTCTGTATGAAGATCTTACCGTCATGGAGAACCTTAATCTCTATGCCGATTTGCGCAGCGTTACCGGCGAGATACGGGAAAAGACCTTTGCCCGTTTGTTGGAGTTTACCGCCCTCGGCCCTTTCACTGGCCGTCTGGCGGGGAAATTGTCCGGCGGGATGAAGCAAAAACTGGGGCTGGCCTGTACGCTGGTCGGCGAACCGAAAGTGCTGCTGTTGGATGAACCGGGCGTTGGCGTTGACCCGATTTCACGGCGCGAGTTGTGGCAAATGGTCCACGAACTGGCGGGCGACGGGATGCTGATTTTATGGAGCACCTCCTATCTGGATGAAGCCGAACAGTGTCGCGATGTGCTGCTGATGAATGAAGGCGAGCTGCTCTATCAGGGCGAACCTAAAGCGCTGACGCAAACGATGGCCGGGCGTAGCTTTCTGATGAGTAGTCCACAGGAAAACAATCGTAAGTTACTACAGAGAGCGCTCAGACTGCCGCAGGTGAGCGACGGCATGATTCAGGGACGTTCAGTACGCCTGATCCTGAAAAAAGAGGCGACCGCAGCAGATATTCGTCAGGCCGAAGGGATGCCGGAAATCACCCTCAATGAGACCGCGCCGCGTTTCGAAGATGCGTTTATCGATCTGCTTGGCGGAGCGGGAACCTCGGAGTCTCCGCTGGGTTCAATCCTGCATACGGTTGAAGGCACTGCCGGCGAAACGGTGATTGAAGCGCAGGAACTGACGAAAAAATTTGGCGATTTCGCGGCCACGGACCATGTTAATTTCGTCGTACAACGCGGCGAGATTTTTGGCCTGCTCGGCCCGAACGGCGCGGGTAAATCAACCACCTTTAAAATGATGTGCGGCCTGCTGGTGCCGACGTCCGGCAAGGCGCTGGTGCTGGATATGGACCTGAAAGTCAGCTCCGGCAAAGCCCGTCAGCATCTGGGCTATATGGCGCAAAAATTTTCGCTTTACGGCAACCTGACGGTTGAGCAGAACCTGCGTTTTTTCTCCGGCGTCTACGGTTTGCGGGGCCGCGCGCAAAATGAAAAAATTCAGCGCATGAGTGAAGCGTTTGGTCTGAAAAGCATCGCGTCGCATCCCACCGATGCGCTGCCGCTGGGCTTTAAACAGCGACTGGCGCTGGCCTGCTCGCTGATGCACGAACCGGATATTTTATTCCTTGATGAACCAACGTCCGGGGTTGATCCCCTCACCCGCCGTGAATTTTGGCTGCATATTAATAGCATGGTGGAAAAAGGGGTCACGGTAATGGTGACGACCCACTTTATGGATGAGGCGGAATATTGCGATCGCATCGGACTGGTTTATCGTGGGAAGCTTATCGCCAGCGGTACGCCGGACGATCTCAAAGCGCAGGCCGCCGATGAGCAACAGGCCGATCCGACGATGGAGCAGGCCTTTATCACTCTCATCAATGACTGGGATAAGGAGCATACGCATGAGTAAGTCTCTCTCCTGGCGCCGCGTGCGTGCGTTGTGCGTCAAAGAGACGCGCCAGATCGTGCGCGATCCCAGTAGCTGGCTGATTGCGGTGGTGATCCCGCTGCTGTTGCTGTTTATTTTTGGTTACGGCATTAACCTTGACTCCAGCAAGCTGCGGGTGGGGATTCTGCTTGAACAGCAAAGCCAGGAGGCGCTGGATTTCACTCATGCGATGACCGGTTCACCCTATATCGACGCGACCATTAGCGATAATCGCCATGAATTAATTGAAAAAATGCAGGCCGGACGCATTCGCGGACTGGTGGTGATTCCGGTGGATTTCGCGCAGCAAATGGCGCGCGACGGTGACAGCGCGCCGATTCAGGTGATTACCGACGGCAGCGAGCCAAACACCGCCAACTTCGTTCAGGGTTATGTGGAAGGCATCTGGCAAATCTGGCAACAGCAGCGGGCGGAAGATCGCGGCGACACCTTTGAACCGCTCATCGACGTCCAGACGCGCTACTGGTTTAACCCGGCGGCGATCAGTCAGCATTTTATCATTCCCGGAGCGGTGACCATTATCATGACGGTAATTGGCGCCATCCTCACCTCGCTGGTCGTTGCCCGCGAATGGGAACGCGGCACGATGGAGGCGCTGCTCTCAACCGAAGTGACGCGTGTTGAACTGCTGCTGTGTAAGCTTATTCCCTATTACTTTCTCGGTATGCTGGCGATGCTGCTCTGTATGCTGGTATCGGTGTTTATTCTCGGCGTGCCGTATCGCGGTTCGCTGGTGATTCTGTTTATCATCACCAGTCTGTTTTTACTGAGTACGTTGGGGATGGGGCTGTTGATTTCCACCATCACTCGCAACCAGTTTAACGCCGCGCAGGTGGCGCTGAACGCCGCGTTTTTGCCCTCGATTATGCTGTCCGGATTTATCTTCCAGATAGACAGTATGCCTGCGGTGATCCGCGCGGTGACCTATATTATTCCGGCGCGCTATTTTGTCAGCACCCTGCAAAGTCTGTTTCTGGCCGGCAATATTCCGGTCGTGTTAGGCGTTAACGTACTGTTTTTAATCGCCTCGGCGGTGATGTTTATTGGCCTGACGTGGCTAAAAACCAAACGACGACTGGATTAAATATGTGTATGGATAATTGTCGTCGTAGGCCGGATAAGGCGTTCACGCCGCCATCCGGCATTATGCCTGATGCGCTTTGCTTATCAGGCCTACAAACTGGACTGAGAGGACGGACATGTTTCATCGTTTATGGACGTTAATTCGCAAAGAACTGCAATCGCTTTTACGCGAACCGCAAACGCGCGCGATCCTGATTCTGCCGGTGCTGATTCAGGTCATACTGTTTCCGTTCGCCGCGACGCTTGAAGTCACTAACGCGACTATCGCCATCTATAACGAAGATAACGGCAAACATTCGGTAGAACTTACCCAGCGTTTTGCCCGCGCGAAAGCGTTTACCCATGTGCTATTGCTGAACAGTCCGCAGGAGATCCAGCCGACTATCGATACGCAAAAAGCGCTGCTGCTGGTGCGCTTCCCGGCGGATTTCTCGCGGAATCTGGATACCTTCCAGCCTGCGCCGATGCAACTCATTCTTGATGGACGTAACTCCAACAGCGCGCAAATTGCCGCCAATTATCTGCAACAGATCGTCAAGGAGTATCAGCAGACATTGATGGACGGCAAGCCAAAGCCCAACAATAGCGAACTGGTGGTACGCAACTGGTATAACCCGAATCTGGACTACAAGTGGTTTGTGGTGCCCTCGCTGATCGCCATGATCACCACTATTGGCGTGATGATCGTCACTTCGCTGTCCGTCGCCCGCGAGCGTGAACAAGGCACTCTGGATCAGCTGCTGGTCTCTCCGCTCACCACCTGGCAGATTTTCGTCGGCAAAGCGGTGCCGGCGCTGATTGTCGCGACCTTCCAGGCCACGATCGTGCTGGCTATCGGCATTTGGGCATACCAAATTCCCTTCGCCGGTTCGTTAGCGCTGTTTTATTTCACGATGGTGATTTACGGGCTGTCGCTGGTAGGCTTTGGCTTGCTGATATCAGCACTTTGCGCCACGCAACAGCAGGCGTTTATCGGCGTCTTTGTCTTTATGATGCCGGCGATTCTGCTCTCGGGTTATGTCTCGCCGGTGGAAAATATGCCGGTCTGGCTGCAAAACCTGACGTGGATAAATCCTATCCGCCACTTTACTGATATTACTAAGCAAATTTATCTTAAGGACGCGAGTCTGGGGATTGTCTGGGGAAGTTTGTGGCCGCTACTGGTGATAGCGGCCACCACGGGTTCAGCGGCGTATGCGATGTTTAGACGCAAAGTGATGTAGCTTTTTATCTTTCGCCAGTAGCGAGACCACGGCGGGCCCGGCCAGGATAGCCAGCCCCGCCAGCGCCAGTAACACATTGTTTTGCAAGACGCGGGATAGCAGCCAGAGGACAATCAGCGCGGTGCCGAAGTACCAGGTGGTAGTCAGCTCTTCCAGCACATCCGCCACATCGCGCCAGCGCTGCTCATGATGGCGCTGCAACGCCAGCATCAATAGTACCGTCACGCCATAAAGCACGCATAATCCCAGGCCGACGCGCACTAATGTGCCGCTCATCCAGCCTATTACCAGCATCGCCACTACCAGTAAATGCAACATAATCTGCCAACAACCGAGGCCGGTTGCGACACGAACGCGTTGTTGCCACTTCATGGCTTTTCTCCTGAAGCATTTTTCTCTCATTATTCAGAGTACCGAACTTTACGGAAAATTCCGTAAGACCGCATCTTTTTGTGACGACGACTACACTATTTCAATCAGGATAGTGACGCGGACAGGAAGAAAATGACTCAACACACGCGAAATTTTTCATTCAAAGTGCTCACAATTAATACGCACAAAGGTTTTACCGCCTTTAATAAACGCTTCATCCTGCCGGAGCTGCGCGACGCCGTCAGAACGGTCGGCGCCGATATCGTCTGTCTGCAAGAAGTGATGGGCGCGCACGAAGTACATCCGCTGCATATCGAAAACTGGCCGGACACTACCCACTATGAATTTTTGGCCGACACCATGTGGAGCGATTTCGCTTATGGCCGCAATGCGGTCTATCCGGAAGGCCATCACGGTAACGCGGTTCTTTCTCGCTATCCCATTGAACATTATGAAAATCGCGACGTCTCGGTCGGCGGTAGCGAAAAACGCGGCGTGCTCTATTGCCGCATTACGCCGCCCATGCTCAACCGCCCTATCCACGTCATGTGCGTACATCTCGGCCTGCGGGAGAGCCACCGCCAGGCGCAGTTAACCATGCTGGCGGGATGGGTGAATGCCTTGCCGGAATCAGAACCGGTGCTGGTGGCCGGAGACTTTAATGACTGGCGGCAAAAGGCCGGCCCGCCGTTAAACGCGGCCGGGCTGGAGGAGATATTCACCCGTGCCCATGGCCGACCGGCGCGCACATTCCCGGTGAGTATGCCGCTGCTGCGACTCGATCGTATTTACGTCAAGAATGCGAACGCCAGTTCTCCTACGGCGCTGCCGCTGCGGAACTGGCGACATTTATCAGACCATGCCCCCCTTAGCGCGGAGATCCATCTATGAAATGCGGCTGGCGTGAAGGTAATCAAATTCAGCTACTGGAAAACGGCGACCAGTTCTATCCTGCCGTGTTTGAGGCTATCGCTCAGGCACAGCAAAAAATCATTCTGGAAACCTTTATCTTGTTTGAAGATGAGGTGGGTAAAAAACTCCATGCCGCTCTGCTAAAAGCCGCACAGCGCGGCGTAAAAGCCGAAGTATTACTCGACGGCTACGGCTCTCCCGATCTCAGCGACGCGTTTGTCGGCGAATTAACCTCGGCGGGCGTGATTTTTCGCTATTACGACCCCCGCCCGCGTCTACTGGGGTTGCGAACCAATATCTTCCGCCGAATGCACCGCAAAATTGTGGTGATTGATGATCGTATTGCCTTTGTCGGCGGCATTAACTACTCCGCCGAACATATGTCGGATTACGGCCCGCAGGCGAAACAAGACTACGCGGTACGGGTCGAAGGGCCTGTAGTGGCCGATATCCTGCAATTCGAAGTCGAGAATCTGCCGGGGCAAAGCCCCGCGCGCCGCTGGTGGAAGCGCCATCACCAGGCAGAAGAAAACCGTCACCCCGGCGAAGCGCAGGCGCTGTTTGTCTGGCGGGATAATGAAGAGCACCGCGACGATATCGAACGTCATTATCTGAAAATGCTGACCCAGGCAAAGCGTGAAGTGATTATCGCTAACGCCTATTTTTTCCCCGGCTATCGCTTGCTCCACGCAATGCGTAAAGCCGCCCGCCGTGGCGTGAGCGTAAAACTGATTGTCCAGGGGGAACCAGACATGCCGATAGTCAAAGTCGGCGCGCGGTTGCTCTATAACTATCTGGTGAAGGGCGGCGTGCAGGTTTATGAATACCGACGCCGTCCGCTGCATGGCAAAGTGGCGCTGATGGACGATCACTGGGCCACGGTAGGGTCGAGTAATCTCGATCCGCTCAGCCTGTCGCTTAACCTTGAAGCTAACCTGATCATTCACGATCGTACTTTTAACCAGACCCTGCGCGATAACTTACAAGGCATCATCGTGAACGATTGTAAGCAGGTCGATGAGTCTATGCTGCCGAAACGCACCTGGTGGAACCTGACCAAAAGCGTGCTGGCGTTCCACTTTTTACGTCATTTCCCGGCGCTGGTCGGCTGGCTCCCTGCGCATCCCCCGCATCTGGCGCAGGTCCCCCCGCCTGCCCAGCCAGAAATGGAAACCCAGGATCGCGTTGATCCAGAAAATACAGGAGTGAAGCCCTAATGGCTAAATCGCATCCGCGCTGGCGGCTGGCTAAAAAAGTGCTGACCTGGCTGTTTTTTATTGCGGTCGTCGTTCTGCTGGTGGTTTATGCTAAAAAGGTCGACTGGGGCGATGTCTGGACCGTCATCCGCGACTATAACCGCACGGCGCTTTTAAGCGCTGTAGGACTGGTGATCGTAAGCTATCTTCTGTACGGCTGCTACGACCTGCTTGGACGGCTTTATTGCGGCCATAAGCTGGCGAAGCGACAGGTGATGTTGGTATCGTTCATCTGCTATGCCTTTAACCTGACGCTCAGCACCTGGGTCGGCGGGATCGGGATGCGTTACCGACTATACTCTCGCCTCGGGTTGCCCGGCAGTACTATTACGCGCATTTTCTCACTCAGCATTACCACTAACTGGCTGGGCTATATTCTGCTTGGCGGCATCATTTTTACCTTCGGCGTTGTCCAGCTTCCCGACCACTGGTATATCGATGAAGGCACGCTACGTATTCTCGGTATCGTTTTATTGTTGATTATCGCGGTCTATCTGTGGTTTTGCGCCTTTGCGAAGCGGCGGCATATGACGATTAAAGGGCAGAAACTGGTGCTGCCGTCATGGAAATTCGCGCTGGCGCAGATGGCAATCTCCAGCGCGAACTGGATGGCGATGGGCGCCATCATCTGGCTGCTGATGGGTCAGGATGTGAACTATTTCTTTGTACTGGGCGTACTGCTGGTGAGCAGTATCGCGGGCGTCATCGTGCATATTCCGGCAGGCATCGGCGTGCTGGAGGCCGTATTCCTCGCGTTGCTGGCGGGCGAACATACGTCGCAAGGCACGATTATCGCCGCCCTGCTCGCGTACCGTGTGCTTTACTATTTTATTCCCCTGTTGCTGGCGCTGGTGTGCTATCTGATCCTGGAGAGCCGGGCGAAGAAGCTGCGGGCGAAAAACGAGCGGGCGATGGCGAAATAAATTTAAGCAGACGCGTTTTCGCTTTCCAGCACAACGCGTTTTATCCGGTAAAAATAAACATATGCTGAGAAAAAAGACGTATTCATCTGTAAGCGGGAAAAAAGCAGCAATGACCAGCTAAACAGCAGCAGGAGCACTTCGTGAAACTCGCCCATGAATACTGATGACAGGGTACAGAACGTTGCCAACGTAACGGAAATAATGGCCAGCAATAGCGCATAGCGGTAAATAATGACCCCGCTCATTCTTCCTTTAAGCAGGAGCTGATTTGACGGGGTAAGAAAAGCGATATAGCCCACGGCCAGGAAGAAGACCAGCTCCAGATGCTTTTTATTGTGCAGCTCAAACTGCGCAATAACCATGTTTATACTGACGATCCATGTCATCGTCATCATGATCGCCGTAAGCCCAATAACGCCTCCGTGAGGAATACCTTGTTCATACCAGTTTTTTTTGTAGTGGCTGGCCGGATACACAGGTAACTTAATTTCTGGCGGGATCAACTGCCCTTTTTTCACCAGCTCCGCCAGTGTTTTTCCTGTTAGCCACGTCATCAGGTTCATGGGCTTATCATGTCCTTGTCTGTGAGGTGAGATATTTTTGTAATGCGACTCGCACTAATCGACGCCCCAGGCAGAAACGAATCATCATCGTAAACGTTTCGCCATTCATCACCCAGCGGCAAAGCACAACCATAATAATAGCGATAACCAGATCACTTTTTAGTTCGCTATTTTGATGGCACAACACGTCAAATAATCCAGTACCACAGAGCATAATATTTAATAAAAACAGTAAAACGCAGAGGCGCAACCCCAGGATAAAACCCTTGGCAATAAGCCATACCTCAGCCATAACACATAGCATCATACCTATAGCACTGCCAAAATAAATAATTATATTTAGTGGCCAATACAGGATAAACTTATCAAAAACAAAATGCGCACTGCACACACCTCCCACAAGAAGCATAAAACTAAACGCGCAAACAGGCGCAGGATTAGGTAATGAATGTTCCCATGAAAATCCGGTAATGAAATGAGAAATCAGCGCTGGCGGGCATTTCTGATTAAAATCCTCGCCGCCATTTTTAATGGCGCGAGTGACATCTTTAGCTTCACAAAACGCTAACCAAAATTGTTTGCCACATAATTTACTCATTATACCCATCATCACCAACCTGAATAAAAAACCTGCAACGCCTACGACCTGAAAGATAATAGTATTTCCAGAATCATCAAAATGATATAACGACACAGCGTAACCACAGCATTAATAATGCCAAGGTAAAGCGTCAGCGCGCCAAATAAAGCGCAACGAGACAGGGATGAAAACTCGCTGTGGTATAACATGCGGGCATAACCATGAAGTGTCGATTTTTCTAGTGCTGTAATCAATGTCCATACCAATACCGTCAGCATACTGACTATCCAGACCAGAGTGCTACTGGCCACCAGGCTATTGACAACTATCGCAGCGATGATCCCGCTTACCGCCATAAAAATTAACGGCCTGAATAGACCAGAACTGATATTCAGGTAGAAAATAAATAAGGCATTAAGACTAAACATGATTCCAACAATCACGAAAATGGTCGCGCCACCTGAGAAAAGGTAAGCTAATGACACGCCGGTAAGCGTAATGATGGCAATATATATCAACGTTGCGACAACAGTGCCAAAGCGGGAAAGGCAGGTAATGGCCCCATACCCCAGGCCAAGCAAAAGTGCTGATATCCACAAAACAACAACAGGTTGAACGTGAGTTATCAAAAAATGAGTATACAACGTTAACCATATAATGCCGGCGGTACACCATAGTCCCAACGCAGTATACCAATAGGTAAGGAATAACATTGTCGCGGGAATAAATGCTATTTGCCGTATACGTATTGCAGCCAGAGGTCCCACTTGTCATTTATCACTCTTCACATGATCACGGTGATAAGAATGGCAAGCGCAGGAAAACATTTCTAAGATATTTATGCTGTTTCGCCCTAAATATAGTCCTAAAAAAATCCTGGCGCAGGGCCAGGATTTTAAGAGATCGCTATAATTAGCGGCGATTACCAAAAATACGCAGTAACATCAGGAACAGGTTGATAAAGTCCAGGTACAGCGTTAACGCGCCGAGAATCGAATATTTACGCAGATTAGCGCTATCGCGGGTATCTATTTGCTCGCCGATATTTTTCAGTTTCTGCGTGTCATAGGCGGTCAGACCGACAAACACCACCACCCCGATATAGGTTACCGCCCACATCAGCGCTTCACTCTTCAGCCAGAAATTGACCAGCGACGCCAGAACGATACCAATAAGCGCCATAAACAGCATGTTGCCGAAACCGCTAAGATCGCGTTTAGTGGTATACCCGTACAGGCTCATGGCGCCAAACATTCCCCCCGTCACCACAAACGTGCTGGCGATAGAGGAGTAGGTGTAAACGATAAAAATACTGGATAACGTCAATCCGGTTAGCGCCGAATAGAGCATAAACAGCGTCGTCGCCATTCCGGCGCTAAGTTTATGCACCAGTCCCGACAGAACAAACACCAGCGCAAGCTGGGCAATAATTAAGCCAAAGAAGGTGATCTTACTGGAAAAGACAAACATCATGACGGCTGGCGTATTAGCCGCATACCACGCGATAAACGCGGTCAGTAACAGTCCGACCGTCATCCAGCCATACACTTGCGCCATATAGGTCTGCAGGCCGGACCGCGCCTGCACTATTGAATCAGATCGTGGAAATCTGTCCATGATGAACTCCTGTGTGGAAATGATACCCTAAAGCGTATCACATTCTGCTACCAACGTTTCGCCAACTGCTGGTCGCTGTCGCGCGCTTCGACCCAGCGATCGCCTTCCGGCGTGGCTTCACGCTTCCAGAACGGCGCACGGGTTTTCAGATAATCCATAATGAACTGACCGGCGTCGAACGCGCTACTGCGGTGCGCGCTGGTGACGCCGACAAACACAATCTCATCGCCCGGCCATAATTCGCCAACGCGATGAATCACCGTGACCCGTCCCAGCGGCCAGCGGGAACGCGCCTTCGCGACGATCTCCGCCAGAGCTTTCTCAGTCATGCCGGGATAATGCTCCAGCGTCAGCGCCTTAACGCTATCGCCCAGGTTATGATTGCGCACTTTTCCGGTAAAGGTGACGACCGCGCCGTCTTCGTCGCGCGCCGCCAGCCAGGAATATTCCTCCCCGACGCTAAACGGCGCGGGGCCGACTACAATTCGCGTTTCGTGCATGTTAGCCCCCCGTGACTGGCGGGAAAAACGCCACTTCATCGCCCGCCGTCAGCGGATGGTCAAAACTTACCAGCGTCTGGTTGACCGCCGCCAACAGCTTACCGTCTTCCAGCGCCAGCGCCCAACGATCGCTCTTTGTCGCCAGATGCTGTCGCAGCGACTCAACGGTGGAAAAATCTGCTGGAAGATCCAGCGCGTCAGTTCCTGTAAGCTCGCGAACCTGGGCGAAGAAAAGCACCTTAATCATGCGCATCCACCTTAAAATCCCCCGATTTGCCGCCGCTTTTCGCCAGCAGGCGCACCGGACCAATTACCATATCTTTTTGTACCGCTTTGCACATGTCGTAGATGGTTAACGCCGCGACGGACGCCGCGGTTAACGCTTCCATTTCGACGCCGGTTTTACCGGTCAGACGGCACAGAGACTCAATACGCACGCGGTTATGCTCCGGCTCGGCCTGAAGCTGAATCTCCACTTTACTTAGCAGTAGCGGGTGGCACAGCGGGATCAGCTCCCAGGTGCGTTTGGCGGCCTGAATACCGGCAATTCGGGCGGTGGCGAAAACATCGCCCTTGTGGTGTTTGCCATCAACAATCATCGCCAGCGTTTCACTACGCATGGTAACGAATGCTTCCGCACGCGCTTCACGAACGGTTTCCGCTTTCGCGGAAACGTCCACCATGTGCGCTTCGCCTGCGGCGTTTATATGGGTTAATTGCGACATCGTTATTTCTTTAAATGAGGGTGAAAATTACATGGGCGTGTACGGGCATCCAGCTGCGGCGCAATGATATTCTCCCATGCGGTTCTGCACGCTTTTGTGGAGCCCGGCATGGCGAAAATCAAGGTGTTATTCGCCACGCCAGCTACCGCGCGCGACTGCAGAGTTGCGGTGCCGATCTCTTCAAACGAGAGCATGCGAAACACTTCGCCAAATCCTTCCACTTCACGATCGAACAGCGGCAACAGCGCTTCCGGCGCCTGATCGCCTTCGGTCAAACCGGTCCCGCCAGTTATCAATACGACCTGCACCTCATCACTGGCGATCCAGGCGGAAACCTGGGCGCGAATCGCGTAACGGTTCTCTTTAACGATGGCTTTCGCCACCACTTCATGCCCGGCCTCCTGCGCCGAATCACGCAGATAATGACCGGAGGTGTCGTCTTCTTCGCCGCGTCGGCTGGAAACAGTAAGAATAGCGATGCGGGTCGGGATAAATTCAGCGCTGACCTGACTCATCTGAAATCTCCTTATTAAGGATTAACCGCCAATGTAAGATAAATTTTGCGTAATACCAGTATTGCTCTGGTGAAGGAAATGGGTCTGCTTTTTCTCCCGCAACGCGTCGGAAATACGTTTCTCAAGCGCGTATTGCTGCGCGTCATCCTGTAACAGGTCGCGTAAACTCACGCCGCCGTCGCCAAACAGACATAAATGCAGCTTACCGACGGACGAAACACGCAGGCGGTTACAGGTGGCGCAGAAATCTTTTTCGTACGGCATAATGAGACCGATCTCACCGGCGTAATCGGGATGACAAAAAACCTGCGCCGGGCCATCGCTACGCTGGCGGAGCTGGTGGATCCAGCCGCGCTTAATCAGCTCGTCGCGTAATACCTGACCCGAAATATGATGTTTGCGGAAGAGATCGCTCCCCTCGCCCGTCTCCATAAGTTCAATGAAGCGTAGCTGAATGGGGCGAGGCTGAATCCAGGCAAGGAAGGTATCCAACTGATGGTGATTCACGTCGCGCATCAGCACGGTGTTGACTTTCACCTTTTCGAAACCGGCGTCAAAGGCGGCATCGATGCCCGCCATCACCTGGCGGAATTTGTCCTGACCGGTAATCGCATGGAACTGACGCGCATCCAGACTATCCACGCTAACATTGACGCCCGTCAGCCCCGCTTCGCGCCAGCTCGCGGCATCGCGCGCCAGTCGATAACCGTTAGTGGTCACCGCGATCTGGCGAATAGCATCATTTTCACCCACGGCGGCAATGATGTCGGTAAAATCGCGGCGTAATGAAGGCTCGCCGCCGGTAAGACGCACCTTCTCCGTGCCAAGACTGGCAAAAGCGCGCGTAACGCGACGAATTTCATCGACGGTAAGGAAACCGTTGTTAGTGACGCCGCCAGGTTTGTAGCCATCCGGCAGGCAGTAGGTGCAACGAAAGTTACACACATCGGTAATCGACAAACGCAAGTAGTAAAACTTACGCGCGAAAGCATCGGTAAGTTGTGAAGCCATGTACACCTTTCCAAATACGGGAGGCGGAGTCATTTCTTCCTGCGCCCTGGTGGCAAACGTTAAACGTTGTCACGGCCAAAGCACCGTATCAAAAATGACCCAGGTGCAGAGGCTAGAGTGTTTACTGTGGTTACGCCGATACTAGCGTGTAAATGACAATTTCGCCATCACGCTTTCGCTATATAAACATATACATAGCGATATGATCGTGCTATTTAGCGACAGAATACGTGAAAATCACACTTTTACATTGATATATATCATTTAGCCGTGGTAACGCCCTCGCTATAAAGGGGTAGTCGGGAATAATTAATTGTCTTTTAGCCGGTCGGCTAATTGCTGAAAACCCGCGACTTGCGCTACTGTAGCGCTGCTTATTTGACTTCAGGAATTTTTATGCGCAATCGTACGCTGGCTGACCTTGATCGTGTCGTTGCCCTCGGCGGAGGGCATGGATTAGGACGCGTCCTCTCCTCGCTTTCTTCATTAGGTTCGCGCCTGACCGGCATTGTGACTACCACAGATAACGGGGGGTCAACTGGCCGTATTCGCCGCTCGGAAGGCGGGATCGCCTGGGGCGATATGCGCAACTGTCTGAATCAGTTAATTACCGAACCCAGCGTCGCATCCGCTATGTTTGAGTACCGTTTTGGCGGTAATGGCGAACTTTCTGGTCATAACCTCGGAAATTTGATGTTAAAGGCGTTAGATCACCTGAGCGTGCGGCCTCTGGAAGCGATTAATTTAATTCGTAATCTGCTTAAAGTGGACGCGCAGCTGATCCCGATGTCGGAGCTACCGGTAGATCTGATGGCGATTGACGATCAGGGGCATGAGATTTATGGCGAGGTGAATATCGATCAGTTAGCGACTCCTCCGCAGGAGATCATGTTAACGCCAAACGTTCCGGCGACGCGGGAAGCGGTACAGGCCATTAATGACGCGGATCTGATTCTGATTGGCCCTGGCAGTTTTTATACCAGCCTGATGCCTTGCCTGCTGCTGGATGAACTGGCGCAGGCGCTGCGGCGCACCCCAGCGCCAATGGTGTATATCGGCAATCTGGGTCGCGAACTGAGTCTGCCCGCCGCCAGTTTAACGCTGGTCGATAAGCTGGCAATGATGGAGCAATATATTGGCAAAAAAGTCATTGACGCAGTAGTGGTTGGGCCGCGAGTTGACGTCAGTGCGGTGAACGATCGGCTGGTGATTCAGGAAGTGCTGGAGGCCAGCGATATCCCCTATCGCCACGATCGTCAGTTACTACACAATGCGCTGGAAAAAGCGCTACAGGCGTTGGGTTAAGCCCATTTACCGACGACGCTGCGCTTATCAGAAGCCTGTTTACACCGAAGGGTAAACAGGCTCTCTCCCCCTTCTGATAAACTGCGTTCAGCTATCGCCAGTAGGCGCTCATGAGCGAGCTCAACTCTTTTTTCAGCAATATATTCTCCATGATCTCAGTAAAGAGGGTCTGATTGATCTCTTCCATTATTTTTATCCCAATAGCACGCTCTGCATCCATCTGTACCTCAGTAGTACGCTCTGCGTCAGAGTCGTCTGCTATTCTTAAATCTTCCAGTTCAGCATTGACCCGGCTCTGATACTCATCCGTTTCAATACACTCATCCCTTTTAGCCATCATTTCACGCCACTCTTCTGGCGCTATGCGCTCCAGCACTTTATGCCACGGCCCCCACAGCGCAAACCATTTGTGAAAATCCCTATTTTCAGCCATTTTTATCCTTATTTCCGCCTCGTCCAGGTCAGACTCAGTGATACCCGAAACGTTATAAAATCGCATATCCTGGGTCATTGTTGTCAGCGACAGCGACTCTCGTAACTGATTCTGAAACCCCAGAAATACTTCGACTTCGTCAATAAAAAACAGCCGTTTTACCTTTTCTCTGGCGAGCGATTCTATTTGCTCCAGCCGAAAGATTTCACGCCCCGCCATAATCAGTTCCGCTAAGTGGCTATCAAAGGCACCTCTTTCAGCATCATGAACCAACGTCGCTTCCTGCATTTGGTGGTATGCCAGTGTGACCCGATCTTCACAGCTTATCGTTGCATTCATCGCTATAATAAATACGGTTTCTCTTAGTGCGCTATCTTCAGCCAGGCGCATTAGCCAGGCGGAGACTTGTTCCTTAAAATCCGGGTGTCGGGTATTCTGCGTATCACCAAGATAGTCCAGGAATCCGCTGAAAGCCGCCGCGTTTGCCTCTGCCTCAAACGCCCGCCATTGGTTGACGTCTTCCTCCTCGAGACTGGTTAGCCACCCCTGGACAGCTTGATGCAGTGGTCGAGTTACCCGAACAATTGAAAAGTCGCCCATGGCAAACAATACCCGGGGTCCCTGATAATCTACAGAGGACATTAGCCGCTGCATATTCTGTATTGTTCGTTCTGAAAAAGGATTATATTCTACGATTATTCTTGTAGGTTGAGGTCCTTCACCACGAAAATGGGGTAACGACTCCGGGAGACGGACCAGGTTATTGCGAGAGGCCTGCATTATTTGTAATGCCGCCGGGAGGTTTTCCGGTAGATTAGTCAATGCGTTACGGGAAACATCCAGCGTTGTTATCGTGGGAGGAAGTGTTTCAGGCAGAACCGTAATCTGATTTTTACTTACATCCAGGACCTGTAATTCTGGTGGTAACGATGCGGGCAGACTGGTTAAGGCATTTTCGCCGGCCTCCAGAGTCTTCAGGCCCGGCGGCAATGTTTCAGGCAAAGCGGTTAACGAATTACTCTGCACATTCAAATGGGTAATCCCTGACGGAAGATGTGCTGGCAGTGTCCTTATGCTGTTATCATAAACGCTCAGGTACCGAAGTTCCTCAGGTAGATTTTCAGGTAAGCAACTAATTTTATTATGGAAAAGATCCAGCGATTGAAGCGCTGAAGGCAAACGTTCCGGCAATTCAGTAATACGGTTAATGCTCAGCTCCATTTCCTGTATGGTATCCGGTAACGTGGCAGGGATACTGGTTAGCTGATTACTGTTGGCATACAGGGTCTTTATATTTCCCTGTAAATTTTCCGGCAAACTTTTCAGTTCATTGTTATCGAGTATCAGAGTAGTTATCTGCTCAGGAATATAGGCAGGTATAGTGGTAAGTCCTAATATTTTCAGACGAAGTTCCGTCTTATTATTTTTCAGGCAGTCACGCATCCGTTGTACGGCTTCTTCACGATTTGCTGCCTCTTTCGCTGGCGCCTCTTTTACCCACTCAGACCAGATTAACTCATAATTCACAGCATCTTTGGAGCCGGAAGCGCTACTCGCCTGCTCGCTTTCTGTCACACGGGTATAGGTGACTGACTTTCCCCCTCCCTCAACGGTATAGCCCTCTGTATTAAAAACTATAGACAGAATTTCCTGACTATTTTCACTCAAAATACAGTATTGGTCTGCCCCTCCTCTACTATACTGAATATTATCCGCATACGCCGGGAAAGCTAACATCCTTAAACATTCAAACTTGCTTTTGATCTCTTCTGGCGAGGCGGTTTCAGGTGGATGACAAAGATAAGCGATGCAGTTTTGTGCTTCAACCTGATGTTCTGAAGAGAAAAAGGCACTTATTTTATTCCATATCTCTTCTTTTAAAGGCACCTCTGTTGAGGCCTCATTGCTAATACTTTGATGCCTTGCCGTAGATTGTATATTAGTAATATTAAACATATTTTCCCTACCTGATCTGAACGTAACCTAAAGTAACAGATAAGGATATTCTCAACTTTAAATAAGAGGTCACAGTCGTCATTATTTCGGACAAATCATTCAGTATTTGCAGCGCTTGACTTATAAATGCTCACGCTTCTATCACCTCTTTTTTTACGTAGGATGATGTTATCTGTTGCCATGACACGATTTCAACGAACTCACATAAGATTAAAATGACGATCATAAGGATAGCTATACCGATAATACGGGGCGTTTTTTTTCATAGCCGAGGAGAGAGGGAAAATTAGCGTTGGGTTCAGCCTCAACGCTAATTTTCTTCAGTTGTGATTAAACTAGCTACCCCATTGATGTTTTGAGTTTTTCGACAATCTCGTTAGTCAAAGCCTGTCACTGTTTTTCATTCCTGACTGACTTAGCCCTTACTATTGAACTGAAATTCTCAAAAGCGAGCCATGGTAACGATGACTCGCTGGCGATCGACACATTGTCAGGACGCCGCGATAAACAACTCGCGTAACTGGTGCAACTGGTCGCGAATTTGCGCGGCTTCTTCAAACTCCAGATTTTGCGCGTGCTGCATCATTTGCCCTTCCAGTTCATGAATTTTCTGCTGCAACGCTTTCGGCGTCATATCCAGTTCGACAATTCCGGCTTTTGCCGTAGAACGGCCCTTGCCTTTCCCCTTCGCTTTGGTTTTCGCAATGTTCTGCCCCAGCGCCAGGATGTCGACCACTTTTTTGTTCAGCCCCTGCGGAGTGATACCGTGCTCTTCGTTGTACTTCTGCTGCTTCTCGCGACGTCGCTCGGTTTCGCCAATCGCCTTCGCCATCGACGGCGTGATTTTATCGCCATACAGAATCGCTTTACCGTTAACGTTACGCGCCGCGCGCCCTATGGTCTGAATCAGGGAGCGCTCGGAGCGCAGAAAGCCCTCTTTATCGGCGTCCAGAATCGCCACCAGCGAGACTTCCGGCATATCCAGCCCTTCGCGCAGCAGGTTAATCCCCACCAGAACGTCAAACTCGCCCAGACGCAAATCGCGGATGATTTCCATGCGCTCCACGGTATCAATATCTGAGTGCAGGTAACGCACGCGCTCGCCGTGCTCTTCCAGATATTCGGTCAAATCTTCCGCCATCCGTTTGGTAAGCGTAGTGACAAGGACACGCTCATTAATGGCCGCACGCTGACGAATTTCGGACAGCAGATCGTCCACCTGGGTCGCCACCGGACGCACTTCAATAATCGGGTCCAGCAGCCCGGTCGGTCGCACGACCTGATCCACCACCTCATCACCAGATTTTTCCAGCTCATAGTTGCCGGGCGTGGCGGAAACATAGATAGTTTGCGGCGCTAAGGCTTCAAACTCCTCAAACTTCAGCGGACGGTTATCCAGCGCCGAAGGCAGACGGAAGCCATACTCGACCAGCGTCTCTTTGCGCGCCCGGTCGCCGCGGTACATGCCGCCTATCTGCGGGATGGTGACATGAGACTCATCCACCACCAGCAGTCCGTCGGCGGGCAGATAATCGAACAAGGTTGGCGGCGGTTCGCCCGGCCCGCGGCCCGACAGAAAGCGGGAATAGTTTTCAATGCCTGAGCAGTAGCCCAGCTCGTTCATCATCTCTAAATCGAACTGCGTGCGCTGGCTTAATCGCTGCTCTTCAAGCAGCTTATTATTCGCCAGCAAGACCTTACGCCTGTCCGCCAGCTCATCTTTTATCTCTTCCATCGCCTGCAGAATACGCTCGCGCGGCGTTACGTAGTGCGTTTTGGGATAGATAGTATAACGTGGCACCGTTGACTCTACCTGCCCGGTTAACGGGTCGAACAGCGACAGGCGTTCCACTTCTTCATCAAACAGCTCAACGCGTAGCGCGATGTCGTCAGATTCAGCCGGGAAGATGTCGATCACTTCGCCGCGCACGCGAAAGGTACCACGCTGAAAAGCTTGATCGTTACGGGTGTATTGCAATTCCGCCAGCCGACGCAAAATCGCGCGCTGGTCAATCAGCATTCCCACCGTCAGATGCAGCATCATTTTCAGGTAGAGATCCGGATCGCCCAGACCGTAAATCGCGGACACAGAAGCCACCACCACGACATCGCGTCGCTCAAGCAACGCTTTCGTTGCCGACAACCGCATTTGCTCAATATGTTCGTTTACCGAAGCGTCTTTTTCGATAAACGTATCCGAACTTGGCACATACGCTTCCGGCTGATAGTAGTCATAGTAGGAGACGAAATACTCCACCGCGTTTTCCGGGAAAAACTCTTTCATTTCGCCGTAGAGCTGCGCCGCCAGGGTTTTATTGGGCGCAAGCACCATCGTTGGCCGCTGCAAGTCCGCAATGACGTTGGCGATGGTGAATGTCTTCCCGGAGCCGGTCACGCCCAATAACGTCTGATGCGCCAGCCCGTCCTCCAGCCCCTCTTCCAGACGACGTATAGCGTCCGGCTGATCGCCAGAAGGTTTAAAAGCGGAATTCAGTTTGAACGGTTTACTCATGAGCGGCTACCTGAAGGAGTGAGCGGGCAGGGATGTAATTTTACTCTCGACGGTGAATATTGCCAATAAAAAATACTGGATGAAAAAACAGTAACACTCCAGTGTATAATGGCTATCGGCAGATACCCCACGCTATTTAGAGGTAAAACATAGACAGTCGCGGGGTAAAATTCCAGCAGTGTGCTGGTTATCCCCAGACCAGAGTCTTTTTTAACATTTGTCAAGTCGGATGATGAAAGTTTTATGTCAACGTATCCCCCTTCCTTTACAACCATTGATTTTATATAACTTGCTGTCTGAAAAGGGATATTTTCTCAAGCCGTCTTTCGCGCCAATTTAGTCGCAGGCCGCGTCGCCTCTCGCTTACGTTGTGTTTTCTAACTCTAATACACAAGGTTATCCACAGGAATAGTGGATAACTGCTTCCAGCCCGTATCCCCTGCCGCCTGGCAAAATCAGCCCTTGACGTTTTCGCCGGGCGATAAAAAAAAATTATCGCTATTTTTGGCAGATTATTGGCTAACGAGAAGGGAAAAATTGAGGCGTAGACGCTCACATTTTGCACATTTTTAGCATGGAGACGTCAGGAGGGTCTGGCGAAAGAACAGCAGGATCGTCAGATCCTGCAAGAAGGCGGTTTTTAAGCGCGGTCAGGCGCGTTCCAGGGGGCTGAGGTCCAGATACTGTCCTGTCGCCGCCTGCGATGGAGAAATGCCCAGCCACGGGATTTCCCCTAACAGCGGGGCCGGTATGACGCGGCGAAGCGTCGCGAGATATTCACCATGACGCGCGCCCGGCGGCTGTATGTCGTTGGCTATCCATCCGACAAGTGGTAATCCGGCCTGTTCTACCGCCAGCGCCGTCAGCATGGCGTGATTAATACAGCCCAGCTTGACGCCAACAACCAGAATCACCGGCAGCTGCTCCGTCTGTACCCAGTCGGCAAACGTCAGCGTGGCAGAGAGCGGTGTAAACCAGCCGCCCGCCCCTTCTGTCAACACCCAGTCTGCCTGCGCCTCCAGCGTTCGCAATCCGCGTGATAACACCGCCGCGTCTATCGCCCGGCCTTCGTCGGCGCTAACGATGTGGGGAGAGGTAGGCTCGGCAAAAGTATAAGGATTGATAGCGGAATAAGGTTGCGGCAGGCTGCTGTTACGCTGCAAGGCCAGGGCATCGCTATTGCGTAGCCCGTCGGTTGTCATTTCGCTGCCGGAAGCGACGGGCTTATAGCCTACGGTTTGATAACCTAACTGCGTTGCGGCCTGCAATAAGGCGCAACTGGCGACCGTTTTACCGACTTCAGTATCAGTACCGGTCACAAAATAGCGTTTAGTCACGTTCAATCACTCCCATAAAAAGGTGGTACGTCAGCGGATATTTCCCCTGCCGCTGCGGCCATGCCAGTTGAATCTGTCTAAGCCGGGCGCGGGTTAATACATCCGTCTCCCGCCCTTCATGAAGATGGGTGGCGCCAATGCCTTTGAGCGAACGCATCGCGCTCAGGGCATCCTCAAACCACAATGTCATCGCCTGAGTATGACGAGACGCCCGCCAGCCGCGTAGCGCGTGGTCAATGGCCTCTTCCGGCAAAAAGCTATTCGCGTGAGCGCGATTATCGACGGCCTGCCATGCCTGACGCAGCTCCGGCAACGACCCCTGGCACAAGGTGGTAAACGCCACCACGCCGCCGGGCCGTACAACCCGATACAACTCGCTCAACGCATCGCGTAAATCGCCGCACCACTGGACCGCCAGGTTGCTCCAGGCCAGGTCAAAAACTTCGGCGTCATGGGGAATCGCTTCGATATCCGCCAGCAAATAGTGATGCGCCGCCTGACGATCGCGAGCCTGTTGCAGCATCGGCAGCGAAAGATCCAGGGCGGTCACTTCGCTCCCCCGCTCTCGCCAGTAACGACTCATACGTCCGGGGCCGCAGCCTGCGTCCAACACACTGGCAAACTGGCGGCCTGTCAACAGCGTCAGCAGCGCATCCGCGCTGTGTTGCTGCAAAGAGGCGTGCTGTTCATATTGCGATGCGGCCCGGCCAAACGCCGCCGCAATAGCCTGCTTATTCACCTGCGCCATGCAGCACCTCCAGCAGACGGTCGATATCACACGCTTCATGCGCCTGCGTTAACGTTAAGCGCAGGCGCGCCGTGCCGACAGGCACCGTCGGCGGGCGAATCGCCGTCGCCCAGCATCCTTGTTGACGCAGCGCCTCCGCCAGGCGCAATGCACGGCTGTTATCGCCCACGATTAACGGCTGGATGGCGCTATGGGCATTCAGTAGCGTAAATCGGGACGCGTTAACGCCGGCCCGAAAGCGCTGAACCAGAGCGGCGAGTTTTTCGCGCCGTTCACCACCTTCATCGCTACGGATCACCGCCAGCGAGGCGCTTAACGCCTGCGCCTGGGCGGGCGGCATACTGGTGCTGTAAACCAGATGACGGGCAAATTGCAGCAGATAATCCGCGACGCTTTCCGAGCAGAGCACCGCTGCGCCGCTGACGCCAAACCCCTTACCGAAAGTCACCACCAGCAACTCAGGCTTCACCCCCCGCAGCCAGCAGGTGCCCCGCCCCTCATCGCCAGTCACGCCGATGCCGTGCGCATCATCAACCAACAGCCAGGCATGATGCCTGCGGGCAATGTGCTGGATTTCCGCCAGCGGCGCGCTGTCGCCGTCCATGCTGTATACACCTTCTGTCACCACCAGTTGCTGACCCACGCTGGGCGATTGCAGTAAACGCGACAGATGCTGCGTATCGTTATGGATAAAGCGGCGAAGCTGCGCCGGACTCAGATTAGCGGCTTCCAGCAGGGAAGCATGACTCAACCTGTCGGCCACAATCCGGTCATTTTTTTTCATTAAGGCGGTAATGACCGCCTGATTCGCCGCAAAGCCAGAGATAAACAGCAGCGCGCGTGGATATCCTAACCATTGCGCCAGTTCCTCCTCTAACGCCTGGTGCGCCACGGAATAACCGCTGATATGACCCGACCCGCCGCTGCCGACGCCAAAACGCGTCGCTGCCTGTTGCCAGGCGCGAATAATCTGCGGATGTTGACTTAAGCCGAGGTAATCATTGCTGGAGAAGTTAAGATACTGTCGCCCGTTCGCTACCAGCCAGCGTCCGGCACCCTGCGATACCACATAGCGGCGGCGCAACGTATCCGTCGCCCGACGCGCCGTCAGCGCATCGTCGACGCGTTGTTGCCAACTCATAAGGCTGCCGCGTTGTAATAATCATCGGTGTCAGGCGTCATCAGCGTCTGCTCCAGACGTTGCTGCTGCTCGTTATCGCCCGCCAGCACCCTGGTCTGCTGCGGATTCAGCCCCAGCTTACGGAATAACTGCAGATCCTTGTCCTCTGCCGGATTTGGCGTAGTTAACAATTTGCAGCCATAGAAAATCGAGTTCGCCCCGGCCATAAAGCACATCGCCTGAGTCTGCTCGTTCATCTGTTCACGTCCTGCGGAAAGACGCACGTATGAGGTCGGCATCATGATGCGCGCTACGGCGATAGTACGAATAAAATCAAACGCATCCACGTCATCGTTATCCGCAAGCGGCGTGCCTTTTACCTTCACCAGCATGTTGATTGGCACGCTTTCCGGCGGCGTAGGCAGGTTCGCCAACTGCAACAACAGTCCGGCGCGATCGGTAACCGTTTCGCCCAGACCCACAATGCCGCCGGAGCACACTTTAATCCCTGCTTCACGGACTTTTTCCAGCGTGTCGAGGCGCTCCTGATAGGTACGGGTAGTGATGATATTGCCGTAAAACTCCGGCGAGGTATCGAGGTTGTGGTTGTAGTAATCCAGCCCGGCGTTAGCCAGACGCTGCGCCTGGCTCTCGTTCAACATGCCGAGCGTCATACAGGTTTCCAGCCCCATCGCTTTGACGCCCTGTACAATCTTCTCCAGATAAGGCATATCGCGTTCATGCGGATTCCTCCAGGCCGCCCCCATACAGAAGCGGGTCGAACCGGCGTTTTTCGCTTTACGGGCGGAGTCCAGTACCTGCTCCACTTCCATTAAGCGCTCGGCTTCCAGCCCGGTTTTATAGCGCGAGCTCTGCGGGCAGTATTTACAATCCTCCGGGCAGGCACCGGTTTTGATCGACAGCAGCGTACTAACCTGTACCTGCTGCGGATCGAAATGCTGGCGATGAATTTGCTGCGCTTCAAACAGCAATTCCAGCAGTGGTTTTTCAAATAATTCGGTTACTTGCGACAGTGTCCAGCGTGGGTGGCGAGCCATCGGGCTTCTCCAAAATATGTTGTTTGTTTTTGATATGGTGTAGACTCGTAAACCTAAATCTTTTTAATTTGGTTTACAAGTCGATTATGACAACGGACGATCTGGCCTTCGATAAACGCCATATTTGGCATCCTTACACTTCCATGACCTCGCCGCTGCCGGTATATCCCGTTGAGCGGGCCGAAGGCTGCGAGCTGGTTCTCGCCTCGGGCGAACGCCTGATTGAGGGGATGTCCTCCTGGTGGGCGGCCATTCATGGTTATAACCACCCGCAATTGAACGCGGCGATGAAAGCGCAAATTGACGCCATGTCGCATGTCATGTTCGGCGGCATAACCCATCAACCTGCGGTGAATCTGTGCCGTAAGCTGGTCGCGATAACGCCTGAGCCGCTGGAGTGTGTCTTTCTGGCCGACTCTGGTTCGGTGTCGGTAGAAGTGGCCATGAAGATGGCGCTGCAATACTGGCAGGCGCGGGGCGAATCGCGTCAGCGTTTTCTGACGTTTCGCCACGGTTATCATGGCGACACGTTCGGCGCGATGTCGGTGTGCGATCCGGATAACTCCATGCACAGCTTGTGGAAAGGCTATCTGCCGGAGAATCTGTTCGCGCAGGCACCGCAAAGCCGGATGGATGGCGAATGGGATGAAAGCGACATCGCGCCATTTGCTCGCCTGATGGCCGCGCATCGCCATGAAATAGCCGCCGTGATTCTGGAACCTATCGTTCAGGGCGCGGGCGGGATGCGCATATATCATCCACAATGGCTCAGGCGTATTCGTAACATGTGCGATCGCGAAGGCATTCTGCTGATTGCCGATGAAATAGCCACCGGGTTTGGCCGTACCGGCAAACTGTTCGCCTGCGAGCATGCCGGGATCGCGCCGGATATTCTGTGTCTCGGCAAAGCGTTAACCGGCGGCACCATGACCCTCTCGGCAACGCTCACGACACGCCAGGTTGCAGAGACTATTAGCAACGGCGAGGCGGGATGTTTTATGCATGGCCCGACGTTTATGGGGAATCCGCTGGCCTGCGCCGTCGCCTGCGCCAGTCTGACGCTGCTGGAAAGCGGCGAATGGCGTCAGCAGGTGGCGTCTATCGAGTCTCAGTTACGCGCTGAGTTAGCCCCCGCGCAAAGTTCGCCCTGGGTGGCGGATGTGCGGGTATTGGGCGCGATTGGGGTGGTTGAAACCACGCATCCGGTCAATATGGCGGCGCTTCAACGCTTCTTCGTCGGGCAAGGCGTCTGGATCAGGCCGTTCGGCAAGCTAATCTACCTGATGCCGCCCTACATTATTCGTCCGGATCAACTGCGCCGTTTGACCCAGGCGGTCAATGACGCGGTACACAATGAAACATTTTTTAGCCATTAATCAGCGGTAAGCGATGCTGCTTCTGGCTACACTTCTGGTGAGTCAAAAGGAGAGCGCATGAAACTTATCAGCAACGATTTGCGCGATGGAGATAAACTTCCTCATCGCCACGTTTTTAACGGTATGGGCTATGATGGCGATAATATTTCGCCGCATCTGGCCTGGGACAACGTGCCGATGGGCACCAAAAGTTTTGTCGTGACCTGTTACGATCCCGACGCGCCGACCGGCTCCGGCTGGTGGCACTGGGTGGTGGTGAACCTCCCGGCGGATACGCGCGTACTGACCCAGGGGTTCGGCTCAGGCCTGGTGGCCGTACCAGACGGCGTCATTCAGACGCGTACCGATTTCGGTAAAGCGGGCTACGGCGGCGCGGCGCCGCCTAAAGGGGAAACGCACCGCTATATCTTTACGGTTCACGCGCTGGACGTCGAGCGTCTTGACGTTGATGAAGACGCCAGCGGCGCGATGGTCGGCTTTAACGTGCATTTCCATTCGCTCGCCAGCGCCTCGATCACGGCGATGTTCAGTTAAACGCTGTGCCGGATGGCGGCGTAAACGTCTTACCCTACCAACGGGTTGGGTAAGCCGAATAAGCGCCGCGCCATCCGGCAGCATTCACATAAAGTCCGGCACCAGACGCTGTAACGCGCCTTGCGCCAGCAGCGCCGTCGCACACTCAATATCGGGTGCGAAAAAACGATCCTGCGTATAGTGCGCCACCCGCTCGCGCAGTGTCTGCCGCGCCTGTTCCAGTAACGGGCTGGAGGTTAACCCTTCCCGTAAATCTATCCCCTGACAGGCCGCCAGCCACTCCACGGCAATGATGCCGCGGGTATTCGCCGCCATTTCCCAGAGTCGCCGCCCTGCCGCCGGGGCCATTGAGACATGATCTTCCTGATTCGCCGAGGTCGGCAGGCTATCCACGCTGTGCGGGTGCGCCAGCGCTTTATTCTCGCTGGCGAGCGCCGCGGCGGTGACCTGGGCAATCATAAAACCGGAATTAACGCCGCCATTTTTCACCAGGAACGGCGGTAACTGCGACATATGTTTATCCATCATCAGCGCGATGCGCCGCTCCGATAGCGCGCCGATTTCCGCTATCGCCAGCGCCAGATTATCCGCCGCCATGGCAACCGGTTCAGCATGGAAGTTACCGCCGGAGATCACCTCCCCCGCATCGGCAAAGACCAGCGGATTATCGGATACCGCGTTGGCCTCAGCCAGCAGTACCTCTTTCGTCTGACGTAACTGGGTCAGACAAGCGCCCATTACCTGCGGCTGGCAGCGAAGGGAATACGGGTCCTGAACTTTATGACAGTGGTGATGTGATTCAGCAATGGCGCTGGTATCGGTCAGCAGGTGCCGGAACAACCGCGCGACGTCAATTTGCCCCTGTTGTCCGCGCGCGGCATGAATGCGCGCATCAAAAGGACGGCGCGATCCCAGTACGGCTTCGGTAGTCAGCGCGCCGCAGACAACGGCGGAGGCAAATAACTCCTGTGCCTCAAACAAACCGCGCAGCGCGAAGGCCGTTGATGCCTGGGTGCCATTAAGCAGCGCCAGCCCCTCTTTGGCCGCCAGCGCGACAGGCTCCAGTCCGGCCTTTTTTAGCGCCGTCTGCGCCGGAAGCCATTCGCCCTGCCAGCGCGCTTTTCCTTCGCCAAGCAGCGTCAGCGACAGATGCGCCAGCGGCGCTAAGTCGCCCGACGCGCCAACCGAGCCTTTTGCCGGAATCAGCGGATACACGCCAGCATTCACCAGAGCGATGAGCGCCTCTATCACGCTCAACCGAATTCCGGAAAACCCGCGCGCCAGGCTATTGATTTTCAATACCATGATCAGACGCACCATCGCGTCATCCAGTGGGTCGCCTACGCCCGCGGCGTGAGACAACACCAACGATCGCTGTAGATTTTGCAAGTCTTCATCAGCGATGCGCGTCTGCGCCAGCAGGCCGAAACCGGTGTTGATGCCGTAGGCGGTACGCCCTTCGGCAACGATATCATTGACGCACGCGACGCTGGCGTTAATGCCGTCAATGGCGCTGGCGTCCAGCCGAAGCTGTACCGGATGACGCCAGATATCGTACAGTTGAGAGAGACTTAACTGCCCCGGAGTGAGTGTCATGGTGTTCATATCAGCCTTTCCCCTGCGTCGCCGCAACCATCGGTAAATTCAGACCTTGCTCAACAGCGCATTCCACCGCGAGATCATATCCGGCATCGGCATGGCGCATGACGCCCGTCGCCGGATCGTTGTGTAACACGCGGCGAATACGCGCGGCGGCCTCGTCAGTGCCATCACAGACAATCACCATACCGGCGTGTTGCGAAAAACCCATCCCCACCCCGCCGCCATGATGGAGCGATACCCATGTCGCCCCGCTGGCGGTATTCAGCAACGCATTTAACAGCGGCCAGTCGGAAACCGCGTCGGAACCGTCGCGCATCGCTTCGGTTTCACGGTTAGGGCTGGCGACAGAACCGGAATCCAGGTGATCGCGGCCAATCACAATGGGCGCGGATACCTCGCCGCAACGCACCATTTCGTTGAACGCCAGCCCCAGTTTTTGCCGCCACTCCAGGCCTACCCAGCAGATACGCGCCGGTAGCCCCTGAAAATGAATGCGCTCGCGCGCCATATCCAGCCAGTGATGCAGATGTTTATCCTCAGCCACTATCTCTTTGACTTTGGCATCGGTTTTATAGATATCCTGCGGATCGCCGGACAGCGCCACCCAGCGAAACGGCCCGATCCCTCGACAGAACAGCGGACGAATATAGGCTGGCACAAATCCCGGAAAATCAAAGGCGTTTTCCACCCCCATCTCTTTCGCCATCTGACGAATATTGTTGCCATAGTCAAAGGTCGGCACGCCCATTTTACTGAACGCCAGCATCGCCCGAACATGCGCCGCCATGGAACGTTTCGCTGCCTGCATCGTCCCGTGGGGATCGGATTGCGCGTTTTTCTGATACTCCTCCCAGCGCCAGCCGGAGGGTAAATAGCCATGTAGCGGATCGTGGGCGCTGGTCTGATCGGGCACCAGGTCCGGGCGCACGCCGCGATTAACCAGTTCCGGCAGGATATCCGCCGCGTTCGCGCACAGGGCGACGGACACGGCTTTCCCCTCGCGGGTGTAGCGCGTAATGCGGGCCAGCGCGTCATCCAGCGTGGCGGCCTGCTCATCCACGTAGCGAGTACGCAGACGAAAATCGATACGGCTTTGCTGGCATTCAATCGTCAGCGAACACGCTCCGGCCAGCGTCGCGGCTAGCGGTTGCGCGCCGCCCATGCCGCCCAGTCCGGCGGTCAGCACCCAGCGTCCCGCCAGCGTGCCGTTATAGTGCTGACGCCCCGCCTCGACAAAGGTTTCGTATGTTCCCTGCACGATTCCCTGGCTGCCGATATAGATCCAGCTTCCGGCCGTCATCTGACCGTACATCGCCAGCCCTTTCGCATCCAGTTCGTTAAAATGTTCCCATGTCGCCCAGTGGGGAACCAGGTTGGAGTTGGCGATTAATACCCGCGGCGCGTTGTCGTGCGTTTTAAATACGCCGACCGGTTTGCCAGACTGAATAAGCAACGTTTCGTCCGCCTCCAGCCGGGTGAGCGCATCAACAATAGCGTCATAGCATTCCCAGTTGCGCGCGGCGCGACCAATCCCGCCGTAGACCACCAGCTCATGCGGATTTTCCGCCACGTCAGGATCGAGATTATTCATTAACATCCGCAGCGGGGCTTCTGTCAGCCAGCTTTTCGCCGTTAATACCGTGCCTCTGGGCGCGCGGATAGTCTGCTGACGATACTTGCTTTCAGGCATAGCAATGACTCCTCATTATTATCGGTCTGCCATCGCCAAATAACGCAAAAACGCTACTATCAGGCACCGCCGCAGACCCACAGATAAGAATCAGACATATACTTGTCTATACAAGTAAGCACAAGAATAGAATTAACAAATATGATACAATTTTGTTATATTGTGTCAGCAATCACGTTTTCCGGCAGCAGTCCGCTCAGGAGATAAATCGTCCCTGTAGCCGGTAGCGCGACCCGGGGAAAAGTAAGCGGGCGTGAGAAACAATCCGCGACGCGGACCAGGTTGTACGACGAATGAGCAGACAAGGCTCATGCTCTTTGATAGTTAACCACGCGCACTCTTGCGCCGTGGCGCGCACCGCCTCCACAATATGTTCCCCTTCCGTTAGCGGCGCGATCCGCGACAAATAAGCGTGCGGCGTGGTCTGACGGTAATCCTGCGTCAGGTAATCCACGGCAATATCCGCATTCACGCAGCGATCTTCAATTTGTACCGGCAGATCGTTTTCATAATGCACCATGATGGAATGGAAAATGACATCGCTCTCATTGACGTTGAGAGCGCTGGCCTGGATGGCGTTTGCCCGCACACGCTCCAGCGTGAGCACCTCACAACGATGCTGATGATGGCGGGCGGCAATCTCCTCGGCGATACTGCGGACTTCAAACAGCGCGGACTGGCCTTTCGGTTCGGCGACAAACGTCCCCACGCCCTGTAAACGCACCAGCCACCCTTCATCCGTCAGCTCACGCAGCGCCCGGTTGATGGTCATTCGGCTAAAGCCATACTGAGCGACCAGTTCAGCTTCCGACGGAATGCGATCGTGCGGCTGCCAGACGCCGCCGGCTATTTTTTTACAGATGTCCTGTTTCACCGTTTCGTAAAAAGGCGCAGGCGCAGAACGGGAGCGGGATGAATACATGCGTGAAGCCTTCCTTATGCGGAGAGTGTTTTCCGGATGACAGATTAACGCCACCAGTGCGCGATTTGCCAGCCAAGCCGCGCCGCCACGCGCGCCGCTGCGCCATCTTCATCAAAGCGTGGATTAAACTCAACCAGATCCGCCGCCTGTAATTTTCCGCTGCGGCAAACCGGCTCAATTAAACGCAGAACCTGTATCAGCGGCACGCCCAGCGCTGCGGGAGCGGAGACGGCCGGCATTTCCCAGACAGGCAATACGTCGAGATCGATAGTCAGATAAATTTTATCCACCTTGTCGATAAACTGCGTCATCTGCGCCAGCGCGTCATGGCAGTCAAGATCCTCCACCACGGTAACATTCCGCCACTGCGCTTCCCGCCACAACGCCTGCGTATTCGCCGCACGGCTCACGCCGAAACAGGCATAATGAAACGCGCGGCTCTGCGCGTCGCATAGCTGCGCCAGTTGACGAAACGGCGTACCGGATGTTGCCCGGTCGGTCTGACGGAGATCCAGATGCGCATCAAGATTAATGATCCCTACGCTTTCCTGCGCAAACGCGTCCAGCACCCCCGCGCCGTGTCCAAATGCGGTTTCATGCCCGCCGCCCAGCACCAGCGTGCGCATCCCGGCCCGCAGACAGCGGCTTACCGCATCGCGCAAGGCTTGCTGCGCGCCTTCCAGATCGGGCGTCGGCGCAACCCAATTGCCTAAATCCACCAGCCGTTCATGTCCCTGGTGGCTGGCCATATTCGCCAGCGCTTTACGCAACGCGTCCGGGCCGCCTGCCGCGCCGGGACGCCCTGCATTGCGTTTTACCCCCTCGTCGCAGGCAAATCCCATTAACGCTATCTTTTGCTGCCAGTTTTCGGGGGAAAAGGTCTCGCTGCGCGTGACGGTCTGAAACAGACGCCGCGCATCCGGCGCTTCTATACTGTCATCGCGCCCCTGCCAGAGCGCCGGAGAAGCCGGATACCATTGCGTCATGAGATTTTTCCTCTGTATACCCGCTGATATAAAGGGTTACGCCCCGGCTCATACACAATCTCTACCGGCTGTTCAGCATCCCACACCACAAAATCCGCCCGGTAGCCTGCCCTGATCTGCCCATGCGTCGCCTGTCTTCCCAACGCGCGTGCGGCATGGCGCGTAACGCCCGCCCATGCCTCTTCCGGCGTCAGACCAAACTGTACGCAGGCCATATTCATCGCCAGATGCAAACTGCAAAACGGGCTGGTGCCGGGATTGAAATCGCTGGCGACGGCGACAGGCACCTGATAGCGGCGCAGCAGTTCAACCGGCGGGCGCTGCGTCTCGCGCAGAAAATAAAACGCGCCGGGCAACAACACGCCGACAGTACCGCCGTCACGCATCGCCGCGACGCCCGCTTCATCAAGATATTCGATATGATCCGCCGATAAGCCCTGATAACGGCTCACCAACTGCGCGCCGCCCAACAGCGAAAGCTGCTCAACATGGCCTTTAACGGGAATACCTAACGCCTTCGCCGTCTGCAACACGCGCTCACTCTGCGCCACATTAAAACCGACGCTCTCGCAAAAGAGGTCTACCGCATCAAATAACCCTTTTTGCCAGAGCTGCGGAATCATCGTCTCGCAGACCAGAGTGATGTAGCCGTCCGGGTCGTCACGATACTCCGCTGGCGTAGCATGAGCGGCAAGTAGCGTGGGGCTAATATCGATAGCGTTTTCGGCAGCAAGTTTTGCAGCGACGCGCAACAGCTTTTCTTCTGTCGCCAGCTCCAGACCATAGCCGGATTTAATCTCCAGCAGCGTAACGCCTTCGCTGGCAAGGCGCATCATGCGTTCGCGCGCCAGCAGGTAGAGCGTCTCCTCCGCACAGGCGCGGGTTGCTGATACCGTCGCGTTAATGCCGCCGCCCTGAGCGCTAATATGCTGGTATGACGCGCCGTTAAGCCGCTGCTCCCACTCTGCGGCGCGGTTACCGGCAAACACCAGATGCGTGTGGCAATCGATAAGTCCCGGCGTTACCAGTCGTCCCTGCATATCATGGATATTGTCCCCGCTGACAGGAAGCTGCGTCTCTGGCACGATATCGCAAATATGCCCTTCGCGTACAATCAGCGCCTGGTTATCCACCAGCCCATACGGGGCTTGCCGCTGCGGGTCCATTGTCGCCAGCCTGATGTTTCGCCAGACAGTATCGCCCGGTAAAAGTTGCCGCATTCCTGTCGCTCTCTTGCCTGTCATGAGTTGTATAGACATTTATTTTCTTTCTGCTCCGGATTGTCAACTCAAAGCGCGAAAGTTGTTGCTTAATTGTGATAAAACTATCTGATGCTACAGGTGTTTCCAGCCTGAAAAGGAACTTTTTACCTTTTCGCCTTCCCGTTTCGTTCAACTTAGTATAAAAAAGCAGGCTTCAATGGATGTCATTTAACTTTTTCAAGCCCGGAGCAACCTGTGAATACATTATCGGTTTCCCGTCTGGCGCTGGCACTGGCTTTTGGCGTGACGCTGAGCGCCTGTAGCTCTACGCCACCCGATCAGATCCCTTCCGATCAAACCGCGCCTGGCACCGCCTCGCGCCCAATTCTGTCGGCAAATGAAGCGAAAAACTTCGTTGCGGCGCGCTATTTTGCCTCCCTGACGCCGAATACCGCCCCGTGGTCGCCGTCGCCGATTACCCTGCCCGCACAGCCTGACTTTGTGGTGGGGCCGGCAGGTACGCCAGGCGTTACGCACACCTCGATTCAGGCCGCGGTCGATGCGGCAATGGTTAAACGCACGAACAAACGCCAGTACATTGCTATTATGCCGGGCGACTATCAGGGCACCGTGTATGTTCCCGCCGCGCCGGGAAGTCTGACCCTGTACGGGACCGGTGAAAAACCGATCGATGTGAAAATTGGGATGGCGATTGATGGTGAAATGAGCGTCGCTGACTGGCGCCGCGCGGTGAATCCCGGCGGGAAATATATGCCTGGTAAACCCGCCTGGTATATGTTCGATAACTGCCAAAGCAAACACGCCGCGACGATCGGTGTGATGTGTTCTGCCGCGTTCTGGTCGCAGAATAACGGTCTGCAGCTACAAAATCTGACCATCGAGAACACGCTGGGCGACAGTGTCGATGCCGGAAACCATCCGGCGGTGGCGCTGCGTACCGATGGCGACAAAGTCCAGATTAACAAGGTCAATATCCTTGGCCGCCAGAACACCTTCTTTGTGACCAACAGCGGCGTGCAGAACCGTCTGCAAACCGATCGCCAGCCGCGTACGCTGGTGACGAACAGCTATATTGAAGGCGATGTGGACATGGTTTCCGGACGCGGCGCCGTGGTGTTCGATAACACCAACTTCCAGGTCGTCAACTCCCGCACACAGCAGGAAGCCTACGTCTTCGCCCCGGCGACGCTGTCCAATATTTACTATGGCTTTTTGGCGATCAACAGCCGCTTTAACGCCTCCGGCGATGGCGTTGCGCAGCTTGGCCGCTCGCTGGATGTCGACGCCAACACCAACGGTCAGGTAGTGATCCGCGACAGCGTGATTAACGAGGGCTTCAACGTTGCCAAACCGTGGGCCGACGCGGTCATCTCGAAACGTCCGTTTGCCGGAAATACGGGAACCGTGGATGACAAAGACGAGGTGCAGCGTAATCTGAACGACACTAACTACAACCGCATGTGGGAATACAACAACCGCGGTGTAGGCAGTAAAGTGGTGGCGGAACCTAAGCAGTAATCACCGTTCCGGTTCAGGCTTATAAACGGGCCGCCGCAGCAGATGTGGCGGCCCGTGGTTTTACTGCAAGCGATGTTTATCGAAATTAATCAGGCATCCCGCCTTGATGAGTTCCAGCCCGCCTCCATCCGGCACACAGCGCTTTAGTACGCGTTCACCACAACCCACATTGGCCCCTGGCCGACGGCATAACGGCCTTTTTCCGTCAGCAACCCCTGAGTGCCCGTAATTTCATAGACCGCGATATGATGTGATTTTTGACCCGCAGCAATCAGGTATTTTCCGCTATTGTCGATATTAAAGCCGCGCGGTTGGGCTTCCGTCGGCTGGAAGCCTTCAACGCTCAGTACGCTGCCATCTTCGGAGACACTAAAGACGGTAATCAGACTGGCGGTGCGGTCACAGGCATACAGATACCGTCCATCCGGCGTAATATGAATATCCGCCGCCCAACGGGTATCGGAAAAATCGGCGGGCATCATATCCAGGGTTTGTACGCACTCTATCTCGCCATGCGGATTTTTAAGCTGCCAGACATCCACCGAACTGTTCAGTTCATTGACGCAATACGCATATTGTCGATTCGGGTGGAAGACCATATGACGCGGGCCTGCCCCTTCAACTGTATTTACTTCCGCCGGCTCCTGGGCCACCAGATGGCCGTCATCGCTTAGCGTAAACAGACAAATGCGATCCTGTTTTAGCGCAGGCACCCACAGGGTACGGTTATCCGGCGTAATATTTGCCGAGTGGCAGCCGTCCAGCCCCTCCACCACATCCACCAGCTCAACCGGCAGGCCATCCTGTAAGCGCGTCACGCTGACATTACCGGCGTTATACGATCCGACAAAGACAAAACGACCATGATGATCGGTAGAAATATGGGTCGGGCTACCCGGCAGGGCGGATTCGGCGGCAAACGTCAGCGCGCCATCATCCGGCGCAATACGATACGCCAGGACACGAAACTCCGGGCGCACGCCGACATAGAGGTAGCGTTTATCCGGACTGACCACCATCGGCTGAACCTGACCGGGCACATCCACGACCTGCACCAGCGTCAGCGTCCCTTCGTGGTTCAGGCTCCAGACGTGAATTTGCTGACTCTCAGGGCTGGCGGTATAGACTGTTTGTTTCATGAATACTCCTTTGCATATGGCATGTAGCTGCAATAACAGGACACAGCTTAACGTAGTCGCTTTTGACGGCGAATGCTGAATTCAGACGCAGAATTTTGTCTGCTTACCGTCCCGGTGTACCATGCCGACAGACGGAATTATTACTCTTAATCTGGAAAAAATTATGACTGCACGCGTGATTGCCCTCGATTTAGACGGAACGTTATTAACCCCGCATAAAACCTTACTCCCCTCCTCGCTTGACGCGCTATCACGCGCCAAAGAGGCGGGCTTTCAACTTATCATTGTCACTGGTCGCCATCACGTTGCTATTCATCCTTTTTATCAGGCGCTGGCGCTGGAAACACCTGCTATTTGCTGCAACGGCACCTATTTGTATGATTATCAAGCTAAAACTGTCCTGGATGCCGATCCTATGCCCGTGGATAAGGCGTTGCAGTTGATTGATTTACTGGATGAGCATCAGATTCACGGCCTGATGTATGTTGATGACGCTATGCTTTACGAACACCCAACCGGCCACGTCGTGCGTACCTCCCGGTGGGCGCAGACCTTGCCGCCGGAACAACGTCCGACCTTTACACAGGTCTCTTCGTTAGCGCAGGCGGCGCGCGACGTGAATGCCGTGTGGAAGTTTGCGCTTACCGATGAAGATATTCCCAGACTACAGCGGTTCGGTCAGCATGTTGAACAGGCGCTTGGCCTGGAGTGCGAATGGTCATGGCACGATCAGGTGGATATCGCGCGCAAAGGCAACAGTAAAGGCAAGCGCCTTACCCAGTGGATAGAAGCGCAGGGAGGGTCAATGAAAAATGTGATCGCTTTCGGCGATAACTACAACGACATCAGTATGCTGGAGGCGGCAGGCACCGGCGTTGCGATGGGCAACGCCGATGAGGCGGTGAAAGCGCACGCTGACGTTGTGATCGGCGATAACACTACCGATAGCATCGCCAAATTTATTTACACCCACCTGCTATAGTCAGGCGGTGATAGAAACGCTTTTCACCTGCGCGTAAAGCCACAGGCCAGGCTTGATATTCAGCTCATCCCTGGCCCACGGGCTTATTCGCGCCCACAGCGTTCTGCCGCCTATCTCAAGCTGGACTTCCACCTGCCCGTTATCGTCATAACAATTCGCCACTTTTGCCCGCAATACGTTGCGGATACTGGTCTGCTGCGGCGGCTGTAGTACCAGCGAGACATCCGACGCCTGTATACGAATACGCAGTGTGGATTGCAGCGGCTGATTGAGTTTATTTACCCACAGGTGCTGGTCGCCAAGCGCCAGGGCGGTCATGGCATAATGCGGGTGATGCTCCAGCACGCTGACTTTCAGAATACTGCTCTGTTGCTCTTTCGGCAGCCACGGGTGCATAACGCTGCTTCCCCAGACTTCTTCCAGCGGGCCAAACGCTTTAACCTGTCCATCCTCCAGCACCATGACTTTATCCGCCAGGTGGAGAATTTCATCGAGAGAATGGCTGACATACAGCATGGGAATATTGATTTCCCGCGCCAGCCGTTGCAGGTACGGCAGTAATTCGCGTTTACGCGGGATATCCAGCGAGGCCAACGGTTCGTCCAACAGCAGCAACTCCGGGGCGGTGAGCAATGCCCGGCCTATCGCTACGCGCTGTTTTTCTCCGCCGGACAGGCTCCCCGGCAGGCGATCAAGCAACGCTTCAATTCCCAGCAGCGACACCAGCTTATCAAACTGGCCGGTCATGCTTTTCGCCATGCCGTAGCGCAAATTGCCGCGTACTTTGTAATGGGGGAACAGGCGCGCATCCTGGAAAACATAACCGATGCGGCGCTTTTCCGGCGTTAAACAGATACCGTTCTCCGCGTCATGCAACACCCGGCCATTCAGCGCGATGCGTCCTTTTTGCGGGCGAGTCAAACCGCTGATGGCATTAATCAGCGAGGTTTTTCCCGCGCCGGAGACGCCAAAGATAGCCGTGATCCCACTGGCTGGCAGCGTTTCGTTGAGGGTTAAACAGTGCGTTCCCAGCGTCTGGGAAAAATTAAGCTCCAGCATGGTTAGCGCCCCGTCCGTTCACGGCTAATCCGCGCCAGCCATTCAGAAATCAACAGCGAAATCAGCGCTAATACAATCGAAATCACGCACAGCCTCGCCGCCGCGCTCTCCCCGCCCGGCGTCTGGATCAAGGTATACATGGCGGAAGGTATGGTGCGGGTTTCGCCCGGAATATTAGAAACAAAGGTAATGGTCGCGCCAAATTCGCCAAGCGAACGGGCAAACGCCAGCACCGTACCGACAATAATGCCCGGCAGGGTAAGCGGTAAGGTGATAGTCAGAAAAACGCGCCAGCGCCCGGCGCCCAGCGTTCTGGCGGCCTGTTCAAGCTTGATATCCACCCCCTCCAGCGCCAGCCGAATGGCCCGCACCATCAGCGGGAAGGACATCACCGCCGCCGCCAGCACGGCGCCGCGCCAGCTAAAGGCAAACGTGAGACCGAACCAGTCATACAGCCACTGGCCAATAAACCCGCGTCGCCCCATCGACACCAGCAGCAGATAGCCGACCACCACCGGCGGCAGCACCAGCGGCAGATGCAGGACGCTATCAAGTAAGGCTTTGCCCGGAAACCGGCATCGTACCAGTAACCAGGCAAAAAAGATCCCAAACGGCAGGCTAAACAGCACGGCCAGGGAAGACACTTTCAGGCTAAGAAGGACAGCCTGCCATTCTGGATCGGTCAGTATCATTACTTCGTCGTAAATCCATAACGTTTAAAGATTGCCGAGGCCTGCGGTCCTTTCAGGTAATCATAGAACGCGCTGACGGCCGCATTTTTATGCCCCTCCACGATAGCGATGGGGTATTCCACTTTTTTATGTGAATCTTCCGGGAACGTCGCCACCACGTTGACCCCCTTGCTGGCGACCGCATCAGAACCGTATACAATGCCCAAAGGCGCTTCGTTACGTTCGACCAGCGCCAACGCGCCGCGCACATCCTCGCCCGGCGCCAGTTTCGGTTCAAGCGTTTGCCATGCGCCCAACTTTTGCAGCGCTTCTTTGGCATAAATTCCCGCCGGTACGTGTTGCGGATCGCCCACTGCCAGACGTCCGCCGTTCAGCAGACGAATCCAGTCCGTTTTGTTGTCGATGGTAAACGGTTTCTGCTCGCTGGCTTTCGGCGCTACCACCACCAGGCTATTGCCAAGCAATGTTTCGCGCGTCGTGGTATCCACCGCTTTTTTATCGGCTGCGTAATCCATCCATTTCTGATCAGCAGAGATGAAGAGATCCGCCGGCGCGCCCGCTTCTATCTGGCGCGCCAGCGTTGAAGAGGAGGCGAATGAGGAGACCACATCCACATTTTTCTCTTTTCTATATTCTGCCGCAATGTCTTGCATCGCGTTCGTTAGCGACGCGGCGGCAAATACGGTGATCTTGCCTTCATCCGCCAGCGCATGACCGGCGATGACGAAAGATAATGTTGCCCCTGCGACCAGGCGTAACCAGGAATGCGCCATCTGTAACTCCTTGTGCGTTTCGTTATGTAAACGACAATATAACGATAATCTCAGGGGTTTCCCAGCGGTTATTCATACCCATTAACGATTAAACACAGAAAATATCGGCAGGAAAAGCAGGATCTTGAGTAACAAAAACGCCCGACTGAGCGGGCGTTTGGGGAAATCAGCGGTTCTGTCTGGACTGGTCTTTCTGACCGATACCGGAAAAAATGTTGAACACCTCACCCAGACCGTAAATCAGACCGAGGATGATGGCCATCACTACCGGTACCATGATGACGGCGAATACCAGACTTTTTAATAACTCTAACATGGGCAACTCCAGATATAGTCCTTTTTGTATTTTAACCGCATCACACAGAAAAGCACTCCCCTTTTGTGCGGTCGGCTTTGCGCTGACGCGCTTTTCAGTCACAATAGTCTTTTTACCAGGAGCTGGTTATGCAGGCCGAAATCCTTCTTACCCTGAAACTTCAGCAAAAGCTTTTTGCCGATCCCCGACGTATCTCTCTGCTGAAACACATTGCGCTTTCCGGCTCTATTAGTCAGGGCGCGAAAGACGCGGGAATCAGCTATAAGAGCGCCTGGGATGCGATAAACGACATGAACCAGCTTAGCGAACATATGCTGGTTGAACGCGCAACGGGCGGCAAAGGCGGCGGCGGCGCGGTATTAACCCGCTATGGTCAGCGTCTGATCCAGCTTTACGATTTGCTGGGCCAAATTCAGCAAAAAGCGTTCGATGTGTTAAGCGACGATGACGCCCTGCCGCTTGACAGTCTGCTGGCCGCTATCTCCCGCTTTTCACTGCAAACCAGCGCCCGAAATCAGTGGTTCGGCACCATTACCGCCCGCGATCGCGATCAGGTGCAACAGCATGTCGACGTGCTGCTGGCCGACGGCAAAACGCGGCTCAAAGTCGCGCTGACGGCGCAAAGCGGCGAGCGTCTCGGCCTGGAGGAAGGTAAAGAAGTGCTGATCCTGCTAAAAGCGCCGTGGGTTGGCATTACCCGGGATGCAGCCGTTGCGCGCGCCGCTGACAATCAGTTGTCGGGAACGATCAGCCATATCGAGCGCGGCGCGGAACAGTGTGAAGTGTTGATGGCGCTGCCGGACGGCCAGACGCTGTGCGCCACGATACCGACTGCGGATGCCGCCACGTTAAAGGAAGGCGATGACGTGATTGCCTGGTTTAATGCGGACAGAGTGATTATTGCAACGTTGTGCTAAGCACATTGACATCCGTTGCCGAAAGACGTATCCCTGTCATTCATCGCTGCAAAAAATGGGATGCAAAATGTCATCGTTGCAAATTTCGCAAGGCACGTTTCGTCTGAGCGATACAAAAACACTTCATCTGGATTCGCTGACGCTCAATGCGGGCGATAGCTGGGCATTCGTTGGGGCTAACGGGAGCGGGAAGTCGGCGCTCGCCCGCGCGCTGGCGGGTGAACTGCCGTTATTAACAGGCGAGCGCCAGTGTCGGTTTACCCGCATTACTCGTCTGTCCTTTGAACAATTGCAAAAGCTGGTCAGCGATGAGTGGCAACGTAATAACACCGATATGCTCAGTCCTGGCGAAGACGATACCGGGCGCACTACCGCGGAAATTATTCAGGATGAAGTTCACCATCCTGCCCGCTGTGCGATGCTGGCGCAGCAGTTCGGCATTTCCGCTTTACTCGACAGGCGTTTTAAATACCTTTCTACCGGCGAGACGCGAAAAGCGCTGCTGTGTCAGGCGCTGATGTCTGAGCCGGAGTTATTGATCCTTGATGAACCGTTCGACGGGCTTGACGTGACCGCCCGTCACCAACTGGCGCAACGCCTGACGGCGTTGAACCAGGCGGGCATTACCCTGGCGCTGGTACTCAACCGTTTTGATGAAATCCCGGACTTCGTGCAGTTTGCCGGCGTGCTTGCCGACTGTACGCTGGCGGAGACCGGAACGACGACAGAGTTGCTGCAACGGGCGTTGGTCGCTCAACTCGCGCACAGCGAGCGTCTGACCGACGTACAATTACCCGAACCGGACGAACCTTCCGCCCGCCATGCGTTACCCGATGGCGAACCACGGATCGTACTTAACGATGGCGTAGTCTCGTATAACGATCGCCCTATCCTCCACCACCTAAGCTGGCGAGTAAATCCAGGCGAACACTGGCAGATCGTCGGTCCTAACGGGGCGGGTAAGTCTACGCTGCTTAGCCTTATTACTGGCGATCATCCGCAAGGCTACAGCAACGATCTCACGCTGTTCGGGCGGCGGCGAGGAAGCGGCGAAACAATCTGGGATATCAAAAAACATATCGGCTACGTCAGCAGCAGTTTACATCTGGATTACCGCGTCAGTACCACGGTGCGCAATGTCATTCTCTCCGGCTATTTCGATTCTATCGGCATTTACCAGGCCGTTTCAGACAGGCAACGAAAACTGGCGCAACAGTGGCTGGATATTCTGGGAATCGATAAGCGTACGGCGGATGCCCCCTTCCACAGTCTCTCCTGGGGACAGCAGCGGCTGGCGCTGATCGTGCGCGCGCTGGTTAAACATCCGACAGTGTTGATTCTGGATGAGCCGCTGCAAGGGTTGGACCCGCTGAACCGCCAACTGGTACGCCGTTTTGTAGATGTATTAATTCGCCAGGGAGAGACCCAACTGCTGTTCGTTTCCCATCATGCAGAGGATGCGCCTGCCTGTATTACCCACCGGCTGGAATTTGTACCAGATGGCGAACGTTATAAGTACGTTTCCGGACGATGCAATAATTAAATGTATTATCAGAATGGCGCCGCGCGCCATTCTGGAACCACTCTCCTTTTATTAAGAATAATAATAACGGTCGATAAGCTTACTATCTCTTGAATCGCTGACCGCCTCATTGTCATAATAATCCTGAAATTTTCGACAATGATGTCGTATGTGAATATAAGGGATTCATTATGGCTTTTCGTTTTCCACAAATAATACTATTTTTACTGGCAGCCATGTTATTTTGCCCCAGCAGTTATGCTGAGCAAAAGCCGACCGCTGCGCAGGAAGCGCGTAAAACCGCCGTTGAGGTCGCTGTTGAAGGCATGAGTCGCGCCGCCGTTGCGGGTCCGACAAAGATTAGTTTAGGTGATAAAGCCACGCTTAATCTGCCGGAAGGATTTACCTGGATACCCGCAAAAGAAGCGGCGGTATTTATGCGTGAAATTGGTAACTATGTTGACGATGAATATTTTTACGGCCTCGTATTTAAAAAGGAAATGAATGGATTTATTTCTATCGAATATGATGATTCTGGTTATGTAAAAGATGATGATGCAAAAAACTGGGATGCCGATGAATTAATGGATAACCTGCGCAAAGGCACAAAAGAAGCGAATAAAGATCGTATTGCAAAAGGCATTGAGCCGATAGAAATTATTGGCTGGATCGAGAAGCCTACCTACGATGCAACCAATCATCGTCTGATCTGGTCCGCCGCCATCCAGGATATCGGCACCAACGAACCACTGAATGAACAAGGCGTGAACTACAACACCTATCTGCTGGGACGTGAAGGTTATTTTTCTTTAAATCTGGTGACCGACAGAGGTTCTGTTGACCATGAAATCCCTCTGGCGAAAAGAATTCTCAGTTCCGTCAAGTTCAACGCTGGACAACGCTACGCTGACTTCAACGAATCAACGGACAAAATAGCGGAGTATGGGCTCGCCGCGCTGATTGGCGGTATCGCGGCCAAAAAAGTAGGTCTGCTTGCTATGCTCGGTATCGCGTTGCTTAAGTTCTGGAAAGTGACCGCCATCGGCGTCGTTGCCGTCGGGGCGCTCGCCAGGAAGCTACTCTCGCGTAAAAAAGACTGACAGCTCCTGCCCCGTCCGTTTCATTCCCAGGCGCGTAACGCGCCTTTTTTTCGGATAAAAAGCAGAAGCATTCTCAAGCCAGATGATTTGTAATCATTTAATTGATATAAATGCGTAAAATCACCAGTGTGTAAACGATTCCACTAATTTATTACATGTCACACTTTTCGCATCTTTGTTATGCTATGGTTATTCCATACCATAGGCTTAACGGAGCGAATTATGAGAGTATTGGTTACAGGTGGTAGCGGTTACATTGGAAGTCATACCTGCGTACAGTTGCTGCAAAATGGTCATGACGTCGTCATCCTCGATAACCTCTGCAACAGCAAGCGTAGCGTGCTGCCCGTGATTGAACGTCTGGGCGGTAAGCACCCGACCTTTGTCGAAGGCGATATTCGCAACGAAGCGCTTATAACCGAAATTCTGCACGATCACGCGATTGATACCGTGATTCACTTTGCCGGCCTGAAAGCCGTCGGCGAATCGGTCGCCAGGCCGCTGGAATACTATGACAACAACGTCAACGGTACGCTGCGGTTGGTCAGCGCCATGCGTGCGGCCAACGTTAAAAACCTTATTTTTAGCTCCTCCGCCACCGTTTATGGCGATCAGCCCAAAATTCCTTACGTCGAAAGTTTTCCTACCGGCACGCCGCAAAGCCCCTACGGCAAAAGTAAATTGATGGTAGAACAGATCCTCACCGATCTGCAAAAAGCCCAGCCGGAGTGGAGTATTGCGCTGCTGCGTTATTTCAACCCGGTCGGCGCGCACCCGTCGGGCGACATGGGAGAAGATCCGCAAGGTATTCCGAATAACCTGATGCCCTATATCGCCCAGGTCGCCGTGGGTCGTCGCGAATCGCTCGCCGTTTTCGGCAATGATTACCCGACCGAGGATGGCACCGGCGTACGCGATTACATTCACGTTATGGACTTAGCCGACGGGCACGTCGTGGCGATGGAAAAACTGGCGGACAAATCCGGCGTACATATTTATAACCTCGGCGCGGGTGTCGGCAGTAGCGTCCTGGATGTGGTCAACGCCTTTAGTAAAGCCTGCGGTAAACCCATTAATTACCACTTCGCGCCGCGTCGCGACGGCGATCTCCCGGCGTATTGGGCGGATGCCAGCAAAGCCGATCGCGAGCTGAACTGGCGCGTCACCCGCACGCTTGACGAAATGGCGCAGGACACCTGGCACTGGCAGTCACGCCATCCGCAGGGATACCCAGATTAAGGACGTTGTTATGACCCCATTTAATCCCATCGATCATCCGCATCGCCGTTATAACCCGCTTACCGGCCAGTGGGTTCTGGTTTCGCCGCATCGCGCAAAACGCCCCTGGCAGGGGGCGCAGGAAACGCCGTCTCAGCAAATGCTGCCGGCCCATGATCCGGACTGCTTCCTGTGTGCGGGCAATACGCGTGTCACCGGCGATAAAAATCCCGATTACAAAGGGACTTACGTCTTTACTAACGATTTCGCGGCGCTGATGGCCGACACGCCGGATGCGCCGGACAGCCACGATCCGCTGATGCGCTGTCAGAGCGCGCGCGGCACCAGCCGCGTGATCTGCTTTTCTCCCGATCACAGTAAAACGCTGCCGGAGTTGAGCCTGCCCGCGCTGACGGAAATCGTCAGAACCTGGCAGACGCAGACCGCCGAGTTAGGCAAAACCTATCCGTGGGTGCAGGTCTTTGAAAATAAAGGCGCGGCGATGGGCTGTTCGAACCCGCATCCGCATGGACAGGTCTGGGCCAACAGCTTCCTGCCGAATGAGGCCGAACGCGAAGATCGTTTACAAAAAGCCTACTTCGCCGAGCAGCGCTCGCCAATGCTGGTGGATTATGTCCAGCGAGAACTGGCGGACGGCAGCCGCACCGTGGTCGAAACCGAACACTGGCTGGCGGTGGTGCCTTACTGGGCGGCGTGGCCGTTCGAAACGCTACTATTACCCAAAACGCATGTCCTGCGCATTACCGATTTAAGCGACGAGCAGCGCGACTCTCTGGCGCTGGCGTTGAAAAAGCTGACCAGTCGTTATGACAACCTGTTTCAGTGTTCCTTCCCCTACTCAATGGGCTGGCACGGCGCGCCGTTTAACGGTGAAGAAAACGCACACTGGCAGTTACACGCGCACTTTTATCCGCCGCTGCTGCGCTCTGCGACCGTCCGTAAATTTATGGTCGGCTATGAAATGCTGGCGGAAACCCAGCGTGATTTAACCGCAGAACAAGCGGCTGAACGCCTGCGCGCGGTCAGCGACATCCATTTTCGCGAATCCGGAGTATAAAAATGAATCTGAAAGAGAAAACGCGCGCGCTGTTTGCTGAAATTTTCGGCTACCCTGCCACCCACACGATTCAGGCGCCAGGCCGCGTCAATCTGATCGGCGAGCATACTGATTACAATGATGGTTTTGTTCTGCCCTGCGCTATCGATTACCAGACCGTAATTAGCTGTGCGCCGCGCGACGATCGTACCGTACGGGTGATTGCCGCCGATTACGACAATCAGGTGGACGAATTTTCACTGGATGCGCCGATCGTGACCCACGATAGCCAGCAGTGGTCTAACTATGTGCGCGGCGTAGTGAAACACCTGCAACAGCGTAACAACGCGTTTGGCGGCGTGGATATGGTCATCAGCGGCAATGTGCCGCAGGGCGCCGGGTTAAGCTCCTCCGCCTCGCTGGAAGTGGCGGTGGGCACCGTCTTCCAGCAGCTTTATCACCTACCGCTGGACGGCGCGCAAATTGCGCTCAACGGACAAGAGGCCGAGAACCAGTTTGTCGGCTGTAACTGCGGCATTATGGATCAGCTCATCTCTGCGCTCGGCAAAAAAGATCATGCGTTGCTGATTGATTGCCGTACGCTCGGCGCCAAAGCGGTTTCCATGCCGAAAGGTGTCGCCGTGGTGATCATCAATAGTAACTTTAAGCGCACGCTGGTGGGCAGCGAGTATAATACCCGCCGTGAACAGTGCGAAACCGGCGCCCGTTTCTTCCAGCAGCCGGCCCTGCGCGATGTCAGCCTTGAGGCGTTCAATGCCGTTGCCAGCGAACTGGACCCGGTAGTCGCAAAACGCGTTCGCCATGTATTGAGCGAAAATGCGCGCACCGTTGAAGCGGCAAGCGCGCTGGAGAAAAGTGATTTGCAACGTATGGGCCAACTGATGGCGGAGTCCCATGCCTCAATGCGCGATGATTTCGAAATTACCGTCCCGCAGATAGACACGCTGGTAGACATCGTCAAAGCGACCATCGGCGATCAAGGCGGCGTGCGCATGACCGGCGGCGGCTTCGGCGGGTGTGTTGTCGCACTGATCCCGGAAGATCTGGTTCCCGCTGTTCGGCAGGCCGTTGCGCAACAGTACGAAGCGAAAACCGGAATCAAAGAAACCTTTTATGTATGCAAACCGTCACAAGGAGCAGGACAGTGCTAAATGAAACGCCCGCACTGGCCCCCGATGGTCAACCGTACCGCCTGCTAACCCTGCGCAACAGCGCAGGGATGGTGGTAACGCTGATGGACTGGGGAGCCACTCTTCTTTCCGCCCGTATTCCGCTGTCTGACGGCAGCGTTCGGGAAGCATTGCTGGGCTGCGCCAGCCCGGAACACTACCCTGAACAGACGTCGTTCCTCGGCGCCTCTATTGGCCGTTACGCGAACCGTATCGCCAATAGCCGTTATACGTTTGCCGGCGAAACCGTACAGTTAAGCCCAAGTCAGGGCGAGAACCAGCTACACGGCGGACCGGAAGGCTTTGACAAGCGCCGCTGGCAAATTGTGAACCAGAACGATCGCCAGGTATTATTCGCGCTCACCTCTGATGACGGCGACCAGGGTTTTCCCGGCCATCTTTGCGCCACGGCGCAATATCGTCTGACCGATGACAATAGAATCTCCATCACCTACCGGGCAACGGTCGATAAACCCTGTCCGGTGAATTTGACCAACCACGTCTATTTTAATCTGGACGGCGATCGGACCGACGTGCGCCAGCATAAGCTGCAAATTCTGGCGGATGAGTATCTGCCGGTAGATGAATCCGGTATTCCACGCCAGGGGCTAAAATCGGTAGCCAATACCTCGTTTGACTTCCGGATGCCAAAAGTCATTGCCAGTGAATTTCTCGCCGATGACGATCAGCGCAAGGTTAAAGGCTACGATCATGCTTTCCTGCTACAGACGCAGGGTGATGGCAAAAAGCCGGCGGCCCGTCTGTGGTCACAGGATGGAAAGCTACAAATGATGGTTTACACCACCGCCCCGGCGTTGCAGTTTTATTCCGGCAATTATCTGGCGGGTACACCTTCCCGCGGGCCGGAACCTTATGCCGACTGGCAAGGGCTGGCGCTGGAAAGCGAACTGCTGCCGGACAGTCCGAATCATCCTGAATGGCCGCAGCCTGACTGTATCCTTCGCCCTGGCGAGGAGTACGCCAGCCTGACCGAGTATCAGTTTATTCCGTTCTAACGATATGCCGCTACATGCCCGATGACGCAAGCTTATCGGGCCTACGCGCCATTGCCCTGCTCAAACCTCCACCACTTAAAGACAAAATCGCAACTCTGAGTTCACAAGAACCTTACACTGCGCCACTATTTTCGCTATGGTTATGCGTAAGCATTGCCGCCAACACCTCGCGGCAATATAATGAGAATTATTATCATTACATATGATTTATAGGAGTGAGAGTATGGCTGTAACTAAGCTGGTTCTGGTACGTCACGGTGAAAGTCAATGGAACAAAGAGAACCGTTTCACCGGCTGGTATGATGTTGACCTGTCTGAAAAAGGCGTAAGCGAAGCAAAAGCAGCGGGTAAACTGCTAAAAGAAGAAGGTTTCAGCTTTGATTTTGCCTACACTTCCGTACTGAAACGCGCTATCCATACGCTGTGGAACGTACTGGATGAACTGGATCAGGCGTGGCTGCCGGTGGAAAAATCCTGGAAACTCAATGAACGTCACTATGGCGCGTTGCAGGGGCTGAATAAAGCGGAAACGGCAGAAAAATATGGTGACGAGCAGGTTAAACAGTGGCGCCGCGGTTTTGCCGTGACGCCGCCGGAACTGACCAAAGATGATGAGCGTTATCCGGGTCACGATCCACGTTATGCCAAACTGAGCGAGAAAGAGCTGCCGTTGACCGAAAGTCTGGCGCTGACCATCGACCGCGTTATTCCTTACTGGAACGACACCATCCTGCCGCGTATGAAGAGCGGTGAGCGCGTGATCATCGCCGCTCACGGTAACTCATTGCGTGCGCTGGTGAAATACCTGGATAACATGAGTGAAGATGAGATTCTTGAGTTAAACATCCCGACCGGCGTGCCGCTGGTGTATGAGTTCGACGAAAACTTCAAGCCGATCAAACATTACTATCTGGGTAACGCTGACGAGATCGCTGCGAAAGCGGCTGCCGTGGCGAATCAGGGTAAAGCGAAGTAATCACCTTTGCCGGATGGCGGTATAACTGCCTTATCCGGCCTACGAGCAATGGGTAGGCCGGATAAGCGCAGCGCCATCAGGCAATATGTCTTAAACAGCGATCACGCCGTCCAGCACCACCTGCAATTTACCCTGCGAACAGCGCTCCACGCGTCCTCGTACCCGGTACACGTCAGCCAGACGCTCCGCAGTAATCACCGTCTCCGGCGCGCCGCTGGCGACCAGCCTGCCGTCTTTTAGCATCAGGACATGGTCACCATGACGCAGGGCAATATTAATGTCATGCGCCACGACTATCGTTACCCTATTTTGCGCCTGGGTATCCCGACGCACGAGATCCATTACGTGAAACTGATAGTTTAAATCCAGCGCGCTGAGCGGCTCATCCAGCAACAGAAGTTCAGGGCGACGAATCAGCGATTGCGCCAGACCCACTAACTGCCGCTGACCGCCGGAAAGCTGGTCGAGATACTGCAACGCCAGATGCGTTATGCCCAATTGCTCAAGGATAGCCAGTATCTGCGCTCTGCCCTGCGCATTGTCTCTGCCGCCTGATGCCCGCAGTACCACGATAATCGACTCCAGTACATGCAGATGTACGCCCTGCGGTAATGACTGCGGCAAAAACACAACTTTCTGCGCCCGCTCGGCAAACGATAACGACATGAGATCTTCGCCATCAAGCAGCGCCTCGCCGTCGGCGTTATTCAGCCCGGCCAGCGAACGTAGTAACGTCGATTTACCACAGCCGTTCGGCCCCAGCAAAATGGTAATTTTCCCGCGCGGCAGTAAGGGAACGTTGAGATTTGCAATAACCGGCTGAGTGGAATAGCCGGCGCTAAATGAGCGGAGCATTAACCCGCGCATCAGAGACTCCCCCGATGTCGCAATACAATGCTTAAAAAGAACGGAACCCCGACCAGCGAGGTGACAATCCCCACCGGCACCATGACGCCCGGAATACTATTTTTCGCCGCAATAGAGGCCAGCGATAACACCAGCCCGCCTATCAGCACGCTGCCCGGAAGGTAGAAACGGTGATCTTCCCCCAACAGTATTCGTGCAATGTGCGGTGCAACGAGACCAATAAAACCAATCGGCCCGACGAAAGCTACCGCCAGCGCTGATAACAAGCTGATACGCAACAATGACAGCAGGCGTAAACGGCGGACATGAATCCCAAAGCTCATCGCCCTCTCTTCGCCCAGACGTAATGCCGTGAGTTGCCAGGCGCTTCGTAACGCGCAAAAAAGCACAGCAATAAACACCACGGCCAGTACGCCCAATTTTTCCCACGACGCGCGGACCAGGCTCCCCATCGTCCAGAATACCAGCCCCTGCAGCGTATCTTCATCAGCCACAAACTGCATAATGGCGACCAACGCGTTAAAGGTGAATACCAGCGCAATACCGAACAACACCACTCCGGATGCGGCGACGCCTGTCCAACGGGTAATACCGTCCAGGAGTAACGCGGATAAAAGCGCAAAGATGAACGCATTGGCCGGGATAAACCAGGCGGCAGGAATACCGGGAATACCGATCCCCAGCACAATCGCCAGCGCAGCGCCAAAAGCCGCCGCGGACGATACGCCGAGGGTAAACGGCGTCGCCAGCGGATTATTTAAAATGGTTTGCATTTCGGCGCCCGCTAACCCTAACGCCATGCCAACCAGTAGGGCCATCAGGGCATAGGGTAAGCGGATATCCCAGACAATAACGTGTATGCCCGCATTCACCTTTTCCGGCTGAAAAAGCGCCTGCCACAGCGCACTGAGCGGTAAACCAGAAGACCCACAGGTTACATCCACCATCAGTGAAGCCATCATCGCCAGCGCAATAGCTAACATGAGCACGGCCCGTTTGCGTATGATCTGGCGATAGCGCGGAATGACGGGCTTGGAAGCGAGACCGGGGGCTAAAAGTGATTTGTCCTGACAGGTCATGGTTCGAGCTACGTTATTAATCAGAAGAGAATTATAGCGCCGAATTATTTCGTTATATATTTATTTATATTTCGATTGATGACACGGTGGCCTATCTCACCGGTTTCCAATAAACATCCTCCGGCATAGCCCTGTCTCTTGATCAGATCTCCTGATCAAGACACAGGGCCTGGCTGGGGGTTTTCCATAGACAAAAAAAGCGTGGAGCCATCCACGCTTGAGGCTGCTGACAACGTGTAACCAGGTGGCAATGTTCCAACCACGGACCTACAAAAAGTACGTAATCTGTTGATATTCTCGTTTCGTAAGTCAGGCAAAGCGCTAGCTGCCTCTCGCAGAAATGCCAACACCACAGATAATTGTCAGCAGTCCTCATTTTTCAGTCAGCAAATATCGGTCCGGCAGGGAATTTCGCCAGAAACCCGGTGACGGCCAGCAGCGACCACAGCCCGGGCCACCCAATCTGGCGCTCCCGCAGTTCATCATCCAGCGTCATAAGCGCAAACTCACCTTTATCGCCCAGCACGCCGCCCTGCCAGAGCAGCCGCTGCGCCTGCTGCCGCGCCCAGGGAGAATCGCTCTTCCAGGCCAGCAGGTGCAGCAGAGCCTGCTGCAGGCAGACACTGTGAGAATGTTGATCCCGCAACAGCCGCCGGTAAACCGGCAGCGATATGCTGCGCACGGTATAAAAACCGCTGCGGGTTTCGCTGTCAACATCTGCCATGCCAGCACAGAACTGACTGGCCAGGTCACATAAACGATTGTGCGTCAGCGGCTGGCGCAGGGCATCCAGACGACCTGCTGCGGCACACAGCAGCCCGCTCCTTTGCCGTTCTTGTGGCAGCGAATCAGGCAAAACCGCTACCGTTTCAGCCGCCCCGGCCTGCGCATGCTGTACGCCCGAGTCATAACAACGGACAAAGAAATCATGGCTGCCACGGACGATTGACGGGTGCGCCAGCAGATTCAGCGCCGGGTGCAGTTGTTCAAGCTCGTCCAGTGACGCCAGCGTATAATTGACAACCACATCTTTTGTCGACGCCCGGCCTTCCGGACGAAATGCTATGGTTTCATTCATCAAAGTCTCCTTATGGGACATTCCCGGAGGCGATGCTGCGCATCTGTCCGGGCTACAGATCCATGCAATCCGGTAGCCCGGACAGGCGCAACGCGCCGCCTCCGGGAAAGGAACAGATTTACATCGCCAGCACGTACTTGAGCATCACGCCCGCCGCAATGGCCGAACCAATCACCCCC